>Ga0209212_1003338_pt1 | contig 21340 bp, 19 predicted proteins | sample RifGroC2_FD_183996 | JGI IMG/M metagenome (GOLD analysis project Ga0209212, IMG submission 183996) | Groundwater microbial communities from Rifle, Colorado, USA - Groundwater C2 (SPAdes) (version 2) | ecosystem: Environmental > Aquatic > Deep subsurface > Groundwater | place: Rifle, Colorado... | reverse complement strand
GCGCCAGGGGATCAGCTTCAATCCTGGAGGAGTAGTCGCGCAGGCTGATGGCGGCATCCTCCAGCTGCAGGTAGGCGCTCTCCATGGTCGCACTCAGTTCGCCCAGTTCGTGGTCAATGGCGGCCAGTTCCGCGATGGAACCGGTTATGCGCCGTAATTGCCCGAGGATGGCGCCGTCGCCGCCGTAAAGACGCTCAAAGGCCTCCGTGCTGGTTCCCCCCAGTTTTTCAGCACTCGCCAGGATCTGCCGACGTTCTTCAAGTTCTTCCAACTCACCCGGGCGCAGGTTTGCCATGGCGATCTCGGCTGACTGGAAGGAAAGCAGGTCCACCTTGCGCGCCGCTTCACGCTCTTCATCCTCCAGATGATCCAGCCGTTCCTGAACAAATCGGAGCTTGCTGAAGGTTCCGGCAAATTCCTCGCGCTGCGTGGTGAGGCCGGCGAATGCGTCCAGCAGCAGCAGGTTGTTGTCGGGCTTGAGCAGGGTCTGGGATTCGTGCTGGCCATAGATGTTGATCAGGCAGCGGGAGATGTCGGCCAGCAGTGCGAGTGTGGCCATGCCGCCGTTGATGAAGATCCTGTTCTTGCCGGAACGGGAGATGGAACGCTTGATGAGCAGGTCATTGTCTGCTTCCAGCCCGGCGTCCGCGATCTGTTGACGAAGCCCCGGCAGGCCGGAGATATCGAAGATCGCCTCCACTACCGCTTCCTCCGCACCGGAACGAATCAGATCGCTGGAGGCTCTGGCTCCCATGATCAGGCCGACGGCGTCAATGATAATAGATTTGCCGGCCCCGGTTTCGCCGGTCAAAACGGTCAAACCCGGCCTGAAGGAGATCTGCAGGGAGTCGATAATGGCAATGTTCCTGATTGACAGGTCGGTCAGCATAAGATTCCCGGTTCAAGGTTCAAAGTTCGCGGTTCAAGGTGCGTGGTTCAAGGTTCACGGTATTCCAACATGGAACTTTGAACATCGAACCACGAACCGGCTTCACCGTTCTCCCCACTTCAGTTTGGTCCGCAGGATTTCAAAGTAATCGCGTTCTTTTGACATGACCAGTGCCGTGGTTTTGAGCGCCTTGCGCACCTCGATCGAATCCCCCTGCATGAGTTTGAAGCCGACCTGGCCATCCAGGGTCAGGTAAACCTTTTCATCGAAAGAGGAGGCAATCGTGATGGAGATGATCGATTCATCGGTCACCACGATTGGCCGGTTGGTCAGAGTGTGCGGGCAGATCGGGGTGATGACGATGCAACTCATCAAGGGGTGGATGATCGGGCCGCCGGCAGACATGGAATATCCGGTGGAGCCGGTAGGTGTGGAGATGATCAGGCCGTCTGCCTTGTAGGTGGTCAGGAAATGGCGGTTGACCTTGGTCTCCAGGTCAACGATCCTGGCCAGCGCCCCCTTGTTGATGACGATATCGTTAAGGACGTGGGTTCTGTCGATCTCTTTATTGTCGCGGAACACGGTCACATCCAGCATCATCCGCTCGGAAACGCGTGGATCGCCTTTCAGGCAGCGTTCCAGGGTAGGGTAAAGCTCATCGACGGTCACCTCGGTCAGAAAGCCCAGGCTCCCCAGGTTGACCCCTATGATGGGAACTTCCTTGCCGCTGAAGAGGCGTGCCACTGAAATCAGGGTGCCGTCACCACCCAGCACCACCACCAGTTCGGCCTGTTCGCGAATCTCCGCCTCAGCCATCCCTTTGGAATAGCCGATGAGATGGGCAAGATCAGCCTCCACCAGCGGCAGGCAGTTCTTTTCCTCCAGCCAGTTGATCAGGTCATCGGCGACCCCCTGACAACGCGGGTCATGCCTCTTGGCAAATATGGCAACGCTTAGTAACTGCATTTATTAATCCTTGAGACTTCTGATTTTCTCCAGGCTGTCTTCCAATACCTGTCTCTTGCCGGTTACCTCGGCCAGTTTTTCGCGTTCCTTGACAACCACTTCTGCCGGAGCACGGTCAACGAAACTGGGATTTTCCAGCTTCTTGGAGAACATTTCAATCTCTTTTTCGATCTTGGCGATCTCTTTCAGGAGGCGTTTTTCCTCTTCCTCCACATTGACCAGTCCCTTGAGCGGCACAAAGATCTGCACATCGCCCGCAACCTGGATAGATGCATCCTCGGGTTTCTCTACCCCAACGCCGATGGCCAGGTCGGAGACGCGTGCCATACTGATGATGGAGCCTTCATTGTGCTTCATCAGGCGCCGGCTTTCCTCGGAACCGCAAGAAAGGATCACAACAATCTGTTTTGACGGAGGCACCTCCATCTCGCCGCGGATGTTGCGGATGCCGCTGATGACCGCCATAACCTTTTCCATATCGTCTGCTGCCTCTGGAAATGAACTGTGGTCGCTGGCTTGTGGATAATTGGCCTGCATGATGCTCGGCGTTGCCTTGCTGCCCGGCAGTGCCTGCCAGATCTCTTCGGTGATGAAGGGCATGAAGGGGTGCAGCAGGCGCAGCAGATTTTCCAGGGTGTACCAGAGCACAAACTGTACGGTCAGCTTGCGTTCAGGCGTACCGTTGTACAGATCCTGCTTGGACAGCTCCAGATACCAGTCGCAGAACTCGCTCCAGGTGAACTGGTACAGCGCCATGGCGCTTTCATTGTAGCGGTAACTGGTCAGGGTCTCGTCCACAATCCTGGCGGTCTCGTTCAGGCGGTGCAGGATCCACTTGTCCCCCTGGGATAATTCCAGGCCGTCAAGGCTCACGCCGTCAGGGTCGAAACCTTCCAGATTCATCATGGTGAAACGGGCTGCGTTCCAGACCTTGTTGCAGAAGTTGCGGTAGCCGGCAATGCGCTCCTCGGCCAGCTTGATGTCGCGCCCCTGGGCGGCAAAGGCGGCCAGGGTGAAACGGAAGGCATCGGTGCCGTACTGCTCGATTATCGTCAGCGGGTCGATGACATTACCCTTGGACTTGCTCATCTTCTGCCCCTGGGCATCACGCACCAGGGCGTGGATATAGACGTCCCTGAAGGGCACCTCGTCCATGAAGTGCAGCCCCATCATCATCATGCGGGCCACCCAGAAGAACAGGATGTCGAAGCCGGTAACCAGACAGGCGGTGGGGTAAAAGGTTTGCAGTTCAGCGGTCTGATCAGGCCACCCCATGGTGGAGAAAGGCCACAGGGCCGAGGAGAACCAGGTGTCCAGGACGTCGGTTTCCTGCCGAAGCTCGTCGCTGCCGCATTTGCTGCATTTGCCCGGTGTCTCCATGGCAACGGTGACGCCGTCGCAGTGGTCGCAGAACCATGCCGGGATACGGTGTCCCCACCAGATCTGGCGCGAGATGCACCAGTCGCGGATATTCTCCATCCAGTCATAGTAGGTGCTTTCCCACTGTTTTGGCAGGATGCGGGTCTTGCCGGTTTTTACGGCATCCAGGGCCCGCTCTGCCAGGGGGGCTACCTTGACGTACCATTGCAGCGACAGGTACGGCTCCACCACGGTCTTGCAGCGATAACAGCCGCCCACGGACATGGCATGGTCGTCGATCTTCTCCAGCAGGCCGGCTTCCTCCAGCTCCGCTACGATCCGGGTACGGGCGGCAAAACGGTCCATCCCCTCGTACTGATGCCCTGCAGCGTTGATGATGCCGGACTCGTCCAGGATGTTGATCTTGTCCAGGCCGTGGCGCAGGCCGACCTCAAAGTCGTTGAAATCGTGGGCAGGGGTGATCTTGACCACGCCGGTGCCGAACTCACGCTCCACGTATTCATCGGCCACCACCGGGATCTCGCGGTTGATCAGGGGAAGAATGACCTTCCTGCCGATCAGGTGCCGATAACGCTCGTCTTCCGGGTGTACCGCCACGGCGCTGTCGCCCAGCATGGTTTCGGGGCGGGTCGTTGCCACGGTTACGAATTTGCCGTGTTCACCTGCCACCGGATAGCGGATGTGCCAGAGGTGCCCTTTTTTGTCCTCATGCTCCACCTCGATATCCGACAGGGCAGTGTGGCAGCGCGGGCACCAGTTGATCAGGCGGTTGTCGCGGTAGATCAGGCCATCCTCGTACAGCTTCACAAACACCGTGCGCACAGCCTTGGAGAGCCCTTCATCCATGGTGAAGCGCTCGCGTTCCCAGTCACAGGATGCCCCCAGGCGCTTGAGCTGGCCGATGATCTGGCCGCCCGATTCCGCCTTCCACTTCCAGACCCGCTCGATAAACTCCTCGCGTCCCAGGTCGTGGCGGTCCTTGCCTTCGGCTGCCAGTTGGCGTTCCACCACGTTCTGGGTGGCGATGCCGGCATGGTCGGTGCCCGGCATCCAGAGCACATTATAGCCCTGCATCCGTTTCCAGCGGCAGAGGATGTCCTGCAGGGTATTGTTGAGGGCATGCCCCATATGCAGGGCGCCGGTTACATTAGGGGGAGGTATGACAATGCTGTACGGTTTCTTGTCGGAGGTGGCCGCGGCCCGGAAATAGCCTTTAGTCTCCCATTCCTCATACCATCTTCTTTCAACGTCGTGTGGTTCGTAGCCTTTGGCGAGTTCTTTGGTCATGATATCAATGTTACCTCGTAGCATTTGAATAAGCAGGAAAGACACTATAAAAAAAACAGGGGGATAATGCAACATCCCCCTGTAAAAAGCACGATTTAATGTCGGATTTTTATTTGAATATTTCTGTGAAAAACAGCTTTGTCGCCTCCCAGGAGCGTTTGTCGGCCTTCTCGTTATAGGCGGAGCCCTTGCTGTTATCGTTGCCGGCATCGGGATTGGTGAAGCTGTGCACCGCCCCGCCATAGCTGACAAACTGCCAGTCCAGCCCGGCTTTCCGCATTTCCTCCTGGAAGCCGGCCACTTCGTCTGCCTTCACAAATGGGTCGTCAGCGCCGTGCAGGGCCAGTACCTTTGCCTTGATGTTCTTTGCGTCCTGAGGTGCGGGGGTTGAAAGACCTCCGTGGAAACTGACAACCCCCTTGATATCGGCGCCATCCCGTGCCAGTTCCAGCACGGTCGTGCCGCCGAAGCAGTAGCCTATGGCGGCCAGCCGCTTCGGATCAACAAATTTCTGGGCGGTCAGAGTGTCCAGACCGGCTTTGACACGTGCCCGCATCAGGCCGCGGTCGTTCTTGTAGATTCCGGCAGTCTTGCCGGCCTCGGCCGGGGTGACAGGCCGGACCCCCTTGCCGTAGATGTCGGCGGCAAAGGCAACATAGCCGAGTTCGGCCAGCATCTCGGCTCGTTTCTTCACATATGGGCCCAGGCCGGTCCATTCATGCACGACCAGCACCGCGGGGCGAGAAATATTCGTTGCGTCATCCCAGGCCAGATAACCTTCCAGTACGGTATCACCCTGTTTATATTCAACGACCAAGGTTTTGACAGCTGCCTCGGCTGTGACTGCCAGGCAGAGTATTATCAGTATAAGGAGCATTTTTTTCATGGCAAACCTCCCTGAACTCTTTGATATGTCTATGATTTATTTATACTATCCAAGCGTGGGAAGGTCAAGCAGGTTGAGGTTTTTGTTAAATTGTAATTAACGATTGATTTATCGAAGTCTATTGGTAAAATACATGGAAATATTATTCCAATGTGAAAAGGAGGTGAGGACATGGACAAGGATCAGATCAAGAGTTTCGTGGCAGGACTTGGTATTGCCGGTCTGGTGGCAGGCATATCGATTGCCGCGCCGACCCACGCGGCCCAAAGCGGTTGAGGCGGTGGAGCGGGCGCCGGGAGCGCCCCCAAGGACAGTGCCGAGGTGACTGAAAAGGCACCGGCCAAGGATGAGAAGAAACAGGTAAAGAAGGCCAAGAAAGCGAAAAAGGCCGTCAAGAAAGATGCTGTCAAGGATCAGACGGAAGGCGAAAAACCTAAAGAGACGCCTGGCAAAAGTGGTTGAGGCGGTTCATCCAAGTAGCGCGGTCGCGCTGCACAGCATCCGGAAGGCGGATTGACCATACAGAAGATGTCCGATATGATCTTGTCATGAAACTGTTATCTGAAATGTATCCCCTCTGCCGATTGTTGCTTGGCATAAAAGCCTGGCAACGAAAGGTAGATAATTATGACATGGCGCCGGACAGCTTTCCGGAATTTCTGGAAAATCAGGGCGGGCCCGGAATACCTCCGTTTCTCCCCGGGCTCGCCCGCATCGAATTATCAAGGTTCAAGGCTGCTGCCGTCCAGATCAGCCCCCCCGCACCAGACGCATATATCCTCAATTCCAGCCTGCATATCACCCCTGTTTCATGGAAACATCTCGACCGTCTGTTCGTTCGGGCCAAGCAACGCGACCTTGACAAGGTCGTGACCGGCAATGAAATCGTCATCACCTGGCGCACCCCCGGTAACGGACTGGTCACGCGCGTTGCCAAGCAGGGTGACCTGCTGGCAATCAAGCTTGTTGCCGAGGAAACAGATCCTGCTGACGCTGCCCGTGAGGCGGGAGTTTCGGTCGGGGTTATTGATGCCGTCATGCGGGAAGCGGTCTGGAAGGGCCTGGTGATATCACCGGAATCGAAACTGCGCCGCGAACCAGTGATTGCCGAACTGTCTCCGCAGAAGGACTACGTCGCAGCCGAGGCCTTTACCCTGCAGTGGCACCTGACTCAGGAGTGCGACCTGCACTGCCGTCACTGCTACGATCGTACCGTTCGCAGGGAATTTCCGTTCGAACGTGCCATGTCGTTGCTGGATGAGCTGCGCAGCTTCTGTCGTAGCCGCTTCGTGCGCGGTCAGGTCTCCCTGTCCGGGGGCAATCCCCTGCTGTACCCCCGGTTTTTTGAACTGTACCGTGCAGCTGCCGAGCAGGACCTGATGATCGCCATTCTGGGCAATGCCACTGATCGCGGCTCCATCGAGCGGATCATGGCAATAAAGATGCCGGTCTATTATCAGGTCAGCCTGGAAGGGTGGGAAGCACACAACGACGAGATTCGGGGTGAAGGCAACTACCGGCGCACGCTGGAATTCCTGCGGATGCTGACAGGATTGGGTATGCCCAATATGGTCATGCTGACCCTGACCCGGCAAAATATGAATCAGGTTATCCCTCTAGCAAAAGATCTGGAGGGGATCACGGGCGGCCTGACCTTCAACCGTCTGGCCCTGTTTGGCGAAGGGGCCAGCCTGGAGCTACCGTCAACGGAGGAATACCGCTTATTTCTTCAGCAGTATGTCCTGGCGCTTGAGGACCATCCTGTATTGAAACTCAAGGACAGCCTGCTCAACATCATCTTTGAAAAGGACAACAGCGGCCTGTTCGGTGGCTGCGCCGGTTACGGCTGTGGTGCGGCCTTCAACTTCGTCTCGATTCTTTCCGACGGAGAGGTGCATGCCTGCCGCAAGTTTCCGTCACCCATCGGCAATATCCTCACCCATAGCCTTGAGGATGTTTACGCCTCCGAGGCAGCCCGTCGTTATCGGTCCGGCAGCTCTGCCTGTGCAAGCTGCCGCCTGAATGCGGTTTGTCGCGGTTGTCCGGCCGTGACCGCCAGCCTTGGCCTCGACCCTTTCACGGAGAAGGATCCTTTCTGCTTCAGAACCCAAGTCTGACAGCACGTTGTTAAAATACAGTACCCTGCTCAATATGTTGTTCAACTCCTCTTTTGTGGTCTCAGGCAGGCGTTTCTTGGACCAGTTCCAGCAACATACCTCTCTTAATTCCAACTTCCGGTTTTTGTCAGAATTTCAATGTCAGACCATACAGGCCGCTGATGTCATCCTCTGCCTTGGTCAGTCCCAGTTTTACGCCGGCATTTATATCCAGGTGATCATTGATCTCATAACGTGCCCCGCCCAGGACACAGGCGGATAGTTGGCTGGTGGATCTGTCGGCCGTTGTGGCCACCCCGAAGTCAACCCCGGCGGTCAGGCCCTTTGCTACTACTACCTCACCGGCAATGGAGCCGGACCAGAGATTGCTGCGGGTTGCATCGCTGATTTCATCAGTGCGATAGGAATGGTGCTCGTACCCCAGATTGGCATGCAGGGCGTATTTTCCGACTTCGAACTCCTTGGTTGCTATCAGGGCCCCACCGATCTGCCAGCGCCCCTCGGAAAGCCCTGCACTGTATTTGCCGGTCGGGATGATAGCGGTTGGCTTGATGGCGAAGCTGATGCCGGCCAGTTCGGCAAATCCGTACTTCAGTTCTACAGTCATGTCGCCAAAACCGTCGCTCTTGCCGACCAGTTTGTCATCCTGCTTGATTCGTTCGTTGATGTTGTACGGCAGCGCCAGGGAGATCCCCAGATTCTTGCTCAGGCCGGTGGTGACCTTTACTTCGGCATCCGCTGTCCTGCACTTGGTGGTGACACCGAAGGCAGTTTCCCTGTCTTCGGTGTAGGAACCGTTAAGTTCAACCTCAATCTTGCCGACATCAACCGTGGCGGCATCGTCAGTAGCAAGGGGAGGTCCGGCCAGAGCGGAACCGGCGATCATCATGGAAAGTGCAAGGGCAATAGTGGTGGTATGCAGCACAGTCATGGACATTCTCCTTTTCATGTGAGAGTTGTTTCTGGCTGGCTGCGTGGTGGAGGGCACCTGTGGCTGGCTGAATCTATGGATGTTGTCTTTACTTGGTAAGTATCAGTTTGTTGTTGTTGGTGATTCTCAATCGGTATTCTTCACCCGCATGCAAAATGATGATTTCCTGCTGGCCGCCAAATAGTTCTGCGCTGGTGATGCTGCGTTTAGCCATTTCGGTTGTGCCTCCTTTCCTGAATATATATGTATTGACATCTTGCGACATTGACAATCCTTATCAATAAGCTGACGTAAAAAATGGGTGGCCAGGGGTTTGAAGATCAAGCATCTTATGATTTACCGATGCCAGGGCATCGCTCATCCTTTGGCGGCAGCAGCGGTATTGTTCTGCTAAACAAAGGCTTTGCACCGGGTTGCCGTAGATTTTCCAAGGTCCCTGGCAGGAAAACGGCAGGTTGACCAACCCCATGAAGGCAGCCACATCCTTGGCGGGATAACCGATAAAAAGGCCGATCTCGTGGGGGAAGGCTGCGGAGTTTTCGAATCGTCGGCAAAGTTCCGCCAGCAGGGCATTGCTGGTCAGAGAGGTGTCGTAGCCGGCCTTTTCCAGCAGGACGCGGATGCCTTGATGGGCCAGGTGGTGTTCCAAATTGTCCCGGTTGTAACAGAAGAGCAACAAAGCACGCTCCCTGGTTTGCAGAACCGTGAAGCTTAGGTCGGTAAGTCGTGCTGCGATCTCGTTATGGTGGGTATGCCAGAGCTGGTGCAGGTTTCGGCCGCAGGGGCGGGTACGGTTAACCAGCGAGATCAGATTGGCAGGCTTGACCCCGGCCAGCACCTCGGAACACTCCAGCATCAGGTGTGCGGTCAGGCAGTCCAGCGGATCCGGAAAACGTGATGCGAGCTGGTGGTGATCTTGTTCTCTGTGAGTTGTCTTGTTTGAATAATCAGCATCTGAAAAAGCCATCCCCTACCCCATGCAAATGATTTTCAATATCAATAGCAGGATGGCAGTCAGCTGTCAAGGAAAAAAACAAGCTGAAAAGGATGTTCGAGGGGGGGTGTCCACGTAACAGGGTAAGTCAAAACCTGTCAGTGGAATCGGCATGCAGAAAAACAGCAGATCGACAACATCGGTCTGGATGCAAGCATAAAGTTTTCCGTGAACCGGAAGAGTGGGGAGTTTATTCGATGTGGCTAAGATCGCGAATAAATTTGTTATCGCCGGCTGACGTCCAGGAAGTTCTTGAGAATGTCCATGCCGCTTTCTGTCAAGATTGATTCCGGGTGGAACTGTACCCCCCAGATCGGCAGGTCCTTGTGCCGCATACCCATGATCTCGCCGTTTTCCACCCAGGCGGTCACCTCCAGGCAGTCCGGCAGGGTCGGGCGGTCCACGATCAGCGAGTGGTAACGGGTGGCCTGGAACGGGTTGGGCAGTCCGGCAAACAGCTCTTTACCGTCATGGTGGATGGGTGAGGTCTTGCCGTGCATGAGGGAGATGCTGCGCACCACGTTGCCGCCGAAGGCGGCGCCGATGGCCTGGTGCCCAAGGCAGACGCCGAGAATCGGTATCTTTCCGGCAAAATGCTTGATGGCAGCAACGGAGATACCGGCTTCTTCCGGCGAACAGGGACCGGGGGAGATTACCAGCTGCTCGGGCTGGAGCGCCTTTATCTCATCCAGTGTGATCTTGTCGTTGCGGTGAACGCGCACATCCTCGCCCAGCTGACCGAAGTACTGGACAATGTTGTAGGTAAAGGAATCGTAGTTATCTATCATCAACAGCATTTATTCGAGTCCTTTCTCGGCCAGTTCGATGGCCTTCATAACCGCCATGCCCTTGTTGACTGTTTCCTGCCATTCAGCAGCCGGGTCGGAGTCGGCAACGATGCCGGCCCCTGCCTGAAGATGGACCTTGCCGTCCTTGATGACCAGGGTGCGTATGGTGATGGCCAGGTCCATGTTGCCGGAAAAGGAAAAGTAACCGACTGCGCCGCCGTAGACCTCGCGACGCACCGGTTCCAGTTCGTCGATGATCTGCATGGCGCGAACCTTGGGCGCACCGGAAAGCGTGCCGGCCGGAAAGGTGGCCCGCACCAGGTCAAAGGCATCCCGGTTGCCTTCCAGCTCTCCTTGCACATTGGAGACAATGTGCATGACATGGGAGTAGCGCTCGATGACCATCAGCTCCGATACATTGACCGTGCCGGTAGTGCAGACCCGCCCCAGATCATTCCTTCCCAGGTCAACCAGCATTACGTGCTCGGCCCGTTCCTTGGGATCTGCCAGCAACTCTTCAGCCAGTTCGGCGTCTTCTTCAGGTGTGACTCCGCGCGGACGGGTGCCGGCAATGGGGCGCAGTTCCACATGATTGCCCTCCTTGCGGACCATAACCTCGGGCGATGCTCCAACGATGACAGTGTCATCCAGGCGGAGGAAAAACATATACGGGGATGGATTCAGGGTGCGCAGGACACGATAGATGTCGAGAGGGTCGGCGGACATTTCTCCGCTGAAGCGCTGGGACAGTACCATCTGGATGATATCGCCGGAACGGACGTATTCCTTGGCCTTTTCAACGGAAGCTTCGAAGTCCTGACGGGACACATTCGAGGTGAGCTCCACATTATGTGCCGATGCTGGTGCCGGGCCAACGGGAAGTGGTGAACGCAGCCGGCGGATTATGGCTTCGATCTTTTGGGTGGCTTCTTCATATGCTTCTTCGGGTGTCTTGCCGCAGTCCAGGTGGGCGTTGGAGACAACCTTGATCTTCTGGCGCATGCTGTCAAAAATTACGATCGTGTCGGTGATCAGGAAGTAGGCGTCATAGGCATCGAGCAGTGCTGGCTTGTTCGTGGGCAGGTGCTCGAAATGACGCACCATGTCGTAACCCATATAACCGACCGCGCCACCAAAGAAGCGGGGCAGTCCTTCCACCTCTACAGGAGTAAACCGTGCCAAAACTGTACGCACACAGCCAAGCGGGTCTTCGCTGGTTAAGGTTGTTGTCACACCATTTTCGATGATTTCTACAAGGTTCCCCTTGGAACGAACAATCAAGGAGGGGCTGGAGCCAAGAAAACTGTAGCGCCCCCACTTTTCGCCACCCTCGATACTCTCCAGCAGAAAGGAAAAATGGCCGTCATCGAGCTTTTTGAAAGCTGTGACCGGCGTGTCCATATCTGCCATTATCTCGCGGTAAACCGGGATGAGGTTGCCACGGCGGGTCAACGTCCTGAATGTGTCAATATGGGGAAAAAACATGGCGGCTCCAGCAGGCGGCAAAGGTAAAAGAGGAAAAAAAGCTAGCACACGCGCTGATGGGTGTCAAGTTCAGCGGATTTGATGCATGTGGCGGCCTTTTAATATTGCCGCTTCCATTCATGTGGATTCGTGTATATAATTCTCTCTCAGATAAACGGGATCAGTAGGTTCACAAACGTATAACCAATTGTTACCGTAATAAAATCCGCAGAAAATTATTTCAACTTACTGATAAGTTATATTCGGGGGCGACATCCATGGCAACACCCATGAAACAATCCGGCATTCTTCTGGAAAGTGATACCAACGAGCTTGAGATTGTTGAATTCAGGATTGATGAAGTTGATTCCCGCGGCAACCTGGTGCCTTGTCACTACGGTGTCAACGTGGCCAAGGTCAGGGAGATCATCCGCCTGCCGCAGATGTCGAGAATCGTCAATGCCAAACAGGGCGTCGAAGGAATGATCAAGCTGCGCGACAAGGTCATCACCATCATTAATCTGGCCACTGTACTTGGCAAGGATACCGGAGATCTGGTGGCTGACCGGGTGGTGGTGCTTGAGTTCAATAACCTGATGGTCGGTGTTCTGGTGCATTCTGTTTCGCGCATCTACCGCATCTCCTGGAAGAACGTGGAGCCGCCCTCAAAGTCGGTGCATAGCGAGCAGGTGACGGGTCTGGTAAAGATGGATGACCGCATCATCCTGGTACTGGACTTCGAGAAGATCGTGGCCGAACTCTGCTCGGAAAGCGCACTTAAGCCGATTGAAGACATCACCCAGCTGGAGGGTGCAGCGGAATGCGAAGCACGGGCGCTCAAAACCATATTGGTGGCCGATGACTCTGCATTTATCCGGGCCACCATGTGCTCTGCCCTGCGCGGCGCCGGGTATAAGGTGGAAGAAGCGGAAAACGGGGCAGAAGCCTGGGATATGATCCAGAAAAAAATGACTTCCTGCATAAAGGACGGATCATCTTTCTGCAGTCACATAAGCCTGCTGATCACCGATGTCGAGATGCCGCAGATGGATGGTCTGCACCTGACGTCCCTGGTGCGCAGGGAAGAGGCCCTCAAGGAGCTGCCGGTGGTAATCTTCTCCTCCCTTGCATCGGAAGACAACAAGCGCAAATGGATCGGTCTGGGCGCCAGCCACATCCTGACCAAACCGGACCTGCCGCATCTGGTCAAGGTGGCTGACGAGTTAACGTCGTAGGCGGCCGTTCCGGTCGTTTGAATTTCCAATTATTTGTACATGATATAAAGGCCGCTCCTACACGGGGGCGGCCTTTTGTATTGGTAACCTGATTGTGGGTCGGTTTTGAGGTTAGGCACGGCATCAGCTCCTGGCAGGATCTAATACGGAACGTAACATTGTGCTTGACTTGTACATTGCAAATAATTAATTATTGATTTTAATTTTATTTGTAGGTACCCAAGGAGGAATCGTGAAGTCTATTCGAATTCTAGTGCTAGCCGTGTGTATGTTCATTAGCTCACTTGGCGCGGCGCAAGCAGTCAGTCTATATGTTGATTCCGTTAATCTTTCAGATTATACCGGGTGGTGGGACAACGCAAAAAAACAGGACGCAGCCGATGGCTCCTTTGTCAATATGCTGAACAGTGTTAATCCTGCAAATGGCGGGACAACCAATTTTGAAATTCAGGATGCGGTTGTATATAACTTTGAAGATTGGGGAAGGCGCCTCCATTTTGTTTACTGGTTGCCAAATACATCTATAGAGTTGCTGACTGGCAGGTTTCAAATAAGCATGGATTATGTTTGGGATGGCGTGACTAAAGATTATTACGATGAATATGATGAATCTGATAGCCAAATCTGGCTAGAACCGACACTATGGGAAGAATACGAAGATGGTGTGATCGGCTCTGCCGGCTTTTCCTTGTGGGGTGCGTATTACGAAAATACTCAGACGGAGCTGGACGGCGACATTGCTGAGTGGGAGAAATCCCTAGGGAACGTCACCATACATACCAGTCTGGATGGGGTAACCACATCCCTTACTGCCTACCATCAACCCGTTCCTGAACCGTCAACGATTATTCTCCTCGCCGCTGGTTTTGGTGGCTTGGCAATATGGAGAAAAAAGAGAAATATCTAGAACTGTCGGGAAGGTTTATAAGTAATAAGAAAGGCGGCCAGTTGTCCGCCTTTCTTATTTTGGAGATACTTGGATAATGGGGGATACTCGCCGGTTTCTTACTAAGTTGACGGCGCTGATTATTTGTTCTTGACAACTTTTAAGGTGCTGTGCTTAACTGCATAATCATGGAAACAAACCGCTTCTTTAATGCTTATTACTTTTTCTTCTGGTTCGGCTACTTTTTCAGGCCGTCTGCCCGGGTAGAGGTGTAAGCGTAAGAAGCGACCACATCACACACCACAAAGCCGGGGCGGACGGAAGTCCCCCCGGTTTTTTTTGTTTCCGCTTAGTAAGCGATAAACAGGGCCGGGGGGAAACCTTACGGCCCTTTGTTTTGCGGGAAATGGAGAGGCAAATGATTATCGTCATGAAGGCAGGAGCAGCAAAAAAAGATCGGGATGAGGTGCTGAAGCGGATCAGGGAACTGGGTTACAAACCCCATGTAATCCATGGCGAAACGCGCGATGTTATCGGCGCGGTGGGAGACGAGAGAGGCAAGGCAGTCCTGCAGTCTGTGGAATCCATGCATGGCGTGGAGAGCGTTCTGCCGATCCTGCAGCCTTACAAACTGGCCTCAAAGGAGATCAAAAAGGAGTCGAGCCTGGTGCGGATCAGCGATGACGTGGTTATCGGCGGCAATCAAGTGATCATGATGGCAGGTCCTTGCTCGGTGGAGAGCGAACAGCAGATCATCGAGTCTGCCATCGCTGTCAAGAAGGCCGGCGCTCAAGTCCTGCGAGGCGGCGCCTTCAAGCCGCGCACTTCACCCTATTCGTTCCAGGGTCTCGAAGAGGATGGCCTTAGACTGCTGGCCAAGGCACGTGAACTGACCGGTCTTCCTTTTGTCACCGAAGTAATCAACCCCGAATCCGCCGACCTGGTGGCGCAGTACGCCGACGTTCTGCAGATCGGTGCGCGCAACTCACAGAATTTTGCCCTGCTGAAGAAGGTGGGACAGTTGAAAAAGCCTGTGCTGCTCAAGCGTGGTATGGCCATGACGATTCAGGAGTTCCTGATGAGTGCCGAATATATCATGAGTGAAGGCAATCAGTCGGTGATCCTCTGCGAACGCGGTATCCGCACCTTTGAGACTGCTACACGAAACACCCTTGACCTCTCCGCGGTCCCTGTGCTCAAAGAGAAAACCCACCTTCCCATAGTCATTGATCCATCGCACGCTACCGGCAATCATCATTATGTTGCGCCCATGAGCTTTGCCGCGGTTGCCGCCGGCGCAGACGGTCTGATCGTGGAAGTTCATCCAGATCCGGAGCACGCATCCAGTGATGGTCCCCAATCGCTTAAGCCGGCCAAGTTTGCCGCTATGATGGAAAAATTGAAGTTGTTCGCAGAGGCGGCGGGCCGAAGCCTGTAGGAATAATCATTAAAATACCGGAAAATTGCCGCACTGGTTTTGGCCTTTTTCGGGTTGCGCCCGGGTGGCAATTGTTCTAACATGCAAAACATTTATCGGAGGGTGCCTATGAACCTTCGCACAGTTTTTGCTGCAATGATGCTGTCGAGTATCTTGCTGTTTGGCATGTCGTCCGCTTTTGCGGAGACTCCGTCCTCTATCCTCGAACAGTCGATATCGGATACCCTGGATCTGTGGCGCGAAGGCCGCTATGAGCAACTTTATGAACAGTTGTCCCATCGCGGCAAGACATCCAGGGAACAATTCGTTGCCAGGATGCGCAACAGCGCGCGCCGCCCGGCCTGCTGCTGGCAGAAGATGGAAAATTTCAGGGTGTTGAACGAGAAGCGTACCGAGGCCACGGTGCATGTCAAGATCGGCCTGGAGGGTACTCCCAGTCCTGTGGAATCCTCCACTCGCGACTTCAAGCTGTCCCATGATTCACAGACCTGGAAGATGCGCTTGAATGATGTTTTGGATCTGGCAGGCGTCAGCGGTAAAAAAAGCAGACATTGATTTCTGATATGAACAACGTAATTACCGTGGGTTATAACTATTGGCGGGCAGGGGGAGATCATGGAACAGCTCAGTACTACACCGCTCTGCGGGCGGCATGAGGCACTCAAGGCGCTGATGGCGCCCTTTGGCGGCTGGAATATGCCGATCCAGTACGAAGGTATCATAGCCGAGCATAAGTGGTGCCGGGAAAAGGCGGCTCTCTTTGACATCTGTCATATGGGGGAGTTCCTGTATGAAGGGGATATTGAATCCGGCGGACTTGAGGACGTCTTCACCTTTTCCGTGAAAACCATCCCAACTGGACGCTCGCGCTATGGTTTCCTGCTCAACGAACTGGGCGGCATCATCGATGACCTGATCGTCTTTCGCCTGGCCGAGGACAAGGCCATTATCGTGGTCAATGCCGCTACTGCAAACAACGACTACGCCGTTATTGCCTCGCGCCTCACGGGCGGATCCTTTACAAACATCACCGCTGCTACCGGCAAGCTTGACATCCAGGGGCCGCTTTCCCGTGATGTGCTGACAACGGCCTTCGGAGACGGGTTTGCCAAACTCCCCTATTTCAAATTCACCACTATGCCCATCCTCGGCAGCGAGGCTATTGTCAGCCGCACCGGATATACGGGAGAACTGGGATATGAAATCTTTCTGCCTGCGGCAAAGGTTGCGGAGCTGTGGGATCTGCTGCTGAAGGACCCACGGGTCAAGCCGGCCGGGCTTGGGGCAAGGGATGTGCTGCGCCTGGAGGTGGGCTATTCCCTGTACGGCAGCGATATTGACGAGACAACGACACCGCTGGAGGCGGGACTGGAAGGTTTCGTCAACTTCGAGAAGGATTTTGTGGGCAAAGCTGCGTTGCTGCGGCAGATGGAGCAGGGCCTGGAGCGCAGGAAGGTGGCCTTTGAGGTTATTGGTCGCCGCTCGCCGCGTCACCACTACGACATCTGCTTCTCCGGTGAAAAGGTTGGTACAGTGACCAGCGGGGTGTTCTCACCCATGCTCAGCTGCGGTGTTGGTATCGGGTTTGTCCGGCCGGAACTGGCGGTGATCGGTACGCCGCTCACCATTATGCACGAGCGGGTCAGCATGGAAGCAACCATCTGCGAGTTGCCGTTTTACCGGGGCGGGTCTCTCAGATCGTAATGCAATTTCGATTTAATATTTAAGATATATTCACTACTTTGAAGGAGGGATGAACGATGAGCATCTATTTCACCAAGGAACATGAGTGGGTCAAGGTCAAGGAGGGTGTCGGCGCGGTCGGTATCAGCGAGCATGCGGCACACGAGCTGGGTGATGTTACCTTTGTGGAGCTTCCCAAGACCGGCAAGGTCGTCAAGCAGTTCGAGGTGCTGGGGGCCATAGAATCGGTCAAGGCCGCCAGTGACATCTATGCTCCGGTCTCCGGCAAGGTGATCAAGGTAAACGAGGCATTGGACGATGCCCCGGAAATCGTTAACGAGAGCGCCGAGGATGCCGGCTGGATGGCCTGGATCGAGATCGCCGACGCCGCCGAGCTGAAGAACCTGATGACAAAAGAGCAGTACGACGAATATTTACAGACATTGTAGGGGCAGCACTTGCCCTGCCCGATTTTCGGCGCATTGATGGGCGCAGATCACCGGGCGCAGCAAGCAGCGCCCCTACGTTTATTTGCCAGGAGATTGCAATGACCGATAGCCACTACTGTCCCCATACCCTGGACGAGCAAAAGGAAATGCTGGCGGATATAGGCGTTTCCAGCATCGAGGAACTCTTCGCCCCGATCCCGCCGGAACTGCGAGCCAAGACCTTCAACATCCCGCCAGGGATGTCGGAGTTTGAGACCTTTGCCAGGATGAAGTCCATCGTAGCCGAGAACAGCTATGATATGCTCAATTTCATCGGCGGCGGTTTCTACGACCATGTCATTCCGGCCGTGGTGGACCACCTCTCCGGCCGGGCCGAATTCTACACCGCCTACACCCCATACCAGCCGGAGTGCTCCCAGGGAACTTTACAGGCGCTGTTCGAATACCAGACCGCAATCTGCCGCCTGACCGGGCTGGATGTCTCCAATGCCTCACTCTACGATGGCGCCACAGCCTGTGCCGAGGCCGCCATGATGGCGCTGCGCGTGACCGGCAGGAACAAAATAGTGGTGGATGGCTGTGTCAGTCCCTTTTCCAGGCAGGTGTTGAGAACATATCTGCTGAATCTCAACGTGGCTGTGATCGAGGTCGCACCGCTGGACGGCATGCTCAATAGGGCCGGGTTGGCAGAGGTGCTGGACGACAGCGTGGCTGCCGTGCTGGTGCAGAATCCCAATTTCTTCGGCTGCGTTGATGATTTCTCCCCAATTGCCGACCAGACCCATGGCGTGGGAGCCCTACTGATCGCCTCGGTCTATCCGATTTCCCTTGGCCTGCTCAAGTCCCCTGGCGAGATGGGAGTCGATATCTGTGTGGGCGACGGCCAGAGTCTGGGCAATCCGCTTTCCTTCGGCGGCCCTTCCTTCGGCTTTATTGCCGCCAAAAAAGCCCTGATCCGCAACATTCCGGGCCGCATAATCGGCGAGACCATCGACAAACAGGGACGACGAGGCTACGTGCTGACCCTGCAGGCCCGCGAACAGCATATCAAACGCCACAAGGCAACCTCGAACATCTGCAGCAACCAGGGTTTGTGTGCCCTGCGCGGCCTGATCTTCCTTTCCTCCGTCGGCCGGAAAGGGTTGGCGGAGCTGGCCAATCTCAACCGCGACAAGGCTGAATATGCCAAGGAGCAACTGGCAAAGATCCCTGGTGTGACCGTGCTGCGCAGTGCGCCGACCTTTAACGAGTTTACGATCTTCCTGCCCAGGGCTGCCAATGAGATCGTGACCGGAATGTTGAAGCTGGGCATCGCCGCTGGCGTGCCGCTGGGGGATTACTACGAGGATTCGGCCAATGCCCTGGTGGTGACGGTGACCGAGAAGAGAACCAGGAAAGAGATCGATCTCCTGGCCAGGGAGCTGGAGGTGGCGTTATGCAACTGATATATGAATTGTCAACTCCGGGCCGGCGCGGTGTCAAACTGCCCGCATCTGATGTACCCGCTGCAGTTGCTCTGCCTGCCGATTTGCTCAGGAATGAAACCGCTGCGCTGGCGGAGATCTCCGAGCTGGACCTGGTGCGGCATTTCACCAACCTCTCAAGGCGAAACTTTTCAGTGGACACCAACTTCTATCCGCTCGGTTCCTGCACCATGAAGTACAACGCCAAGGTGCTGGAGAACGCGGCCGGCCTGTTTGCGCCCATTCACCCCATGACGGCGCTGCTGCCTGGCGGCGGGGAATTCTGCCAGGGGACCCTGGGGATGCTTTATGACCTTGGGCAGCTGCTGGCGGATATCACCGGCATGGATGAGGTGACGACCCAGCCGCTGGCCGGCGCCCACGGCGAGATGACAGGCATCATGCTGATCGCCGCCTACCACAAGGCCAAGGGCAATAAGAAAAAATATGTTGTCGTGCCTGACTCATCTCACGGTACAAACCCGGCCTCCGCGGCCATGGTCGGATACGAGATCATCACCGTTCCGAGCGCCCCTTACGGCGATATGGACATAGAACTGTTCAAAAAAGCCATGAATGGCGAGGTGGCGGCGGTCATGATGACCTGCCCCAATACCTTGGGGCTGTTCAATCCGCACATCCAGGAGATTTCCGACATCGCCCACAGCCATGACGCGCTGATGTACTACGACGGCGCCAACCTGAATGCCATCATGGGCAAGGTCAAGCCTGGCGACGTGGGCTTCGACGTGATCCACGTCAACCTGCACAAGACCTTCGGTACGCCCCACGGCGGCGGCGGACCCGGTTCCGGTCCGGTGGGGGTCAAAAAGGCTCTGATCCCGTTCCTGCCGCAGCCGCGCATCGTCATGGACGACGACGGACTGTTCCAGGTGGAGACAGCCAATCCCTTGTCTATCGGCCGCACAGCCAGTTTCTTCGGCAACTTCGGGGTGATGGTCAAGGCCTACGCCTATATTGTCATGCTGGGGCGGGAAGGGCTGATCCAGGCCTCCGAGCAGGCAGTGCTGAATGCCAACTACATCAAGGAAAAGCTGAAGGCCTGGTACGAAGTCCCCTATGACATGACCTGCATGCACGAGTGCGTCTTCTCGGCTTCCAGGCAGCTTGCCCATGGCGTCCACGCCATAGATATCGCCAAATACCTGATTGACAGAGGCTATCACCCACCCACGGTATATTTCCCGCTGAACGTCAAGGAGGCCATCATGATCGAGCCGACCGAGACGGAAAGCAAGGCCACCATGGATGCCTTTATCCAGGTCATGATCGAAGCGGCGCAGACCGCCGAGAGCAACCCCCAGGCGCTGCATGACGCGCCTTTGACCATGCCGGTAGGCCGCCTGGATGAGACCAAGGCGGCCCGGGAGCAGAACGTCTGCTGTGCCGGATAAGCACGAGCGGTTTTACTTCCGCCTTGGATAGTGTGAACAAATGAATGATGCCGTAAAAACCTGGCGCCTCATCGATACCGGCTCTTTGCCCGGCCCACTGAACATGGCCATCGATGAGGCGCTGTTACGTTCTTTCGACCCAAACTCGTCTGCACCGATCCTGCGTCTGTATGGCTGGTCGCCGCCTGCGCTGTCCCTGGGGCGCTTCCAGGCTGCTGATCAGGTGCTGAATCTGGGGCGCTGCCGGGAAGACGATGTACCGGTTGTGCGCCGGATCACCGGCGGCGGTGTCATCTACCATGCCGATGAACTGACCTATTCGATTGTGTGCGCTCCGGGACAGATCCCGCCCTCGGCCTCGGTAAAGGACTCATTTCGGGTGTTGACCGGCTTCCTTCTGGACTTCTACCGCCGACTCGGCCTGGATGCCGTCTACGCGCAGGACGCTGCCCCGAAGGGCACACGACTGGGTGAACGCACCGCCTTCTGTTTTGCCGGCAGGGAGAGCTTCGACATCCTTGCCAATGGCTGCAAGATCGGCGGCAATGCCCAGCGCCGGATGAAGGGGCTCATCTTTCAACATGGTTCGATACCGCTGGTGAATCGGGCGCACACCGGCCTGGGCTATATGCGGGAGCAGGGTGCGGAGCTGGCACATGGTGCAACCGCGCTTTCGGATTGCGGTGTTGCCGCAGGTGCTGACGTTTTGCAGCGGGATCTGGTTACCGCATTCTGCGGCTGCTTTATGGTAAAGCTGCGCGAAGACGTGCTTTCAGCGCAGGAACAGTCTGCAGCCGAACAGTTTAGCACGGAGAAATATGCAACCGATAGTTGGAACCTGGAAGGGGTAGGGGAGTGAAGATAAAGCGCAAGCCGGAGTGGCTGCAAAAAAGAGTCAACCCTGGCGACCAGTCCGAGATGAGGCGCCTGTTGGGTGAACTGCAGTTGAACACCGTCTGCCAGCAGGCGCTCTGCCCCAATATCTCGGAATGTTTTGCCTGCGGGCAGGCCACCTTCCTTATCATGGGGCGCAACTGCACCCGTCAGTGCAGCTTCTGCAATGTGGAAA
>Ga0209212_1003335_pt1 | contig 21350 bp, 24 predicted proteins | sample RifGroC2_FD_183996 | JGI IMG/M metagenome (GOLD analysis project Ga0209212, IMG submission 183996) | Groundwater microbial communities from Rifle, Colorado, USA - Groundwater C2 (SPAdes) (version 2) | ecosystem: Environmental > Aquatic > Deep subsurface > Groundwater | place: Rifle, Colorado... | reverse complement strand
CCGCGAACGAAGGGAAGACATCCCTCCCCTGGCGGACCATTTTCTGGCCATCTACCGGGAAAAGAACCGGAAACCCATCAAAGGCATCTCGGGGAAGGCTCTGGATCTGCTCGTCCGCTACGACTGGCCGGGAAACATCCGGGAACTGGAAAACTGCATCGAACGGGCGGTGATCATGGCCAAGGAGGAGATGATCACCCCTGTCGATTTTTCTCCCCAGATCCAGAGACTGTCCGGAGAAGAAGAAAAGGGCGGTTTTGCAATCCCTTCCGGGATGAGTCTGGAAGCGATGGAGAGGGAACTGATCGTCAAAACGCTCGCCGAAACAGGCGGCAACCGCACCAGGGCCTCGGAGATCCTCGGCATCAACCGCCGCACCCTCCAGAACAAATTGAAGGAGTACGGCATCAATGCTACCCCAACCTCAATATAAGGAATGTTCTGCCAAAGAGATGAATCATGAGATGAAAATGAGATTTACGGATAAACAAGGGCAATATCTTGCATTCATTTACAGCTACTCGAAGATCCACTGTCGCGCACCAGCCGAAGCTGACTTTGAACGATACTTTAAGGCGACGCCTCCCACGATCCACCAGATGATTCTGAAACTCGAAGAAAAGGGACTGATCAGCCGTGTGCCTGGGCAGCCACGATCGATCCGGTTGTTGATACAACCGGAGGAGCTGCCCATATTGTGGTGAGGAAAACAGAGGGTTCAACAAGTCAGCGGACGGCTAAGAGCCGCCGCTGATTTCTGACGTATGCAGGAGAGGAGAGATGCGACATGGCACGTAAGCGTCAGTACACGGCATGGGCTGCTGCTCTGGCTGCTGCTGCGGAATTGTCACGACGCAGCTACGATGTAACCATCACATTCGGCAACACTCCCAAGGTGGATTTACTGTGCTCAGTCCCAGATGGCAAGCAATTCAAAGTGCAAGTCAAAGGGATATCGTTCCGGAATGCTCTTTTCATTCAAAAGCATTTCTTGGAGGGTGCATTGGAGCCCAATTTGTTTCTCGTCATAGTGTTATTGGAGGACAACAAACCTTTTCAATTTTTCATCATGACCCACGCAGAGGCGCAAGATGCATGGAGAGCTATAGCATACGATTCCACTGGCTCTCCTGTTCTGGTGAAGAGAGGACAGCGAAAGGGATTGACGACAAAGGAAGGTTGTGAGGGACTTCTCTGGGGATCATTCAAGAACCACGAAAACCGATGGGACAAGTTCCCCAAGAACATGTAGTATGGTGGGCTGCACAACAATTTGCTTCGTTATGCCCCGCCCGTGCTGGTACCATGGTGGGGTAAATGATCGTTGACAATCTGTAATCGTTCGATTACAATTCTTTCATGTTCTCGATCAAGCCCCTGCCCGAATTTACCGAATGGCTGGACGGTCTGTCCGATGCGTCGGTGCGCGGGGTGGTCGCGGCGCGCATCAAGCGTCTGGAGCGCGGCTTGATGGGGGACGTGGAGCCAGTCGGCGATGGGGTGTCGGAGTTGCGCATTCATTTCGGTGCGGGCTGGCGCATTTATTTCGTGCAGCGTGGCGTTCAGTTGATTGTGTTGCTCGTCGGCGGCTCCAAGCGCACCCAGAAAGCTGATATCAAGCGAGCCAAGGCACTGGCAGCGCTGTTAGACTAAGTGAAGGAGATGACTATGACCCAACGTATCAAGGTGGCCGACTTGCCCGAGTTTGACGCCGCGCCGTATCTCGACAGCGAGGCGGCAATTGCGGCTTACCTGACGGACATTCTGGAGGCAAACGATTCGGCTTTGCTGGCGTCGGCCTTAGGAGATATCGCTCGGGCACGCGGCATGAGCGATATTGCCAGGGCATCCGGTCTGACCCGCGAAGCCTTGTACAAGGCGCTTAGACCCAATGCAAAGCCGCGCTACGACACCATCGCTAAAATCTGCGGGGCGCTGGGGGTGCGGCTGGTGGCGCAGGCAATTCATCCTTGAACCTCCAAAGTCAAAGGCATAACACGTCGGTCAAGCGGACGGCGAAAAAGCACCGCCGCCGCTTACCTTTACGTTCAGGAAACTCCTCAATGGCCACCCTTCGCACGATTCGAGCCGATATCACAACGCAATCAGTCGACGCTATCGTCAACGCCGCAAATTCGTCACTCCTTGGCGGCGGTGGCGTCGATGGCGCAATTCATCGCGCGGCCGGTCCCGAGTTGTTGCATGAATGTCGCCTGCTGGGCGGCTGCAGGACCGGCGACGCCAAGCTTACCAAAGGTTACCGTCTTCCCGCCAGGTACATCATTCACACCGTTGGTCCGGTTTGGCGTGGTGGCACTGTCGGGGAGCCGGAACTCCTCGCCTCGTGCTATCGGCGCTCAATCGAACTGGCAGCAACAGTTGGCGCCCTCACGCTGGCATTCCCGAGCATTAGTACCGGTATCTACGGCTATCCAATCGAACTTGCAGCCAATGTCGCTGTGACCACAGTCCGTTCCTCGCTTCGGGTGCATCCGGCCATGAAAGAGGTCATCTTCTGTTGTTTCTCGGCACACGACCTGCTCGTCTATGAGGGCATCCTCAATGAAACAGCGTCCTAGCCATTCCTTCCGGCGAACCAACTTAGGCGGCCGTTGAAATCAAAATATGTGAACGATAGTCAAGGAGATGTCTTCCTCTGAATCACTCCTCGTCCTTGACCTGGGGGATGATGGCCCGCTTCCGGCGCAGCCAGGGCACCAAAGGATAGGCCAGGAGGATGAAAGAGATCAGCATCAGAATGCCGGAAATCGGTCGGGTGAAGAAAATCAGAGGGCTCCCCGCCGAGAGCAGGAGGGAGCGCCGGAGGGCGGTCTCTAACATGGGTCCCAGGACCAGCGCCAGAATCAGGGGCGCCGCCTCGTATTCGAATTTTTTGAAGATATATCCCAAAAGCCCGAAGCCGACCATGATCAGGACTTCAATGACGCTGTTATTGAGACTGTATGCGCCGATCAGGCAGAAGAGAAGGATCAGCGGAAAAAGGATCGGGTACGGGACCTTCAGGATCCGGACCCAGAGCCCGATCAGCGGCAGGTTCAGGACCAGGAGCATGATGTTACCGATGTACATCGAGGTCACCGCCCCCCAGAAAAGGCCCGGCTGCTCCTGGACCAGCATCGGCCCCGGCTGCATGCCGTGGATCATCATCGCCCCCAGAAGGATCGCCATCACCGAGTTGGCCGGAATCCCGAGCGTGAGCAGCGGAATGAACGCGCCCCCGGTGGCGGCATTGTTGGCGGCCTCCGGGCCGGCTACGCCCTGGATGATGCCGGTGCCGAATTTCTCCGGGGTCCTGGAGACCTTCTTCTCCACGGCATAGGAGACGAAGGAGGAGATGACGGCCCCCCCGCCCGGCAGGACCCCGAGAAAGAAGCCGATAAACGTCCCGCGGATAATCGCCCCGATCGAATCCTTCCAGTCCTGAAACGTGGGCAGCAGATGCTGGATCCTGGTTTCAAAGACCGACCGCTTGATCGAGTGCTCCACGTTGAGCAGGACCTCGGCGATGCCGAAAAGGCCCATGACCGCGGGGACCATGCCGACGCCGTCGGAAAGCTCGACTATATCCATCGTAAAGCGCGCCGACGCGGTCATGCTGTCCAACCCGATGGACCCCAGAAAAAGGCCGAAAGCGGCCATCAGCAGGGCCTTCCACATCGGGCCGCTGGCCAGGAACGTGAGGACCGTCAGTCCCATGATCATCAGGGAAAAATATTCCGGCGGCCCGAATTTCAGGGCCATTTCGGCGAGCGGCGGGGCGATCAGCATCAACCCGACGACCCCGATCGTGCCGGCAATGAAGGAGGCGAAGGCGGAGATGCCGAGCGCCGGGCCGGCCCTTCCCTTCCGGGCCATCTGGTAGCCGTCCAGGCAGGTGACCACCGAAGCGGCCTCCCCGGGTATGTTCACCAGGATGGATGTGGTGGAGCCGCCGTACATCGCCCCGTAGTAGATCCCGGCGAGCATGATGATCGCGGAGACAGGGGTCACATGGAAAGTCGTAGGCAGAAGCAGCGAGATGGCCGCTACCGGTCCCAGCCCCGGCAGCACCCCGACCAGGGTGCCGATCAAAACCCCGATAAAACAGAACAGAAGGTTGTTCCACTGCAGGGCGACCTGGAAGCCTAAAATGATGCTTTGCATATAATCCATGGCCGCTCCCTAAAAGCCCCAGGGACTCTGGGGAAGCTGCGTCTTCAGCCAGAGATCGAAAATGGCGAACGCCCCGAGGGCCATTCCGACGGCCCCGGCAATCACCACGGGCCAGCGCTGCGGCTCCACGGCCCTGAGAAGAAAACCGGTGAAAAGGACCGTGCACAGGAGGAAGCCCAGGGGTTTCATCAGCAGGGCATAAGCAAAAAGGGCCGCCATAACCAGAAGCGGTTTTTGCCAGAGGACTCCCCGCAGGATCGGCGTCCACGCGGCCCCTTTGCGCCGCCTGAGGGTTGCCTGGATCAGCCCGATCAACGCCAGCAATGCGATGGCGCTACCGGCCCAAAATGGCAAAAACCCTGTACCGGGGGATTCGAGCGGCCCGAGGCCGTAGCGCAGGGAACCGAGAGCGACCGCGATGCCGACGGCAATCCAGATCGCCCCGCTGACCTGGTCGTTGTTGAACTTGGCCATGGAATCCTAACCGTTACTCTTTCCGCAGACCCAGGCTTCGGACCAACGTTCCGACCTCCTGGTTCATCTGGACCAGGTGCTTTTCCAGGTCCTGGGGACCCCGGTAGAGGAGGGGCTGATCCATCTGGTTGCCCGCCTTGATGAAATCCGGATCGTCCATCGCCTTTTTGAAGGCGCTGTGCAGCGTATCGACAACCTGGGCGGGAAGCCCCTTGGGGCCGATGATGGAGATCAGGCTGGGGGCGGTGATCTTGTAGCCCATCTCGAGCAGCGTCGGCGCATTGGGGAAATCGGTCATCCGTTTCTCACCATAGACCGCAAGCAGCCGCAGCCGTCCCGACTCCACATGTTTTTTCCACTCCGTGGTCTGGGAGATCGCCTCCACGTGCCCTCCCAGCAGGGCGGTGGTCGCCGGGCCTCCGCCATCGAAGGGAACGTGGGTCCATTTGATCTTTTCCTGGATCGCCAGTCGCTCCATGACCAGATGCTGGGGCGTCCCGGCCCCGGCTGTGGCGTAGCGGATCTTCCCCGGGTTGGCCTTGGCGTAGTCGATGAACTCCTTGAAGGTCTTCCAGGGAGAATCCGCCTGCACGACCAGCCCGTACAGGTAGACGGCGTACTGCATGATCGGGGTGAAATCCTGGGCCGAGTCGTAGGGGACCTTGCGCATGTGCTGGCTCAGGACCGCGCCGCTGGGCAGAATGCCGATCGTATACCCGTCGGGCTTCTCGTTCTTCATCAGGGCGACGGCAACCGCCGAACCGCCCCCGGGCTTGTTCACCACTACGACCGGCTGCCCCAGGATCTTGGCGGCGGCGCTCACGAGCGGTCGGGCGCAGATATCCGTGGTCCCCCCCGCGGGATAGCCGATAACGAAATTGATGGACTTGGAGGGGTACTTTTCCTGAGCCGGGGCCAAGCCGGGCAAAGCAAGCATGAAGACCAGCAGGAAGAAGCACACTCCATAGACCATCCCCATTTCCATCCTCATCCATTGGCGCGTTGCGATTTTCATCTTGAGACCTCCTGTGATTGATGACTGATTGGTATTCATATCATAATGATGAAGAAAAAGCATTAGCGCTTATGCGACGGCGATAGGCCTCACGGGGGAACCTGTGCCCCCCTTTATCCTCAGCGGAAGGGCGATGAAAAGGAACGTAAACACCCCTTCCCTTGCCAGCTCATCGAGATTGAGCATCTCCATGATCTGGATTCCGTTCTGCACAAGAAGGATCACATGGCACGGCAGATGGTGGGGGGGGACCCTGTCGTAGGCCGTCGTGTCCGAACCGGTAAAGGCAACCTTCTTCTCCGCAAGGTAATGTGCGCCGCTCTCGATCACGCCCGGCGCCCCCTTCTCTACGGAGACGTATTTCTGCCGGTCGTCCCAGTACCTGATCCATCCCGTCCTCACGAGGACCACATCGTCCTCGGCGATCTCCACGCCTGTAGCCTCGGCGGCGCGCAGCATCTCGTCCTTTCCGATGCCGAAGTCGTGCGGCAGGACTTCAAGCCCGAGCGAGCGGGGGATGTCGAGGAGCACTCCCTTTCTCACGATGGGTGGCGTCGTGTCGATGCCCAGGACATGAAGACCGTCCGAATAGCCCTGGAGGTCCGTGATGTCGACATGATCGCAGGCGATCGAGCGGCACGCCACGTGGGCTTTGGCATCCAGGTGTGTCCCCGTATGCCCCCCCATGACGAAGAGGTCGTTGCAGAAGCTCACCCTCTCTTCCGTAAGCGTGACGTCGCCGTGTTTCTTCGTCAGGGTGTAGGCAAAGGGCGGCTGGTTCGGGTGGTGCGGCATGCCTGGAAAGTACGGCATCCCGAGGTCGAAAACGCGTGCCTTGGCAAGCAGGTCTTTGAGATACTGCTGCATCTTTCCTCCTCTATCAGCCCTCCGTCAGGCTCTTTGCGATGATGAGCTTCTGGATCTCGGTGGTGCCTTCGTAGATTCGAAGAGCCCGAATCTCGCGGTAGAGTCTTTCAATGGTTGAGCCGGCCATAACGCCCATCCCTCCGTGGATCTGAAGGCTTTGATCGACGATGCGGAAGGCGGCCTCCGTTGCGTACATCTTGGCCATGGAGGCTGCGCGGGTGATGTTATCCCCCTTCGCGTCCTGCAGGAGCGCCGCTCGGTAGACGAGCGCCCTCGCCGCATCCAGCTCGGTGGCCATGTCGGCCAGCTTGAACTGGGTCCCCTGGAAACCGGCGATCGGACGGCCGAACTGCACCCTTTGTTTCGCGTAATCCACGGCTGCGCCGAACGCAACCTGGGCGATGCCCAGGGCGGCGGCGCCCACGGAGACCCGGAAGCGATCGAGCGTCTTTAAGGCAATCTTCATCCCGTCGCCCACGCTCCCCAGGAGGTTTTCTCGGGGGACGAAGCAATCTGCGAATTCCAGCTCCACAAGGTCGTGGGGTGCGATCGCCTTCAGCCTCTTGTGCACACGGAATCCCTCCATCCGCTTTTCCACGACGAGGGCGGAGAGGGCCCTGGCGTTTCCCGGGAGCGGTGTCTTGGCGAATGTCACCGCGATATCGGCAGCGTTTCCGTTCGAGATAAACCGCTTCAGACCGTTGAGGACAAATCCGCCGTCCGTTTCCCGGGCACGGCTCGTGATTGCGCTTACGTCGCTTCCCGCTTCCGGCTCGGTAAGGGCGTAGGTCGAGAGGATCTCACCCGAACCCAGCCTGGTCAGGAACCGCGCCTTCTGCTCCCCATTGCCCGCCAAAACGATCGGGTAACTTCCCAGTCCCTGCATTGCAAAGGTGACATCGGCTACGCAGTAAACCCCGGCCAGTTGTTCCCTGACAAGACAGATCGGCATCGACTTCACGCCCCTGCCCCCCGTCTCTTCGGGTACCAGGAGCCGGAAGAGCTGCGCATCGGCCATGGCCCGAACCAGTTCGCCGGGGATGTCATCGGTCTCCCCGTACTTCGCTGCGAGCGGCGCAATCTCGTTCTCTGCAAAAATCCGGCACTCTTCTTTGAATCTCCTCTGGTCGGCGGAAAGCAGGATATCCATGTCATTACCTCATTCCCGACGGCTTCGCAAAAAGGCCGGATGCTGCGTTGCGCTTCATCCTTCGTCATTGCGGCGTACGCAAAAGTACGCCTCATTCCTCAGGATTCGCACGCCTTGCCTGCGGCCTTTTTACGAAGTCGTCCCATTTTCTCGATTCCTATGACTTATCACGCGGCTGTCATTCTCGCGGGAGTTCTTTTTTCATGATCTTTCCCGTCGGGTTCTTCGGCAGCTCCTCGATGAATGCTATTTTCGGAAGTTTGTACGGGGCAAGGTTTCCCTTGCAGTGCTGGGCCAGTTCCTCCTCGGTCGCCGTCATCCCTGGTTTCAGCGCGACAAAGGCCTTCGGGATCTCGCCCTTTACCGGGTCCGCGACGCCGATCACCGCCGCTTCACCGACGGCCCCGTGGGCGTGGAGCACCTCCTCTATCTCTTTCGGATAGATGTTGTAGCCGCCCGAGATGATCAGCTCCTTTTCCCGGCCGACAATGAAGAAATAACCGTCGTCATCCCTGTAGGCATGATCACCGGTATAGACCCACCCGTCCCTTATTTTCTCCCGCGTCTCGTCGGGGAGGTTGAAGTATCCTTTCGCGGCGTTCGGACCTCGGAAGATGAGGTTCCCCACTTCATTCGGCGCGCATTCACTGCCGTCCTTGCTGACCACTTTGGCGGCCACCCCGGAGACGGTGATGCCGACCGAACCGGGTTTGCGAAGTCCGTAGACGGGGTTGGCGGTGACAAGACCGGTCGATTCGGTCAGGCCGTAAACTTCGATCACGTCGGCCCGGAAGGCTTCTTCCCATCTCCTCAGGATCTCGACCGGAAGGGAAGCGCCCCCCGAAAGCCCCATTCTCAGGGAGGATATGTCGCGGGTGTTCTCGCCAAAGGCGTTGAGGAGCAGGATGAACATGGTCGGAACCCCGGGGAACCAGGTCACGCCATACTTTTCTACGAGATCGAAAATGGTCTCGGGCTTGAATCGTTCGACGACCACAACGGCGCCGCCCGAACTCAGGCTGCCGAAAAAGGGGCTGGCAATCGAGAAGACATGCACCATCGGGAGGGCGGCGATCGAGATGTCGTTCTCCCCCAGGCCGTAGCTCTGGGCAATGTTCGGCCCGCCGAAAACGAAGTTGCCGTGGGTCAGGACGACGCCCTTCGGGCTGCCTGTGGTGCCGGAGGTATAGAACATGATCGCCGGGTCGTCGGAGTTGAAAGACTTATCATTTAACGGTACAAGGCGTGTGCCTGCCAGCGCTGCGATCTCGGCTTCGAGAGTTTCGGTCCGCCTCCTCACGACTATGCGGTTCAGGCGAGGCGCGTCGCCTTTGACCTGATCCGCTATGGACGAGAAGTCTTCATGGATGATGAGCAGCATCGCTTCCGAATTGTTGAGGAGATAGGTCACTTCCCTGGAGGTGTACATCGTGTTTATGGGCACGACAACGCCCCCTGCCTTGATGATGGCGAAGAAGGCGAGGAGCGTTTGCGCGCTGTTCGGATGGAGAAGCGCGACGCGGTCCCCGGGAGCCGTGCCGAGAAGTTCGAGACCACGAGCGATCCTGTCCGTGATGGCATCGAATTCCCGGTATGTGATCGACCCCTCTTCCCCGTGAATGAGAACCCGGCTGTCGTAGCGGCGAACCCGCTCTTTGAGAAACTGCACAAGGTCCATGATCTTCGCTTTCACGTCACAGGACGGTCCGTCCGCCGTCGACGCAGATGGTCTGGCCCGTGATGTACGCGGATGCCGCGGAGGCCAGAAAAACAACGACTCCCATGATATCTTCGGGGTTGCCGACCCGGCCCAGGGGAGTGGACGAAACGATGGTGTTGTACATCGCCCTATCTCTCAATCTGTCTTCAACGAAAGGTGTCGAAAAATAGCCGGGGGCTACGGCGTTGACATTGATATTGAAGCGGGACCACTCCTCGGCCAGCGCCTTGGTCAGCATGACGACACCCGCCTTGGTCATGGCGTAAATCGAGTTGGGAATGCCGGCCCTCACCAGAAACGCCACACTCGACGCAATATTGATGATCTTGCCTCCGCCTTTGGGTATCATTCGCGCGGCGGCAGTCTGGCTGCAGAAAAAGACCCCTTTCGCATTGACATCGACGATCCGGACGAAATCCTCGGGCGTGATGTCAAGCGCCGGTTTATGCACATTCACCCCTGCATTGTTGACCAGTATGTCGAGTCCACCCAGCTTAGCCTCGGCGCTCGCCATCATCTCCTTCACCGCCTCGACGTCGGAGACATCGGCCGCCATAGACATTGAGCGCCGCCCCATCTTTCTTATCTCAGCGCTGGTCTCTTCCGCCTTTTCGCTGTGGAGAGCATTCACCATCACGTCGGCCCCCGCGTCCGCGAGCGCAAGGGCGATCCACTTGCCCAGCCCCTGGCCGGCGCCGGTCACAACCGCGACTTTGCCCTCTAAGTCGTATTTCGGGTATGCGTACACGACTCGGTATATATCATAATTGTGGTGAAGACGCCCACCAATTATTCCCTTATTTCCCTTGCAGGTAGTCGATCATCGGCTGGGTCACCAGAGGCACGACGTCGCCGATCATGTGGGGCATCAGGTTATCCATGACCTTGGGCATAAGCTCGGGCATCTGTTCCAGCATGTAGTCGGGCATGGGGATGCGGTCGGCCACCCTTTTGAGCATCGTCGGCATGACCTTGGGCATCATTATCGGGAGCAGCCGCGGGAAGAGGATCGGGAACATCGGTTTCATCAGGTTCAGCGCGCTCGGGATCTTCCCCATCACCCGCATCATGGGCCCCATGCCGAATGGCATGGCGCTGATCAGCTCGGGCCACATGGTAGACATCAGGTTCGCAAAACCCTGCGGCGTCATCAGCGCGATCATGGCCTCGAACACGGCCCACTGCCGCTTGACCTCGGGGTTGGGGTCGGGGAAGTCGTAGCCCAGTGCCGACGAGGCGAAACGCGCCAGGTCTACCACCTCCAGGGGCATCTTTTTCTTGTCCGCGCTGACCCGGAGCTGGAACTCGCAGCAGGGGCAGAGCGCGAGCACCGTGCTCGCCCCCGCCTCCAGGGCTTCGTTCAGGCGCATCTCTCCGATGTCGGCAGCCACCGGCGGATCCTTGATAAGGGTGAGCACCGAGCCGCAGCAGTGGGCCTCCTGATGATTGTGGTCCATTTCGACGAATTTCACATGGGGGATGGCCTTGATCAGGTCCCGCGGTTCCTCGTACACTCCCGTGACGCGACCCATGTGACACGAGTCGTGCCAGGTCACGGTGATAGGCGCCTTGCCGGTGTTGGGGAAGACGAATTCACCCTTTTTGATCTTCTCCGAAAGGATTTCGCTATAATGCCTGGAGGTGATGTCATAGTCGATGCCGAACTTTTTGGCCCAGACAGGGTAGACGTGACGCCACATCATATCGCACGCCGGGCATGAGGTGATCACGCTTTCAGCGCCCGCATCCTTGACGGCCCGGATGTTTCGACGCATGATCTCCTCGAACACCTCCCACTTCCCGGCCACAAGCATCGGCGTGCCGCAGCAGTTCTCGCGGTTCCCTACATAGGTGAAATCCACCCCGGCCGCGTCCAGGAGCCGCACGCTGGCCATGGCGATGTCCGACTCGACGTAGCTCGCGGTGCAACCGGCGAAGTATGCGGCCTTCGCCTTCGTCCCGGGGCCGTGCTTTTTCTTCAGGTCCTCGGGGAACCACGCCGAGCGGTTCTTTCGGTAGCCGGCCCAGATGTTCCCCTCCTTCAGGGCGGCCGCAGCCATCATCTCGAAGGGCGGGAAGGTCATCTTTTTTTCCTCATGAATGAGCGTGCCCCTGAGCTTCATCCAGGAGGGCTCGATGGGCAGGGCGGCGGAGCAGCGGATATTGCACAGTTCGCACGTGGTGCAGACGAGGAAGGTGTCCACGACTTTCTGGCTCCACTCCTGGTTGCCCTTCATGTACTCACGCAGCCAGTACCACTTGCCGCGGGGACTCTGGCTCTCCCAGCCCTTGCCGTAAAACTGGTCGCACTCGTCCACGCAATAGCCGCACTGGGAGCAACTGTGAGCATACCAAGCCACATCCGCGGGGATGTCCCGTGAATCCGCCGTCGGCCTTTCTCCCACCTTGGTGAAAACCGCGTTGCCGAAGGGCCTGATGAGTGGTTCGAGCAGGCTCCCGAGCATTACGGCCGTGCCGATGAGCCTCCCTCCGAGGACCTTGCCGGGATTCAGGATGCCCTTGGGGTCCACCTGTTTTTTGAATGCCGTTAGCCTGGCGAGGCGGTCTTTGCCGAGAACGTCCTTGGCCTTGGTCGAGAAGTAGAGTCCGGTGGAATAGGCCCGGCCGCCGTGCTTTTCCGCCAGTCTCATCATGGAGAGAGACAGGCCGAACACCAAGTTGTAATTGAAGTTTCGTTCGTCGCCGGGGATGAACCCGAGGACCACCACTTCCGGCTTACCCGAGGGCGAATTCCGGATCATCACCCCTTCCTTGACGACCGGCTGCCGGATGGTCTTTTCCACCCGGGTCATGAAGTCGCCGAAGGAGGAAAGGGGGATCACCACCTCGGCGGGCACGAGGCTGGGGCCCAGGCGTTTGACCACCATGAGCTTGAAGCGGTGCTTCCACTCGTGGTGGGCGATCTTTTCACTGAGGATCTCCGCCCCGCAGCTTTTGACGATCCTGGTGAGGCCGTCCATTACCTTTTCTCGATCTTTTGTGCGGAAGGTGAGCGTGGTGATATAGGATGCGGGGAGAAGCACCCGTTCCTCTGCGGGGTGGCCCATGTGCTCCATAAGCGGGGCCTGGTTCTTCATTTCCGCCATCCGCGGGTTGATAAAGACAAGCGACCAGATGGGAAGATCCTCCTTGTGCATCGCCTCCATCATCTTCTGCAGGTCGTGGGCGTTCGAGCAGCCGATGGAGACCAGGTCCATCGCCTCATCGGGCTGAACCCGGATGGTGATCTCGCTGATCAGGCCCGTGATGCCCTCGGCTTCGCTTATCATATCGAGATCCTTGCCCTCGAACACCTGTACGGCGCCGTCCGGCAGGACGACGCGCGCGGAAAGGACTGTGTCCCGGAACCAGCCCGCCTCATACGACCCGAAGCCCGCGCCTCCCTGGGCGAGCCATCCCCCCACCGTCGAGCCCGGATAGCTCGAGGGGTAAGTCAGGAGCGTCATGCCGTTCTTCTTCAGATCCTTGTCGAGCTTTTCCCAGACAATCCCCGGCTGGAGAGTAGCGGTCATCTTTTCTGTGTCGATCGAGAGGACTTTCTTCAGACGATAGAAATCCACCACGATCCCCTGCTCCACCGGCAGGACCCCGCCGTAGCCCGAAGAGGCCTTGCCCCGCGGGGTAAGGGGGATCCGGTTGCCGGCGGCCCAGGAGGCCAGCTTCTTAAGTTCCTCTTCGCTTACCGGCTGTACCACCGCGTCCGGGGTGGTATTCCCGATAAGGGGCTTGATCAGGCTCGGCATGGCGGCGATATCATGGCCGTAGAGCATCCGCTCCACGTCATCGAACGTGACGCGGTCCTGAAATGTATTTTTGAGATATTCTATCTGAGCCGTGCTGAGCTTTGACATCCTTCATTCCTCCTTGTTTCCTGTGGGCCGGTCCGGTCTTTCACTTGTTCGTCAGAATGGAAACGATCCTTCCTTTTTCCTGGATTTGTTCCGTGAGGACTTCCCTCATCAGATGACATGCCTGGATGATCTTGGGATTGGCGATGCGGTAGTGAACGGTCACGCCTTCCCTTCGGGTCACGATAACCCCTTTTGCTTTCAGGACGGCCATGTGCTGGGAGAGGTTGGCTTTGCTCAGACTTGTCTTTGCAATCAACTCATTTGCCGATGTTTCCCCGTCTTTAAGGATACTTATTATTTCCAGTCGCTTGGCATTGGCAAAAATCTTACACACATCGGCCTGCAGTTCATATATCTCTTCCATAAGTTCTCTCCCTGTTCTTTTTCAAGGTTTATGCAGCGACTGCAATACGGATAATTTCATTCCGCCCGGTGTTTATTAGAATTTAAATTTATTGAAACTCTAATAAACTGAAACAGTGTTGTCAAGGTTTTTTTATGCGTGGTTCTTGATCTGCAAAGAGTCAGCTCTATTGTTGCAAACGGTTAAAATGTTCCCATTCCCCCGGCAGAACAGCCAATCGTGGGGAAATATTCCGCACCATGAGACCTTCCAACGCGTTCCGGATAGGCGCAAGGAAACTTAAAATTACCTGATATGAAGAATAGTTATCTAATAAAACCGGATCGCCTCGCCCATCGGCACAGCTCTTGCTTTATAGGAGAGCCAGAAAATGGAAAGGAGGCATCAGCGTGGCAAATAAAATATGCGTTCGGTGTGGAAAAGAGAATACGAGTGAGGGCGAGGTGTATTGTCCCGAGTGCGGATCAGGCATCAGGGGCAAGAATCGAAAACGCCTTTGGTATTTGGGTGTTGCCGCGGTGCTCCTCTTACTTGTGGGGGGGGGCTTCCTGTACGGCGAAAAACACGGGTGGGAATTTTCCTGGGATTCGCTCCTGAGACGGCCGCCGGCGGTGATCAATGGAGAGCCGATTGCCTGGTCCGAGGCGAGGGAAAGATTCAGGATCACCAGGCTGATGATGGAGAAAAAGTACGGGAGAGAGCTCTTTGCCGGCGAGCGGGGAGGGGCGTATTTGAGAGATCTCGAACGCGACATCGTAGAGAGAATGATATCGGAGCGATTGGTAGCGCAGGAGGCGCAGCGTCTGAATATCAAGGTGGGCGACGACAGGGTGAAGCAGCAGATGCAGGAGATCGGCAAAGAAATCTACGGAAACTGGGAAAATTTCCAGGCCAGCCTTAGAGAAGACGGTATTTCCGAAGACTATCTGTTTGCGCATGTCCGAAACCTCATTCTTCGTCAGGAGGTGAAAAAAGCCAAGGCCCCTGCCGGTGTGGATTCCGATGAATACTTCGGCGCCTGGCTCGCCCAAGACAGACGGGGTGCAAAGATCACTTTGAATGAAAACGTCCGCCTTTCTCAGGTCTCTTTCCAAGGGGCGGGATCGTGCTGCGGTGCGGGTGGGCGGGCCGGCGGCGGTACGGGCGGATGCGGGACGAAACAGTCCGGTCCACTCGATCCGGCGCTGAAAACCAACGCCGGCGCCGCAGCTCTCGAAGCTTATCGCCAGACCCATCCTGCCGAGAAGGGTTTGGAGACAAAAGTGACCGATTACGGCTGTCATGTCCAGGTAGACATCGAAAAGGAAGGAAAAATTGTCGCATCATACTCCTATAGCAATGGGAAGGTATCTGAAATATAAAAGAAGGAGATAAACCAATGAAAGAAAAAAAATCCGACATAGCGAAGGGCAATGAGGCCAAGCGGGAAAAATTACTGGCGGAAAAAAAGAAATCCCCTCTCGTGAAGATTATCGTGATTTTGCTGGTGGCGGCGATTCCTATGGCATGGTTCGTATTAAGGAACAGCTCGGAAGCCACTTCAGGAAGCGTATCCGGAACACAGGTTGCCGAAAAGGTCAGTTACAAAAACCAGAACATTCGCATGACGTCGGTGGACGGCGTTGCCGGCAGCGGTGATATAGAAATATCGGCGGACATTGTCAAAGACAAGAAGATCGTTTCCTTTGAATATAATAAGGGAGGGACGCAGGTTCCCCTCATGGCCTATATCACCCCATCGGGAAAGCTCGTGACCGCAGTAAGCATGTGCGAACCTTGCCGGTCAACGAAGTTCCACATCGAAGGCGAAGATATGGTCTGCAACGCCTGCGGTACGCGCTGGAGCTTGGAGGGCTTGCGGGGCATCAGCGGCGGTTGTCTGGCATATCCCCCCGACGTTGTGGCTCATACCATAGAAAACGGGAAGGTGAAGATCCAGGAGAAGATCATCCTTGACTGGAAACCGAGGGTATAGACAATCGGAGGGATCACATGCGTTTGCACAATATTTCACTCAATAATCTACGACGCCGCAGAGGCAAGACGATCTTCCTCGTCATCGGGCTTCTGATCGGCGTGACCACGGTGGTGGCGTTGTTTGCCCTGACGGGCGCTATGGAAGAGGATATCGGCAAAAAGTTGGATGAACTGGGGGCGAATATCCTGATCACCCCCAAATCCCGCGATCTGGCCTTGAATTACGGGGGGATTCAGCTTTCCGGTGTGGCCCTCGATGTGCAGCCCCTCCGGCAGGCCGATATTGCCAGGATCTCGTCGATTAAGAACTCGGAAAACATAAGCATTGTTGCCCCTAAGCTTATAGCCGCGGCGCGGGTCAATCAAAAGGATGCATTGCTGGCGGGGATCGTATTTAAAGAGGAACTGCGTCTGAAAAAATGGTGGAAGATTGCACCAAAAACAGACCCGGTTGCTGTTCCGGAAAAAGAGGCGCACGAGAAGGAAGGAATGGGTAAAATGGCCGGCGGGGCCGGCGGCGGAAAGAGCGCCTACGAGCTTGTCAATTCCCTGATGGAAAAGGACCTCCTTGTCGGGGCAGCCGCGGCTCAACACCTGCAACTCAGCGAGGGACAAGTCGTGAATATTCAGGGACAGGCGTTTGAGGTGCGGGGGATATTGGAAGAGATGGGATCGCAGGATGACGCCCTGATTTTCGCCGATTTGGGCAGGGTGCAGAAGACGCTCAAGCGGCCGGATGAGATTTCCCTGGTCGAAGTGGCCGCCTTCTGCAATACCTGCCCGATAGAGGAAATGGTCACACAGATTTCCGGCGTTCTGCCGGGGGCGAAGGTCACAGCCGTCAAGCAGGCGGTGGAGTCGCGCCTGGAGACGGTGCGTCATTTCAAGCGTTTTTCGCTCGGAATTTCAGCGGTGGTCATGTTCATCGGCTCGCTGATCGTTTTTACCACCATGATGGCATCGGTGAACGAGCGGACAAGGGAGATAGGGATCTTCCGCGCCATAGGTTTCCGGCAGGGTCACATTGCGAGGATCATTCTCCTGGAGGCCTTTGTGGTCGGCTTCCTGGCGGGCGTTTTAGGCTATCTCGCGGGGCTGGGCGTGTCCCGCCTGACCCTGCCCTTTTTTCTCCCCGGGCAGGGGATCGCGATCCCCTGGGATATTGGCGTGGCCCTCGGCGCCACGGGTCTTTCCATTCTTCTTGGACTGGCGGCCAGCGTCTATCCTGCACTGAGGGCCGCGTGGCTTGACCCGGCCGAATCACTGCGCGCGATATAGAGGAGAAATGATCATGAGCCTGATTGAACTGAAGAAAATAAGTAAGCTTTACGAAAGCGAAGGGGAACAGGTCGCCGCCCTGCAGGAACTGACCGTTAGCGTGGAATCGGGCGAATTTGTCGCGATTATGGGACCTTCCGGCTCGGGAAAGAGCACCCTCCTCAATATCCTGGGTGGCCTCAGCCATCCCAGCGCGGGGAATTATTTCGTAGACGGGATCGACATCTACGGACTGGCCAACGAGAAGCTGGCGGATTTCCGCAGGGAGTATATCGGTTTCGTCTTCCAGTCCTTTCAACTGATTCCCTACCTGACTGTTCTGGAGAACGTGATGCTGCCGCTGGCCATCATCAGCGGCCGGAACGGCTGGCAGAAGGAGGCGGCCTGCCAGGTGCTCGATAAGGTGGGCTTAGGTTCGAAGGAACGACGTCTTCCGAATCAACTCTCCGGGGGAGAGCAGGAACGGGTGGCCATCGCCCGGGCGCTGGTCAACCGTCCGCCCATCATCCTGGCCGACGAGCCCACGGGAAACCTCGATTCCGCCACAGGCAACGAGATCATGGCGCTGCTCGGCAACCTCAATGCCGAAGGCCAGACGATCATCATGGTGACCCACAATCCGGAGAATGCCGCGTTTGCGCGGGGGACCATCCGGCTTAAAGACGGTAGGATCCAGGTTTGATTGTACGGAGGATTGGAAACAAATGAAACCTTTCTTCATATCGTTTACCCTCTTTCTGGTGGTCATCTCCGCGTTTCCTGCGCTTGCGCTCCAGAACGACGGGAAATCCGATGAAGCTGTGTTGGAAGATGTCGATGCCGCTCAGGCTTTGGCGATAGCCAACCAATGGAAGTGGTCCAAAAAGGAGATCAAAAGCCACGTCAATTCCCGGGAGGTGGTATTCCAATTTCACGGAGGAAAGATCAAAAAGATTCCGCTTCCGGAAGAGAAGATGGTCGTCGCGGTGGCGCCCTATATAAGGGAGACGCATACGTGAATGACGCATTATTTCTCCTCCTGTCAGGGGGAGCTGGCCCAGCAGGCGTTTTCCGTAAAAGCTGCAGACGAGGAGGGGAATGTCCTTGTCGATGCAGCGATGACAACCCTGCAAAATGGCTTTTTTGAACTCTGGCTTCCGAGAAATCGCCGGATCAGTCTGGAGGTTAAGAGAGAGGGTCTCACCGCCAAAGGTGTGATTGAAACATTTCCGGACAGCAAGACCTGCGTCACCACGTTTCAATTGCAGTAAAAGAGAGGACGCCAAACAACGATGAAGGAGCGAAAATGATTACATCAATATTTCAAAGGATCAAGGGTAGCCATTTCCTGGTCATGGTTCTTTGCTGCGCAATTCCATTAATCGGCATTTGGGCATTGTCGTCTTTGGGCGTACTGAGATCATGGGGTTATTACGCATTGTTTCTTGTTTGTCCGTTGGGGCATATTCTGATGATGCGCGGAATGAATCACGCGGATCACCATGATAAGAAGACGCATGAAGCGGCAAAAGAGATCGAATACAAGTGATAAAACCGGTTCGGGTTTTTTACGAGAACGTCATGAGTGAAAACCCTAGAATGCTCGTCGTGGACGATGATCAGAGCCATCGGATCATGCTCCGTGCGGTCCTGAAGAAGGACGGCCACCGGGTGACGGAAGCGGCCGACGGCACGGAAGCCGTTCGGGCCGTGGAGAAAGAGCCCTTCGACATCATCCTCCTGGACATCCGCATGACGACCATGGACGGAATCGAGGCGCTGAGCGAGATCCGGAAAATCAGCCCCCTCGTGCCCGTCCTCCAGGAAAAGGAGTTCGAGCCGTTGTGGAGCGCCCGGACGATCAAGGTAGATATCCGGGTGATCGCCGCCACGAACAAGGATCTGACGAAAGAGGTCAAGGAGGGCCGCTTCCGGGAGGACCTCTATTATCGCCTCAACGTCGTTCCCGTCACGATGCCGCCGCTCCGCGAGCGAAAAGAAGACATTTCTCACCTAACGGACCATTTTCTGGCTATCTTCCGGGAAAAGAACCGGAGGCCCATCAAAGGCATCTCGGGGAAGGCGCTGGACCTGCTTGTCCGTTATGACTGGCCGGGGAATACCCGGGAGCTGAAAAACTGCATCGAACGGGCGGTGATCATGGCCAAGGAGGGAATGATCACCCCTGTCGATTTTTCTCCCCAGATCCAGAAGCTGTCCGGGGAAGAAGAAAAGGGCGGTTTCGCAATCCCTTCCGGGATCAGCCTGGAAGCGATGGAGAGGGAACTGATCGTCAAAACGCTTGCCGAGACAGGCGGCAACCGCACCAGGGCCTCGGAGATCCTCGGCATCAACCGCCGCACAATACAGAACAAACTAAGGGAGTACGAGCTAAACTCGCCGGCCTCCGGGCCAGCCTGACCGATACGAAAACAAACCGCACCAAAGCGGGGGAATCGAGGTTACTAAGGGCGTAAATTGAGACCATCAGGATAACGCGGGAAGCCGACCGGCCCGGGAGGCCTCTGACCATTGCAGCAACGATGGAGAGATGAATGATAAACCGAACCTTGAGGGGAAGTAAAACAGCGCGTCTGCAGGCGCTAACGTATGATCAAACGGCAACTGCTATGCCTGCCCGTATTATGGCGGCGTTCATAAGCCTGCTCGTCGCTTTGACCATCATGTTGACATGGTTATCTCCGGCTCACGCCGCCCTGGTTCGTGCCTCGAAGATGAGTGTTTCCGTTCAGCCGGAGTATGATGATCCTCGCGTTCTTGTCATAAATGAGGCGGATCTCGAAGCCGGCGTGCAGCTTCCGGTGGACGTAACATTCAATATCCCCAAGGGGGCGGACATCGGTATGGCCTGCGAGGTTGACCTCAATGGGGGCCACTCATGTAAATCCTTCCGAACCGTGGACAAGGGTGATTATCAGTCCTTGACCTTCAATGTAGTCAAAGAGCACAAGGTCTTTCTGGAGTACTACTACGATGCCTTCCCGGCAGGCGCTTCCCAGCGCTCTTTCGATTTCATATTCCGGCCAGGTTTCCCGGTAAAATCGCTCGGCATGGAGGTGCAGCAGCCGTTGCGCTCATCCGGATTCACGTTGACGCCTGTTCTGCCGAAGACATTTACATCCGGAGGATTTTCGTACCGCGCTCAGGACTATATGGACGTCTCGGTCGGCAAGCCTTTGAGCGTCAAGGTCAGCTATAGCAAGACCGACAACAGTCCATCGGTGAAGCCGAAGCCCAAGAGCCCCGATGACACCCCTGCGGCTGACGGCCGGTCGGGAGGAGAAAGCAAACAGCTCCTGTTCGTTTTACTGGGTGTGGTCGGGACCATGATTTTGTTCTTTGGCGGTTATATGATCTTCCGGCCCAGGTCCGTCGCGTCCAATACCGGGGGACGCGTGGCTCCGAACCAGACCGACGGCCCGGGTGGCGCAAAGAAGCCGAAGGCCAAAAAGGGCGACGTCATATTCTGTACCTCATGCGGTACAAAGCTGCCACGCGGGGGCCGGTTTTGCTCCCAGTGCGGGGTCGGTCAGACATAGCCGGGTGTGAACATTTAAACAACCGTTAAACAGGAGGGAATAAAATGAAAAAGATATTGGTAGGATTGATACTGGTTCTTTCGCTTTCCACATTTGCCATGGCGGATGAGGGACGCGGCATGATGGGGCAGAGGATGATGGGTAGCCAAACGATGGAGATGGTGGGAATAGGGGGTAACCCCTGGTTCCATCACGGCGTCTCCCTTACACTGGTAAATTCGGATAAGCTTGGACTTGACGAAAAGCAGAAGGGGCAGTTGGAAGAGATCAGAACAAAGTACACGAAAGAACTCATAAGGCAGGATGCAGAAATGCAGATTGCAGAGCTTGATCTGAACAGCCTTTTAAAGACGGATGCTACAGATCTCGCAAAGGTCAAAGACGTCATTAAAAAGGCAACCGACACAAGGAGTCAGATCCGCTACCTGCGGATAGAAGCCTTTGCGGAGGCAAGGAAGGTACTTACAGAGGAGCAGAAGGGCAAGCTAAGGAATCTCATGGAGAATCCGGACTGTATGATGGGTGACGATGCAAAGGGGATCACGGGAGGCATGATGGGTAGGGGGATGATGGAGGGGTAAACAGCAATAGTCATCGCTTCCGCAGGACCTTTGTGGCTAGTGGAGTCGATAAACACAACTGATCGGCAATGATGTGCTTCATGATCCCGTCGGGTCGCAACGACATCACATTCCAGACAATAGTGAGGAGATAACCATGGGTAGCATTCATCTTTTAAGAAAATCGTCGGTTTATGTATTACTTTTTTCCATTCTGCTGGGGATGGTCCCCGGGCTGGTTTTGGCGCAGCCGGAGGCGGATAAGAGGGACAACCGGCCGGAGCGGGGCATCGCCCTTTATACGGATTATTCGGGAGTCGCGGTCGCCAAAGGGGAGACGGTTCAGATGGACCTGACCCTG
>Ga0209212_1003329_pt1 | contig 21370 bp, 18 predicted proteins | sample RifGroC2_FD_183996 | JGI IMG/M metagenome (GOLD analysis project Ga0209212, IMG submission 183996) | Groundwater microbial communities from Rifle, Colorado, USA - Groundwater C2 (SPAdes) (version 2) | ecosystem: Environmental > Aquatic > Deep subsurface > Groundwater | place: Rifle, Colorado... | reverse complement strand
AGGAGGTACTTGCTGTCCGCATCGAAAAAAAGTCCGCAGTGGTTATAGATCAGGTCCCTGATCAGGCGGAATTCCTCTTCGTTTAGCTGCAGTTCCGGCTCACGGTATGGCATCAGCGCAGCCTGCCGATCAGTTCCACGATCTCGCCCCTTACCAGCGGGTCCGCTTCGGTGGCGAGCGCCGCGTCGAGAAGGCCGAGCGACTTGTCGCCATGCAGCTCCGCCATGGCACGCACGAAGCAGCGCCGCACCACCCAGTGCGGGTGGCCGATCAGGGCGTCGCAGTGGCCGGCGATCCAGTCGCCGCCAAAGCCGGAGAGGATCCCGATGGCGGCCTCCACCACCTCTTCGTCGCTGTCGCGCAGCGCGCCTCTTACCGGCGCGAGCGCTTCCGCCCCGCCGATCGCCGCCAGGGTCGAGAGCGCGGCGATGAGCACGGGGCCACGCGCCTGGCCAAGCAGCGCCTTCACGCCGGGGAGTGCCGCCGGGTCCCCCAGGGAGCAGAGCCCCTTGAGCGACGCGGTCTGCACCCACGGGTCCGCATCGTTCAGCGCGATCAGCAGCGGGGCGAGCACCTCCGCGCCCCCCTTTTCAGAGAGCGCCTGGGCCGCGGCGACCCGCACCTCCGGCTCCTCGTCTGAAAGCGCCAGGGTCAGGCAGCCGACGGCCTGCGGCAGGCTGACCCGCGCCAGGGAGGCGACCGCCGCCCGGCGCACGGTGGCGTCCTCGTCCTTGGCGAGCAGGGAGAGCCGCTCGCCGTCGAGCAGGGCGCCCAGGATCAGCGCGGCATCGCGCCTCTTCCTCGGGAGCGGCGAGTGCACCAGCTCGGCGCAAAGCGCGGCAAGGGGTTCGTGGTGCGAGCTGCCCAGTCTCTGCAGCGCCTCCAGGGCGGCATCCCGCACCTGCGTCTCCTCATCCTCCAGGAGCTCCGCTATGCGCGCCGATGCGCCGGCAGGGGCGAGCCGCCCCAGGGCAAGGGCGCAGCAGCGCCTCAACTCGGGGTAGTCGTCGGTCAGGCCGGTAAAGAGCAGGTCGGCATGGCACGTGCAGCCGAGTTCCCCGATCAGATGCGCAATCACGGCACGCTCCGCGGGGAGCGCCAGCGGGAAGTGAGCCAACAGCTGCGGCATCACGGTATCGCCGATCCGGCGAAACGCCTCCAGGCAGCCGTTTCGCAACCTTTCCGACCGGGAGACCCGCAGGATGCCGAGCGCGCCACGCTCGTCCCCCATGATGCCGATCACCTGGAGCAGCGCCTCCACGATCACGGGATCCTCGCTGTTGAGCGAGTCGATCAGTGCCTTGGCCGCGGCGCTTCCCTTCAGATTTTGGAGCGGCAGATCCACCAGGGCTGCCTGGTCCCGCGCCGGCAGGCGCCCCCTCACCCGTACCAGGGCGACAGCTGCTGCCTCGCGGGCATTCTTTGCCTTCTCCTGCACCCCTTGCAGCAAAAGCGGCAGGCACTCGGCGTCCCCAAGCGCAGCCAGGCAGTCATAGGTGGCGCGCTTGAGCAGGCTTTCCCGCAGAAGCGGGGCGAGCGAGTCGAGCGGTACCGGCACGCCGATCAGCGCCAAGGCGTCGAGCACGGTGAACTTGAGCCAGACGTCCCCCCCGTCCAGCACCGCCAAAAGGTGCGGCAGCGCGCGGGGGTCGCCGATCTTGCCGAGGTTTTCCGCAGCGGCGACCCTGACGTTGGTGTCCTCGTCGTCCAGCGCCCTGACCAGCAGCGGCAGGCAGGAAGGGGAGCCGATATTTCCAAGGATATCGATGACGAACTTGCGCAGGTCATGGTCCGGATCGGTCAGATGCGCACACAGGGGCGCTACCGCCGCAGCGCCGATCCGCTCCAGAGACTCCACCGCCGAGTTCCTGAGCCCGGCGTTGTCAGAGGCGCTCAACAGCCCGATGAGCGATTCGAGCACCTCTACGCCGAGCGGCTGCGCCTTGACAACGACGCTCACCGCCTCCTTCCTGACGCGCCAGCTATCGTCCCCCATGGCGGTGAAGAGCAGCTCCATGCCGCTTTGAAACGGCTGAGCTCCCAGGGCAACCACCGCAAGCCGCCTCGCTTCCTCATCCGGCGAGCGAAGTTTTGTCGAGATTTCTTCCAGATCGCTTGACAGATTCCTCTCCTAGATGCGCAGTTCCGCGCGCTTTTTGGCGACGATCTCCTCGTAGGCGTCGCTTAGATACGAGGTGGTATCCCGCACCTGCTGGGACACCCTCTGACGGTAAAGGAGTTCCCCTTCCCGGATGTCGTCCGCCAGAAGCTGATAAAAGCTTCCGTCGCGCACCCCCTGCTCCACCTTGCCCTGGTTGTAAAGCACGACATCCGAGACGATGATCCGGGCAAGGCGACGGGCCTTGACGTGCTCCTCGGGGAGCTGCGCCGGCGCTGCTGCCTCGGCAACCGGTCCCGGTGCAGCAATCATCGGGGCGACCGGTGCTATGGGTGCTATGGGTGCTATGGGTGCTATGGGTGCTATGGGTGCTATGGGTGCTATGAGGGCGGCCGGGGCGGCCGGAGCAGCAATCGGGGCGGCCTGCGCTGCCGGGGTCACCGTGGCGGCAACGGAGGCCGGCGCCTCCTGTACCGAGGTCTCGCTCACCTCGCACTGCCTGATTTCGCAGCGGGTTTCCTCCTGGGCCGCCAGTTCGGTGGCGCTCGGGCTCTTCAGCATCGGGACACTGCCGGAAGCAAGGCGGTAGATCATCGGGACCAGCGAGTCGGGGATGTGGTGCTTTTCAATGTAGTCGTCAGCGCCGTAGAGCGAATTGGGCGACCTCTTGTAGCGGGTCTTGTCGTAGATGGAAGCGATCAGCACGATCTTCACGCCGGCGAGGGCCGGGTTTTGCCGCACCCGCTCGCACACCTCGAAGCCGAACATGGTCGGGAGCGCCACGTCCAGAAGCAGCAGATCCGGGGTGATCCTCTCCACAGCTTCCAGCGCCTCCTTGCCGTCGGTGCAAAGGAACAGCTCGAACGGCTCGGTCGACAGCACCTTCTGCACCGCCTGGCAAAACGCCACGCTTTCGTTGGCGACCACCACCTTGAGCGGCCCCTGTGCCTGTGGCGCCTCGCGGCGCTCCACTTTACGGACCAGGCGGAACACGGCCCTGCAGCTTGAGCAGCGCAGTTTCTTCGGCTCGTCGGAGCTGCCGGGATCGATGACGTTGAATCTTTTCTTGCAGTTCGGGCAGACTATCAGCATGCGGAGCTCTTTTTGTTTGAGGAAGTATTCCCCGGTTGCGGGGGGAGGCAGCCGAGCTGAGCCTTCTCCTGGAAGGTCAGCAGAGCGTCTATGTTGAGCAGCATCACCGGCACCTCGCGCACCAGGCAGAGCCCGACCATGTACTCGCCGCCGATGATGCGCACACCGCGCGGCGGCGCTTTCAGCTCCCTCAAGGGGATGGTGATCATCTCGGTGACCTCGTCCACCATCAGTGCCAGCGGCTGGCCCGACACGGAGAGGATCAAAAGGCGCGCGCTGTCCATGTTCTCGGCAGGCGGCAGCCCGAATCTTTTTCTAAGGTCGACGACCGGGATGACGGAACCGCGCAGGTTGATCACCCCCTCGACGAAAGGGAGCGCCCTGGGGAGCGGGGCGAGCTTCGGTACCCGGATGATCTCCCGGATTCTCATGATGTCGACGGCGTAGAGCCCGTCTCCCATCCTCAGGCAGGCGACCTGTATTTCCTGCAACTCCTGCTTCATCAACACCGCCCCCCGTTTACTTCCTTGTTGCCGAGCAGCCCCTCGATCACCTCGAGCACCTTCACCGACTTGAACGGCTTGGTGATGTAGGCATCGGCCCCGGCGAGTCTGCCGCGCTCGAGGTCGAGACTGCTTTTTTTTGCGGTAAGCATGATGACCGGTATCGAATTGGTGTGCGGGTTCCCCTTGATGGCGCGGCACACCTCGAAACCGTCCATGCCCGGGAGCATGATGTCGAGCACCACGAGGTCCGGTCGACTCTCGGTGATCGCGGCCAGGGCGTCGTTGCCGTCCCTGACCCCGGTGACCTGGTACCCCTTCGAGGTGAAGAGGATGCTCTCAAGCTTCAGTAGGCTCTCTTCGTCCTCGACTACGAGAATCCTGTTCTTCTCCATGCGATTACCCCCTCCGCCCGGTGGCGGTTGCTACAAGAGCCCCACGTCCAGCACCTTTTCCATGTCGAGCAGGATGAGCATCCTGCCACCGACCCGGCCGATGCCGAGGACGAACTCGCGGTCGATGCCCTCGAGCACGACAGGCGGCGGCTCGATTCCCGCCTCGGCGATACGCACGACCTGCACCACCTCGTCCACCAGCACACCGCAGAAACCGCCCTGGCGCTTGACCACGACGACCCGTTCGCGCTCCGTTGCCGTGGCCCCGGCAAGGCCCAGCCTGACACGCATGTCGAAGACCGGAATGATGTTGCCCCGAAGCGAGAGAATGCCGCGCACGAAGGCCGGGACCCGGGGCACCTCGGTCACTTCCCGCGGCTTGATGATCTCCTTGATGTCCATGATGCTGATGGCGTATTCCTCGGTCGCCACCCTGAAGCAGAGCAGTTCCACGCTTGCCGCGGCCTGGTCCTCCTGCTGTGAGACTTCAGCCTCGAAAGAGGCGCACTCCCGTCCCTTGAGGATGACGGCAGCCGGGTCGAACTCTTCCGGCTCCTCCTCGTAAAAGAGTTCCTGGGCGTCCTGCGCCGGTTCGGCCCGCCGGAGAGCGGGAGGCGGTTCCGGCGGCATGACCGGCTCGCAGGGAACCGGTGCGAACGGATCAGGGTCGGCAATGGGCGCTTGCCTGGCGGGCTGCAGCGAGGCGGCGTCAGCCACCTGAGCCTCTCCCCCCCGGGACTCTCCCCTCAGCGCCTTTTTTCTGATGTCCGCGAGATTCATAAACCCTCTCTCATAAAATCCGTTCTACGTTCTACGGTAACCACAACTGCAAAACCGTCTGGAAGCCGCAATCCACCTGAGCAACCGGGGGCCGCTCCCTCATCCGCCCCTTCGGGGCACCTTCTCCCGGAGGGCGAAGGATTGATCGCCTTAGCTTTTCAACGTAGAACGTTGAAACGGCTTCCGCCGTTTTAAGCCAGGAGTTCGGCGGCGGTCTCCTCGACCACCGTGCCGTCGATCCAGGAAGCATCCCTGCCGAAGCCGATCAGCAGCGCGTTGGTGGCAACGGCGTTGATCCGGCGCGGCACCCCGCCGGAGAGCTCGTAAATGCGCTGCACGGCGTCGGGGGAAAAGAGCCCGGGCTCGCCGCCGGCGGCCATGACCCTGAAATCGAGATACTCCAGGGTCTCTTCCAGACCAAGCGGCGCCAGGTGGAAGTTCAGCGATATGCGCTGCCGAAACGGCTCGTACACGGGGGAGGCGAGCATGCCGCGCAGCTCGGGCTGCCCCATGAGAATGACGCTCACCAGGTTCTTGTCGTCGAGCTGGAAGTTGGTCAGCAGACGGATCTCGTCGAACAGCTCCCGGTCCGGTATCATCTGCGCCTCGTCGATCACCACGACCGGGATCCGTCCCTCGTTGTGCAGCCTGTAGAGCGCGCCGGTGATCTCACGGAGCAACTGGTCCTTTTGCAGCGAGGGGCTGTCCACCTGAAGCCCCGAGGCGATGACGCGCAGCAGCTCGTCCGCCGTCAGGCGCGGGTTGAAGACAAAGAGAAAGTGGTAGCGATCGCCGACCCGGTCCATGAGCGCCCGCGACAGGGTGGTCTTGCCGCAGCCGATGTCGCCGGTCAGAAGCGCCAGCTCGCTCTCTTCAACCGCGTATTCAAGCCGCGCCAGCGCCTCCCGGTGCCCTGAACTCATGAAGAGAAAGCGCGGGTCGGGGGTCTTGCTGAACGGCTTTTCGGTCAGGCCATAAAACGCCTTGTACATCAGGCACTCCCCCGGGTCGCCTCGCTGATCACGCTCCCCACGTCCAGAACGAGGATGGTGCGCTGGTCGCCCAGATCGGCCGCACCCGAAATCCCCTTGAAGCCGGCGAAGGTGTCGCCGATCGATTTGATGACGATGTCCTGCTGCCCCAAAAGGTCGTCAACCACCAGGCCAAGACGCTTCTCGGCGACTCCCACGACAACCACGTAGCAGGTCTCCGGCGCCGCGGCAGCACAGGTGAGCTGGAAGAAATCGGACAGGCGCAGCAAAGGGAGGGTGGTCTCGCGCAGCTGGATCACCTCCTTGCGCTCCACGGTCCTGATCTCCTTTTGCTCGACGATGATGCTCTCCAGCACGGAGGTGATGGGGAGCGCGTAGGTGCGCCCGGCTGCGGCGATGATGAGCGCCTTGATGATGGCGAGGGTGATCGGGAGCGTGATGACCACCCGCGTCCCCTGTCCCGGGAAGTTCTCCAGGTCGATCATGCCGGAGAGCGAGGCGATGTTGGTGCGCACCACGTCCATGCCGACGCCGCGGCCGGAGATCTCGCTCACCTTGTCGGTGGTGGAGAAGCCGGGGCGGAAGATGAATTCAAGCGCCTCGCGGTCGGTCACCTCGTCCAGGGCGCCGATCATGCCGAGCTGCAACGCCTTCTGCCTGACGCGCGCCACGTCGATACCGCTGCCGTCGTCGTCCACCTGGATCACCACGTGATTCCCCTTCTGGAACGAGGAGAGGGTGATGGTCCCCTTTTCGTCCTTGCCGGCGGAGAGGCGGTCTTCCGGGGTCTCGATGCCGTGGTCGATGGAGTTTCTGACGATGTGCATGACGGGGTCGGAGATGTCCTCGATGATCAGCTTGTCGAGTTCGGTGTCGGCGCCGTACAGCTTCAGCTCGACCTTTTTCCCCTGCTCGCGGGAGATCTTCCTGACGATGCGGGACATCTTCTCGAAAAGCTGCCCCACCGGGATCATCCGGATCTCCATGACCCCCTTTTGCAGTTCGGAGAGCTTCTTCTCCAGCCCCTTGGCCGCCTTGCCGAGTTCCTGCGACTGGGCCACCAGGCCGTCGCGGCGCATCCGGGAGACCACCTCGGAAATCATCGAGTGGGAGAGCACCAGCTCGCCCACGATGTTCATCAAGATGTCGAGCTTGCCGATGTCGACCCGGACGGTGCGGCTCATGCTCTTGGCGCTGACCGCCCCCTCGGCGCTGACCGGCGCGTGGAACTCCTCCTCGACGGGCGCGCCCTCTCCCTGACCCAGGCTCTGCGCCGCCGACTCGCCGAACGCCGAGACGCTCAGGTGTTCGCGGTCGATGAGCGGGGTGAGTTCGGCGGTTGACAGGTCGGAGCCGAACAGGATCTCGAAATCGATACCCGCGTCGAGCCCGCCGGAAGCGGAGGGGAGCGTGCTGATCACCTCGCCTACCTGTTTCAGGAGTTCGGTCAGTTCCATCAGCTCGGAATCGAAGCTGGCCAGGAGCAGCGAGACCCGGATCGAGTAGATGCGCCGCCCCTTTTTCACGTTCTCCAGCAGGCGGTGTTCCTCGTACTCCGTCATGGAGCTGAGCACCCGCTCGGGCAGGTTCAGCCGGGCAAGCGGCGAGCCCTGTGATGCCTTGGGGCCGCGGGTCAGGCAATCGTTGATGCGCTGCATGGCGCCGGAGAGGTCGACCTGCTCCGCCCCGGTCTCGCCGGCGCTACGCACCAGGACCCCGAGGAGTTCAGTCGATTCGAACAGGGCGCTCACCACCGCCTGGTCCAGGTCGACCCGCCCAAGCCTCAGGGCATCCAGCAGGTTTTCCAGGTGGTGGCCGAGTTCGGCGATCTCGCTGAAGCCGAACATCCCCGCCAGCCCCTTCAGCGAGTGCGCCGCGCGGAACACGGAGTTCACCAGGTCCGGGCTGCACTCGCCGCCGTCCGCGCAGTCGCTCAGCGACACCAGGTCCAGGCTCAGTTGGTCCAGGATCTCCTCAGCCTCCGCCAGGAAATCCTTTACCGCCTTCCCTATGTTCTCGTCAACGCTCATAGCTTCTCTCTTTTGAAAGTGCAAAAACGGTTCAACGTTCAACGTTTACCCCAGATACTTGCAGATCAGCTCCTGCAGCCTCTGTGGGTCGAACGGCTTCACCAGGTACTCGTTGGCGCCCAGGGCCAGCCCCTTTTCCAGGTCCTTTTCGCCGCTCTCGGTGGAGACGATGAAGAGCGGGATCGACTGGTAGTTGGGATTGTTGCGCACGTAGCTGATCAGCTCCAGGCCGTTGATGTCGGGCATGTTGATGTCGGTGATGATCAGGTCCACCTGCTCGCGCGGCAAAAGGCGCAACGCCTCGAACCCGCTCGCGGCCTCGACGATGGTGTACTTCTCCAGTTCGTCAATGGTGGAGACCAACATGGAGCGCATGGTGTTTGAATCTTCGGCTATCAGTATCCTCTTCACGTCACATTTCTCCCCGCCCCTGGTCCTGCAACCTGCGCTGCAACAGGGCCTTCTCCATCGCTATCCCGGCCTGACTCAGGAATATCTCGAGCGAATCGGTGTCGCCGATCGGCTTTTCCTCCGGCAGATTGTCGCCGTAAAGTACCGCGACCACCTTCCCTTCACTGACAATGGGTCCCACGAACACCTCTACCGGACGTCCGCCACCCAGCTGTTCCAGAAAGAAACCGCTCCAACTGGAGGCGTCGATCTCCCCTTTCATGGGAAACCGGGTCTCCAGCACCTGCGAGAAGAGCGACGGCTCCCCCCTCGGTATGCAAAGGTTCCTGACCCGGTAATCGGCGCTGCCGTCCTTGTCCAACAAGCCGAACTGCCCAAGCCCCTGTATCGTGTCCTTCTTCACCAGCAGCACCACGGCCCGGTTCATGAACTCAGAGGCAAAACGCAGCACCAGCAGTATGATCCCGCCGCCCAGCTGCGGGTTGTTCAGCTCCTCGAGCATGCCGCGCAGCTGGGAGATCCCCGTGCTGCTCTGGCCCATGTGAGGCACATAAAGCGCCGGTTCCTCGCCCATCTCCAGCCGGAGTTCGTCGCCGATGTTGACGCTGCTGAGACTCAGGTCGTCGTCTGCGGCCAGATTGGAGAGCGCTCTGAAGAGCCTCGGCGCAAAGACGGGGAGGGACTCTTCCAACTCCGCCTTGACCGGTTTGATGATGATCGGGATCCCCATGCCGCGCATCTTGCGCTGCGCCTCCTCGTTGGGGTAGTCGCTCAGGCCGAGCAGCGGCAGTTCGGGGAAGTTGTTGCGCACCAACTCCATCAGCTCGAGCCCGCCCAGGATTCCGGTGCCGTCCATCCTCGGCATGATCAGGTCGACGATGACCGTCGGGCGTCTCCCGGCGCGGTACAGGTTGTCAACCCTGATCAGGGCGTCCTCGCTCCTCTCCATGGCGTCCACCAGATACCCCTGCTGCACCAGCAGCGGAACCAGCGCGGCCAGTGTCCCCGGATCGTCGTCCACCAGCACGAGCGGCAGCACCGCGGCGGCAGAGGCGGCTTCGCTCGGTTCGCTCCCCGCGGCTGGGGTCGCTGTTGTGGTTATCGGTGCCGGATCGGCCTTTGGTGAGGGAACATCTGGCGCGGAGGGCGGGTGGGGTGCGGGGGCAATTTCCGCGGCCCGGGACGGCGCCTCCTGTAGCAGGTCGAAGGCTAGATCGAGGGATTCTTCCTGCGCGGGAAGGCCCTGCGGCTCCCCGTCGACCGACTCGCCCCGGTGGCGCTGCTCGTCGATGATGCGCGACCCTTCCATGGCGAGGTACTGCGGGTTCAGCCCCTGCTTCAGCATGAACTGCACCGGGTCGAGCCTGGTGCTGTCCACTTCGGTGACTTCCTGCAGCTCGAATTCGAAGGTCCCCTCGGCCCAGGCGAAAAGGGAATAGACGACGTTCTCGATCTGCTCCCTGACGACGGCCTCGATCGCGTCGGCGCTGATGCCGAAGCGGTCGATCATGATCACCCCCAGGAGCTGGGTGTACCCTTCGTCCGCCTGGATGCTCAGGGCGCGCTTCAGGACCGCCAGGTCGATGACGCCCTGCTGGATCAGCACTTCTCCCAGGTTCTGCTGGAAGGTCGTGGAGCTGGCGCGGATCACCTGGCCGTTTTGGAAGATAACCCGCGCTTCTCTCCCCCGGCTTTCGAGGGAGAGCACACCGGATCTCCTACTGAGGCTGACGATCTGCAGGATCTCACCAAGCCCGAGATCTTCCAAATTGCCGACAAGACTCATGGATGCCGCTCTCTCATGTGGGGGTGGGTAAAATTGGCCTCATACTAAACCATCGTATCGGCCAAGTAAAGAATGATTTAGGCATCCTTCTTGTCCCTGCCGCGGAAAATCAGCTTAAGCGGCGTCCCGTTAAATCCGAACGCCTCTCTAAATCGATTCATGATGTAGCGCTCATAGGAAAAATAGATCCCGTCAGGGCGGTTGGTGAAGATGACGAAGGAGGGGGGCTTGACCCCGACCTGGGTGGCGAAGAAGAATTTCACCCTTTTCCCCTGGTCCAGCGGCGCGTGGTTCTCCTCCACCGCCTGGGTGAAGATGCGGTTCAGGTCGGAGGTTGTCACCCTCTTGCAGTACTGCTCCATGACCTGGTCCACCTCGGAGATGATCTTGCCGGTCCTCTGCCCGGTAGCGGCGGAGATGAACAGGATCGGCGCGAAGGGGAGGTACTTGAAACTGCGCCTGATCTCCTCCACGAATTTCCCCATGGAAGCGTTGTCCTTCTCCACCGTGTCCCACTTGTTCACGACGAAGATGCAGCCGCGACCCGCCTCGTAGGCGTAGCCCGCGATCTTCGAGTCCTGCTCGGTAACGCCGTCCTCGGCACTCAGGACGATCAGCACCACGTCGGCGCGCTCGATGGAGCGAAGCGCGTCCATGACCGAGTACTTCTCGACCTTCTCGACCGTCTTCCCCTTCTTCCTGATCCCCGCCGTGTCGATCAGCACGTAAGGCTTCTTGTTGGCCATGAAGCGGGTGTCGACCGCGTCCCTGGTGGTCCCGGCAGTGGGATTCGCCACCACGCGCTCGAAGCCGAGCAGGCGGTTCACCAGGGTCGACTTGCCGACGTTGGGCCTGCCGACCACGGCGATGCGGGTGATGTCCTCCTCCACCTCTTTTTCCGCGTCCTTCGGTATCGCCGCCAGGACGTCATCCATCAGGTCGCCGACGCCGCGGTTGTGCTCCGCCGAGACCGTGTAGACATGATCGATGCCAAGGGAATAGAAATCGCCGACGTTGGACTCCTGGCGGTCGCCGTCCACCTTGTTGATGATGTAGAAGACCGGCTTGTTGATGCGCCGCAGCATCTCCACCACCTCGGTGTCGGCTGGGGTGAGTCCGTCGCGCGCGTCCATGACGAACAGGATCAGGTCCGCCTCGTTCATGGCGAAGCGGGACTGCTCGCGCATCTGCTGCAGCAGCTTGTCCGAGGTCTCCGGCTCGAAGCCGCCGGTATCCACCAGGATGAACGGGACGTCGAAGCGGTTCACCTCCGCGTAGTTTCTGTCCCGGGTCACACCCGGCATGTCGTCGACCATCGCCTTGCGGCGCCCGACCAGCCTGTTGAAGAGGGTAGACTTCCCGACGTTGGGGCGTCCGACGATGGCAATAATAGGTTTCATTTTAGTTTTTCCAGCTTGAAAACGCGCGGTAATTCTAAGGTGCTAAAAAAGCGGCATTTTCTTTTCCTTGTTATTTGACAGCTAACCCGTATGTGTAACATTTTGCAGCACAATAAGCAAGCAAACTGCTAATGATCCCTTAAGGTTACAGATTGCTAATCCGGCTGGGGTTTATCTGCCGGAGCGCAGCCTCCCGGAGGGGAGGGTCTGGGTTTTATTCCTTGCACCTGTTGCCAAAGGAGGGAAAGGCCCGATAGTCGGACGTGACAATTGACATCGCACTTCTCATCTGATACTTTTTCCATCCGCCTGCAGCTGGACACTTCGCGCCTGCACCGGCGCCGGCCTACCGCCAGCCCCTTCCCCCGCCGCCCAAGCTGCCGACAATCTCAGCATTTACGGAGCCTCCAAATCATGCACAAAAAGCTGTTTATCCCGGGACCGATCGAGGTAAGCCAGGAAATCCTGGACGCCATGGCGACACCGATGATCGGGCACCGCATGCCCGAGTACGCGCGCCTGCACAAAGGGGTGACCGACAAGCTGAAGCGGTTGATGTTCACCGAAGAGCGGGTCTTCCTCGCCACCTCGAGCGCCTTCGGCGCCATGGAGGGGGCGGTGCGCAACCTGGTGGGGAAACGCTGCGCCAACTTCTGCAACGGCGCCTTTTCCGACAAGTGGCACAACGTGACCCTTGCCTGCGGCAAGGAGGCGGACCCCTTCAAGGTCGCCTGGGGCGAGCCGATCACGCCTGAGCTGGTCGACTCCGCGCTTGCCACCGGCAAGTACGACGCCATCACCCTGATCCACAACGAAACCTCCACCGGCGTCATGTCGCCGCTCCCCGAGATAGCCGAGGTGCTGCGCAAGTACCCCGACGTTGTCTCCATTATCGATACCGTTTCCTCGATGAGCGCGCTGAAGATCCCGGTTGCCGAGCTCGGCATCGACTGCTGCGTCTTCGGGGTGCAGAAGGCGTTCGCGCTCCCCCCGGGACTCGCCGTCTTCAGCGCCAGCGAGCGCGCCCTGGAGCGGGCCAAGGGGATCAGCGGGCGCGGCTACTACTTCGACTTCCTGGAGTTCGCTGCGGCCGACGAGAAGGACAACACCCCGTCCACCCCCTGCATCTCGCTCATCTACGCCATGGAGCGCCAGCTGGAGAGGATCTTCGCCGAGGGACTGGAGGCGAGATGGCAGCGCCACGCGGAGATGGCACAGTTCATGAGGAACTGGGTACAGGAGCAGGGCTTCGGCCTGCTGGCCGCGGAGCCGTACCGCTCCGTCACGCTCACCTGCGCCACCAACGAGCGCGGCGTCGACCTGGCCACGCTCAAGAAGCAGCTTGGCGAGCGCGGCTTCGCCTTCGACGACGGCTACGGGAAACTGAAAGGGAAGACCTTCAGGGTGGCCCACATGGGCGACATGAAGATCGAGGACTTGAAGGGGATCACCGGCGAGATGGAGGAACTGCTAAAGGACCAGTAAAAGCAGATTGAGATCAAGATTAAGATTGCGTTGAGGCGAACATCAAGATCAAGATTAAGATCGGGATTAGTTTTGCCCGCACTGCTTAAAAAGAGGTTAAGACTAAGAAAAAGATCAAGGTTTTGTGCACTGCGCTTAAAAACAGGTTGAGGCTAAGGTTATCGGGTTTACTAAACCTCAACCTTAACCTCAACCTGATTTCTCAATCTCAGTCTTAGTCTGTCTCTCTACTCCGGCTCGAAGGCCTCCTTGCCCACTCCGCAGACCGGGCAGACCCAGTCGTCCGGCAGATCGGCAAAGGGCGTCCCGGGAGGTATCCCGTTGTCCGGGTCCCCGACGTACGGGTCGTAAACGTATTGGCAGACGGTGCAGATGTAAGGCTCCATTGATACCCCCCTTTTTTGAAGTGCGACCTTGCCTGTCTATCTAATGGCCAACCGGAGCAGCATCGGCCGCAGGCGGCGGCGCGCCGCCTGGCTAAAAAAACGTCCCGTTATTCCGTATACATATCGGGGGGCGGCATCCCTTTCACGCTTTCGTTGTGCCGGCAAGTTCCGCCTCCGGCGTCAGATCCGGCAAAAGTCTAGCAGAGGAAGACAGCGTGTCAATTAAGGGGACGGCAATAAATTTAGGCTTGATTTTAGAACTCGTTGTGTTACTTTGTCATAATTAAAATTCCAGCTCAGGGAGGGGACAACGTTGTCGCTCAATGACATCAAAAAGTGCATGTCTCTCAGCAAACAGTGCGGAGACTGTCAGCAGGTACCGCCTGACTGCACCCTGATCTCGCCGAGCCAATCGTCAAACAGGGCGAGGGCATCACTTCCCAACCCCCCGCATGCGATGTTCAACAATTCCCACGTACTGTGTCATAGCGATTCCCCGTAGTAGTAAGCAAGCAAAGAGCACCCAGCAGCCGGAGATTATACCACGATGATCCGCAGGGCTCCCGTCCGTTCTCTTTCGGTCCCCACGCCGTCACAGTAGATAAAAGCATCATCCCGCTGACGCTTCCGTAAAAGCTATACAAGTTTGCAGCACAGAGTTTGTTTTGAAAAATGCTATGAATCCTAACACTCACAAGGAGGGAATGGACATGAGTTACGAGGTGAAAAACAAGCAGTTACAGGCCTGGGTGAAGGAAGTCGCCGTGATGTGCCAGCCGGATCAGATCCACTGGTGCGACGGCTCCGAAGAGGAGTACAACAACCTGTGCAACCTGCTGGTCAAGGCCGGCACCTTTCAGAAGCTGAACCCGGAGAAGCGCCCCAACAGCTACCTTGCCTGGTCCGACCCCGGCGACGTGGCCCGCGTCGAGGACCGCACCTTCATCTGCAGCCTTGCCAAACAGGACGCCGGCCCGACCAACAACTGGATGCCGCCCAAGGAGATGAAGAAGACCCTCACCGGGCTGTTCACCGGCTGCATGAAGGGTCGGACCATGTACGTAATCCCCTTCAGCATGGGCCCCCTGGGCTCCAACATCGCCAAGATCGGCGTCGAGATCTCCGACTCCCCTTACGTTGCCGTCAACATGAAGATCATGACCCGCATGGGCAAAAAGGTGGTCGACGTGCTGGGCGACGGCGAGTTCGTCCCCTGCCTGCACTCGATCGGCGCGCCGCTGCAGCCGGGCCAGAAAGACGTGCCCTGGCCCTGCAACAAGGAGAAGTACATCGTCCACTTCCCGGAGGAGCGCTCCATCTGGTCCTTCGGCTCCGGCTACGGCGGCAACGCGCTGCTCGGCAAGAAGTGCCTGGCCCTGCGCATCGCCTCGAAGATCGCCAAGGACGAAGGGTGGCTGGCAGAGCACATGCTGATCCTCGGCATCGAGTCGCCCGAAGGGGAGAAGACCTACCTCGGCGCCGCCTTCCCGAGCGCCTGCGGCAAGACCAACCTCTCCATGCTGGTGCCGCCCGACAACTTCAAGAACAACGGCTGGAAAGTCTCCACCGTGGGCGACGACATCGCCTGGATCAAGCCGGGCGCCGACGGCCAGCTCTACGCCATCAACCCGGAAGCAGGGTTCTTCGGCGTGGCCCCCGGCACCTCGGTGAAATCGAACCCCAACGCCATGATCTCCTGCGCCGGCAACTCCATCTTCACCAACGTGGCGCTCACCCCGGACGGCGACGTCTGGTGGGAGGGGATGACCGACACACCGCCGGAGAAGCTGACCGACTGGCAGGGGAACGCCTGGACCGCGGGGTGCGGCAGGAACGCCGCGCACCCCAACTCCCGCTTCACCTCCCCGGCGAGCCAGTGCCCCTCCATCGATCCCGAGTGGGAGAACCCCAAAGGGGTGCCGATGAAGGCGTTCGTCTTCGGCGGCCGGCGCAACAACGTGATCCCGCTGGTGTACCAGGCCTTCAACTGGAGCTACGGCGTCTACCTCGCCGCCACCATGGGCTCGGAGACCACGGCAGCCGCCGTCGGTACCATCGGCAACGTCCGGCGCGACCCGTTCGCCATGCTGCCGTTTTGCGGCTACCATGTCGCCGACTACTTCAACCACTGGCTGCAGATGGGGCGTACCACCCCGAACCCGCCGCGCATCTTCAGCGTCAACTGGTTCAGAAAAGACGCCAACGGCAAGTTCCTCTGGCCGGGCTTCGGCGACAACATGCGTATCCTGAAATGGATCGTCGACCGCGCCAACGGCCGCGGTGCATCCGTGGAAAGTCCGCTGGGCTGGATGCCGCGCTACGAGGATCTCGACTGGAACGGTCTGAACACCGTTTCCCGCGAGCAGTATCACGAACTGATGTCCATTGACAGAGACGTCTGGAAAGAAGAGATCCTCTCTCACGAGGAACTGTTCGTCAAGATGTACGACCGCCTCCCGAAGGAGTTCCTCCATATCCGCGAACTCATCCTGTCAGGGCTGTGGCGCTCACCTGAGCACTGGGAGCAGTTCACGCCCTCTGCTGCAGATGACGGATACAACGACTAAAGATTCAAGCAAAATAAGAAGCGAGCAGCACTGGCACAACAGCGGGCCCCGTTCGAAAGAGCGGGGCCTTTTTGCGTTCCTGTTACAGTTGCATTCCACCCCGCGCCTGCTATCTTTTTACCTGGCGGAAATTCAATGAGGAAAGAGAGGCAGACGTGAAATTGAACGACATCACCAGGGGGACCGGGCTGGAAGAACACGGCATCACGAATGCGAACCTCATCTATTGGACTTCCCCGACCGCAGTGCTGTACGAGCAGATCGTCAGGAGAGGCGAGGGTCTCATCTCCCATCTCGGCGCACTGGCGGTCAAGACCGGCCACTACACGGGACGGGCGGCCAACGAGAAATTCATCGTCGACGAGCCGTCCAGCCACGACCACATCAACTGGGGCAAGGTGAACCGCCCCTTCGACGCGGATAAATTCGAGGCGCTCTACAAGAGGATGACCATCTACATGCAGGGGCGCGACCTTTTCGTGCAGGACTGCTTCGCGGGGGCAAGCCCCGAACACGCCCTTCCGGTCAGGATCATCACCGAGCGGGCCTGGCACTCGCTGTTCGCCCGCAACATGTTCCTGCGGGCCACACCCGAGCAGCTGCAAAGGCACAGGACCCAGTTCACCGTGATCGACCTCCCCGCCTTCAACGCCCAGCCGAAGGTGGACGGCACCAATTCCGAGGCGTTCATCATCATCAACTTCGCCAGGAAGCTCGTCATCATCGGCGGCACCAGCTACGCCGGGGAGATCAAGAAGTCGATCTTCACCGTGCTCAACTACCTTCTGCCGCAAAAAAACGTCATGTCGATGCACTGCTCCGCCAACGCGGCGCCAAACGGCGACGTCGCCATCTTCTTCGGGCTCTCGGGAACCGGCAAGACCACGCTCTCCGCGGCCCCGAACCGGATGCTGATCGGCGACGACGAGCACGGCTGGGACGGCAAGGGGGTCTTCAATTTCGAAGGCGGGTGTTACGCCAAGGTGATCAACCTCTCCAAGGAGTCCGAGCCGGAGATCTACGAATGCACCAGGAAATTCGGCACCATCCTGGAGAACGTCGCGATCAACACGATCTCGCGCCGGATCGACCTGAGCGACGCCTCCTTCACGGAGAACACCAGGGCGTCCTACCCGATCACCCACATCCCCAACATCGTCGACTCCGGCACCGGCGGTCACCCGACCCACGTCATCATGCTCACCTGCGACGCCTTCGGGGTGCTCCCTCCCATCGCGCGCCTCACCCCGGAGCAGGCGATGTACCACTTCCTCTCCGGCTACACCGCCAAGGTGGCAGGGACCGAGGCAGGCGTGACCGAGCCGCAGGCCACCTTCTCCGCCTGCTTCGGCGCCCCGTTCATGGCGCTGCGCCCGGCGCGCTACGCCGAACTTCTCGGCAAGAAGATCGCCTCGCAGCAGGTGACCTGCTGGCTGGTGAACACCGGCTGGAGCGGCGGCGGTCCGGGAGTGGGGAGCAGGATGAAGATCGGCTACTCCCGCGCCCTGGTCAATGCGGCACTGGACGGCACGCTCAGCGCGGGCGCCTTCGTGAATGATGCCGCCTTCGGGCTCAGCATCCCGACCGCCTGCCCGGGTGTCGCCCAGGAAGTGCTGAACCCCAGAAACGCCTGGAGCGACAAGCAGGCCTACGACGCAACGGCTAAAAAACTGGTAGAGATGTTCCGGAAGAACTTCGAACAGTTCAGTGCCACCACCTCCGCGGAAGTCGCCGCGGTTCTTTAGCAGGGGTGTCCGGTTCCTGCCCAAGTTGCAGAGCAGTGACGCCAATGCTATCATTAAAACCAAGAGCAGGAGGCTACCATGAAAAGGTTACATTCCGAGATATGCGACACGACCGAGAGAAAAGAAGAGAGGGTCACGGTGAGGAACCGGCACACCGGTGAGATTGGCCGGAGCTATGGCTGCACCATCGAAGGGGACACCGTGCAGGTTGAGCTCCCGGACGGCAGTCTGGACAGCTGGCTTGAGGACGACTGCGAAGTGGTCTCCGAGAGCGCCCCTGCGTAACTGAGGACCCCGTAACGAGCGTAACGAGACAGACTGCAGTTGCCAATGAGAAGAGAGCCCCGTCACCCAACGAGGCTCTCTTTTTTAGCGCGCAGTTTGAGCTGAGTGGGCGCGAAAGTTTGCGTCCTGCACTCCGTGGCAACGCCCTCATCCCGTTGTCGGTATCCGGAGGTTACGGCAAGAAAAAAGCCACTCAGAAACGGGTGGCTTTTACTGCTAGTATGAATGCATGCGCCTTGAAGGCGTCATGTTTGTTATTCTCTGTCCAAAGCCTTGTGGATGCTGGTCGTTAATGCCCTCGCAGCCGACCTCAATTCGTGACAGCTGTTACGGGTTACTGCAGAATCCAGACAGCTTTTAATGTTAGCAGGTATTTCGCCTCCCTTTACTACCAAGTCAACACCGCCGTCACCTTTGGTGATATGCAGTGATCCGGAATAATCAACCTTAAAATCATCTTTATATTCGCATCTCATAGTTCTCACCTCTTTTCATTGCATTATTATGACATATTATAAAATCGCAATCAATGTCTATCCAACCACATACCAGGCAGATCAACCCGATCTACTCATTACCCGCATACGCTTCACTCATAGGCCGCAGAGGTAAACTCAACTCCGACGGCGTTGAGTTGCATAGGACGAGTTCCTTGCCGATATCGTGGCGGGACGCTTGAGGTGGGAGCGAGTTCACTGTTTCACATTGATGATGCTTACCTCCGTTTTCAATCGACCTGCTCAACCAGGTAATTCTGGACCCCCATCTGTTTGATCTGCTCAAGCTGGGCTTCGAGAAGGTCGATGTGATCTTCTTCCTCCCTGAGTATCGACTCAAGCAGCTCTCGGCTGCCATTATCCCCGAGTTCCACTGCCAGCCGAATGCTTTCGTTATAGCCCTGGATGGCGGCTTCCTCTGCGCTCCGGTCGTTCTCATGCATTTGAGGCACTTCGGAGCCGATGTGCATCTTGTTCAGATTACTGACGATCGGTTGGCCATCCAGGAAAAGAATGCGGGCGATCAGTTTCTCAGCATGCTTCATCTCATCAATTGACCGTTTGCGTATCATGCCGTGCAACCGCTCGTATCCCCAGTTCTCACACATTTCGGCATGGACGAAATACTGATTTATGGCGGTTAGCTCTTCGGCAAGTCGTGCATTGAGAGTTTCGATAACCTGCGCATTTCCCTTCATAGTGACTCCTCCTCTACATTCTGTATTTGATTAACCGATCCAGCATTGTGGGTATCATACTCAGCAATCATGAATGTCGAAAATTAAAGCGTACTTTGCATGATTGTCAATCGTATTTGTTTTTCAGGCAGCATCCCCGCAGTATTCCTCACGAGTTTTAAACCTGAATCGGTGACGAGATTGCTGACGGCTTTCGCAGTGGGTGAGTTGTCAGTGTTTTACGATGTCGCCCCTGATACAGACAGAAACGACCTCCTATTTCCCCTTGCAATCACTGTTCTCTGACAATCGAACCGAGTCTTGGTCCTTTCACTGACCAGACAGATACAGCCAGCTCTGGGAAGGCAAGTTCCCTGATGTGTCAGCCAAAAACGGGAAAACCGGCACACCCTGTTCAGGGAGGCCGGTTTTCCTGTCTTCAGAAATATGGGTTTCTTTCTTCCCCCACACACCCTACACAATGGAAATCACGAGGATTTTTTACTTAACCTCGACAAGTCACATTATATGATTTTGTTCAGCGAGTACTCCACGATCCCCTGAGCACCGAGCTTGATCAGCTCGGGGACGATCCGGCGCACTTCCTGTTCGGGCATGATGCTTTCGATGGAGACCCAGTCGGAATTGTAGAGGTTGGAAACGGTCGGGTTGTTGAGGCTCGGGATGATGCTGGTGATGGCCGCGACCTTGTCGCCGGGGGCGTTCATCTTCAGGCCGACCATCCCCTCGGCGCGCAGCGCGGACTTGAGCAGCGTGGCGATCTGCTCGATCTTGGCGCGCTTCCAGGGATCGTTCCACGATGCCTTGTTGACGATCATCACCGGCACCGATTCCATCAGCTCGCAAACGATGCGCAGTCCGTTCGCCTTGATGGTGGAGCCGGTCTCGGTCACCTCGACGATGGCGTCGCAAAGCCCCTCGACGACCTTCGCCTCGGTGGCGCCCCAGGAGAACTCGACCGTGACCGGGATGTTGCGCTCGGCGAAGTAGCGCTTGGTGAAGCCGACCAGCTCGGTGGAGATGGTGGCGCCGTGCAGATCCTCGGGCCCCTGCACCTTGGAGTCGCCGTTCACCACCAGCACCCAGCGGGCGGGGCGGCGGGAGACCTTCGAGTAGACCATCTCGCACACTTCGACCACGTCCGAATCGTTCTCGCGCACCCAGTCGCGGCCGGCGATGCCGACGTCGATGGTGCCGCGCTCGACGTACTTCCCCATCTCCTGCGGGCGGATCAGGGAGCACTTGATTTCGTTGTCGTCAACGCCCGGGAAATAGCTGCGCGAAGAGATCGATATCTGCCAGCCCGCCTTTTTGAACAGCTCGACGGTGGCGCTTTCCAGGCTCCCCTTCGGGATGCCGAGTTTCAATAAGTTGTCCATGAGAACCTCGAAGTTTTTTATTTTTTATAGACGGTGGCGGGATCGAAGAGCGGGTTGGAGTGCTCCACCCAGGCGCCCTCTTCGTACTTCACGTAGAAGCAGCTCCGGTTCCCGGTATGGCAGGCGGCGGGACCGTTCTGCTTCACCTTGATGACGACGGTATCGGCATCGCAGTCGGTCAGAACCTCGACCACATCCTGTGTGTTGCCGGACTCCTCCCCTTTCATCCAGTACTTGTTCCTGGTACGGCTGAAGAACCAGGTCTTTCCCGACTCCAGTGTCAGGTTCAGGGTCTTCTCGTCCATGAATGCGACCATCAGTACCTCGCCGGTCTCGTTGTCCTGGATAACCGCGGGGATCAATCCACCCATCTTCTCAAAATCGATCTTTATCATAGCTTCTCTCAGTCCTTCTACGGCGTTTATTGACAAAAAAGTGTCTTTTAATACACCCTGCGCGAGCGCTGTGTCAATAACTATGTCTATGTCGATAACTAACTACAAACGTCGGCCAACTCTCCCCCCTTTGGGAAAGGGGGGGGCGGGGGGATTTTTCTCAACTGGCACCTGCGGTAAATCCCCCTAAATCCCCTCAAAGGGGGACTCTGTGATTGCCGCAATGACGCCGACCCATCGCGGCAGGAATGCCGCTCCTACAAGGATACCGACACAGAAATGGCCCGGCGGATCTCTCCGTCGGGCCATGCTGTTACCATTATCCGCTTCTCTCATCAATCCTCGGAAAGAAGCGTCCTGTCGTTCTCAAAGGTCTTGTGACGCAGCTCGTGGAACTTCTCGATCAGCTTCTCCACGGTGAGCTG
>Ga0209212_1003328_pt1 | contig 21375 bp, 19 predicted proteins | sample RifGroC2_FD_183996 | JGI IMG/M metagenome (GOLD analysis project Ga0209212, IMG submission 183996) | Groundwater microbial communities from Rifle, Colorado, USA - Groundwater C2 (SPAdes) (version 2) | ecosystem: Environmental > Aquatic > Deep subsurface > Groundwater | place: Rifle, Colorado... | reverse complement strand
GAACTCTTTCTGAAGTTGGTATGCTTGTCAACAGGGATGTGGGAAGTATGAGCTCTGCCGTTCGCCGCTTGTCGGATCGCATGGTTAATGATCCGCAATTGGCCATTCAAATTGAGAAACTAAAAGCTGTATTTGAAAACAAACTTAGCATCTTGGAAGCCTGACCCTGGTGGTGTGTTTGCCAATCCGGCAAGTTGCAGGGCCTTCATCGATCTTTCGTACCAGTCGTTCATCATGTGTGTTCTCCTCTCGAAGTGTGATGGCTACGAAAGAAGACATAAGCGATTGAGCGGCTGGTACGGAAGAAATTCTGGTGGAGTTATTGAGGAATGTTTTTGAAGCTGTTGATTTTACTGCCGCGACAGCGGCTTACTTGAACCAGGCAGTTAGACTCCGCCCCGCCCGGAAAACCGACCGGGCGAAGCGGGTGAACCGGGCACCCCGTTGAACCAAATATAAATGCCAAATATGTGCTATCAAAATATGATTGCAAATGCTGTCGTTTCATGATTATAGTCTCCATATGAACAAATCCCATCGAAAAACATTGATTGATATTTTCTCGCAGCCAGTTCCAGGCACATTGGAATGGCGACGAATCGAATCTTTGTTTATATCGCTGGGCGCTGAGACTATTGAAGGAGCCGGCTCAAGAGTTCGTTTTGTTTTGAACGGTATAATTGCTACATTTCATAGACCACACCCGGCAAAAGAAGCTAAACCCTATCAAGTCAGAGATGCCAGGACATTCCTGGAAAACGCGGGAGTTAAACCATGAGCACAATGATTTACAAAGGATACGCGGCAAAAATTGAATACAGTGATGAAGACGTATGTTTTATCGGTCACATTGCAGGAATTAAAGACGTCGTAGGATTTCACGCCGATTCCGTAAAAGAACTACGAGCAGCATTTATTGAGGCTGTAGACGACTACCTGGCAACATGCGAAAAGTTAGGAAGAGCGCCACAAAAACCATATTCAGGAAAACTGATGTTACGAGTCCCCCCTGAAGTTCATGCTCACGCTGCAATGATGGCTGAGGCTCATGGAAAGAGCCTGAACCAGTGGGCAGCGGACGTTCTTATGTACGCTAACTAAAATATCGAGCAAACAAAGTGAGCGATAAAAAGGGTCGCGTTTCAATTTCTGACAATAGTCGAGTTGGTACGCGACCTTTTTTCCACAGAAAAAACGTCCAATCGGGTAGCCGGGGGTTTTTCTCCCCCTGCCCCCACACCAACCTGCATGCGGGTCCGCACCGGGCGGTTCGATAGAATTACCGGGCCGTAGCAGGGTAATGGATCTTCACCCACTTCCTTGACAGATAGCAACCCTTGTTCCTTCAGACATTGGTTGGTCAAACCAGAGCGCACATGAGCGATGGACCGATTCGTATTTATGCAGGCTGCAGATGGTTGCAAAGCTGACAAGGATATAGTAGATAAGGGGGTGCTCTTTTGGGACACCCCTTTTTGATTGGATACCCATGAAATTTCAGCCGATAAAACCGAAAAAAATTTCCAGCCAGATCGCCGACCAGATCCGTTCCTCGATTCTGGCCGGTGAATTTTCACCCGGCGACAAACTTCCCCCGGAGCGCGAACTGGCGGAGATGTTCGGCGTATCGCGCCCTTCGGTGCGCGAGGCGCTGAATGTGCTGGCTTCTTCCGGCCTGGTGATGTCCTACCAGGGGGGAGGCACGGTTGTGATGTCGCTGGTGGAGACCACCGCTGCAAACCCGCTCAGCGAGTTGATCCGTGTCCAGCAGGACCGGGCGCTGGATGTGATCGAGGTGCGTAAATGCATGGAATCCTGGACCGCCTACTATGCGGCCCAGCGGGCGTTGCCGGAAGATATCAGGCGCATGGAAGAGATCATCTCCGCCATGGAGCGCAACCTGAACGGGCTGCAACCGTCCGAGGATCTGGACGCGAACCTGCACATCGTGATCGCCAGGGCAACCCATAACATCGTCTGGCTGCACCTGATGCAGAGCCTGTTCGACGCGATGAAGGAATTTCAGCAGGGGGTCTGGCGCGCGGTCTATCTGACCAGCGAGGACCACCACCTGCTGTACCGGCATCACCTGGGCATCTTCGAGGCGATCCGCGACAAAAAGGCCGATGCGGCCCGCGAGGCGATGATGGAGCACCTGACCTTCGCCGAGCAGCGCAGCACCGCCTACGTTTCAAAAAATCTTTCCTGAATTAGGGCTTAAAGTTTAAGGAGAAGCAATGCAGATTGTTCCAACCACGATTCCGGATGTGCTTGTTATCGAACCCAGGGTTTTCGGCGATGAGCGCGGTTTCTTTTTTGAAAGCTTCAACCAGCGTGCCTGGCGGAATCTGACCGGACTGGATTCACAGTTCGTGCAGCACAACCACTCCCGCTCGGCCGGCGGTGTGCTGCGCGGTCTGCATTACCAGATCCGCCAGCCCCAGGGCAAACTGGTGCGGGTCGTGTCCGGCGAGGTTTTCGATGTGGCTGTGGATATCCGCAAAAGTTCGGCCACCTTCGGCCAATGGTTCGGAGCGCTGCTTTCGGCTGAAAACAAGCGCCAGATGTGGGTACCGGCCGGATTTGCCCACGGTTTCTGCGTCACCTCGGATGTCGCCGAATTCCTGTATCTGACCACCGACTACTGGGCGCCGGAGCATGAGCGCTGTATCGCCTGGAACGATCCGGACCTCAACATCGCCTGGCCTCTCACATCCGCCCCGAATGTATCGGCCAAGGATCGTGAAGGTTCAGCATTCAAGGATGCCGACCTGTTCCCATGATCCGCTCCAACTCCCGCTGGCTGTTTCTGCTCTGCTGTTGCCAGCTGTTCATCATGCTGGTATTCATCAACTATTCCGCCATACTCCCCATTCTGCGTCAGGAATGGGGCATGAACAACACCCAGGCCGGCATGATTTTTTCGGTCTACCAGCTTGGTTACATCGCTTCCGGCGTCCTCCTGAGCACCCTCACCGACCGCATCAACACCAAGCACATCTTTATCACGGCCGCCTTCTGTTCCGCCGCCGGCAACCTGCTGTTCGCGCTGTACGCCGATGACTTCACCAGCGGCATGCTGTTCCGGGCACTGACCGGAATCGGCATGGGCGGCACCTACATGCCCGGCCTGAAACTGGTGGCAGAGCGATTCGACCCGGTCCGCCGCGGCCGGGCGATCGGAATTTACGTGGGTTCCCTGGTCCTGGGAGGATCCCTGTCCCTGGCCGTCACCGGCTGGCTGACCGGACTGTACGGCTGGAGAATCGCCTTCATGGCCTGTTCGGCCGGCGTGGCTTTTGGAGCCCTGCTCTCGTTTCCGTTGTTCAGCGGATACCTCCCTTCACCTCGTAACCATAGCGAGGCCGGCTACTCCGGCGAAGTCATCAGAAACCGCCCGGCCCTGTTGATGATTCTGGGGTACGCCGCCCACATGTGGGAGATGTACGGCATGCGCAGCTGGCTGGCGCCGTTCTTCTCGGCGGCCCTGATCGGCTGGGGCATGGAAGCGGCCGCCGCAACCGGATTAGCGTCAACCATTGCCGCGCTGCTGATCGGTGTCGGCGCGTTTTCGACCGCGATCACCGGCACCCTTTCGGACCGCTTCGGCCGCACCGCCACCATCACGCTGGTGATGTTCTCAAGCGCCGCGCTTTCATTCACTTTCGGCTGGCTGATAAACACCAACCTCTGGCTGACACTCCTGATCGGAATCGCCTACGGTTATCTGATCGTGGCTGAATCGCCGGTATTTTCAACCGGCCTGACCGAGCTGGTCGCACCCGGCTACCTGGGTGCCGCGATGGGGATGCAATCGTTGATCGGTTATTCGATGGGCATGATTTCGCCAACCGTGTTCGGCTGGGCTCTGGACACATTTCGCGGCTGGCAGCCGTTTCCGGGTATCAACGGTGAATGGGGCATTGCCTTTGCCACGGTCGGGATCGGCGGCCTGGCCGGACCGCTGTTCATGTGGATGCTGCGAAGATCGCCGGAGAGCGTAAAAATGGCGGGCGGCAACCGTTAAAGGCAATAACAAAGCACATAATAGCTTGATTTTTTAATGTATTCCGATAATATCGCAATATTCTGACTGAACTGGAGGTAAACATGTCAAAGGTTCTGATCCCGCTGGCGGACGGTTTTGAAGAAATCGAAGCGTTGGCGGTTGTGGACATATTGAGGAGGGCCGAGATAGAGGTTGTCCTGGCCGGACTCCATGAAGGGGCGGTCAGGAGCGCGCGCAATATCAACATCATCCCCGATGCCACCCTGGATTCGATCAATGCAGCCGCGTTCGACATGATCGTCCTGCCCGGCGGACAGCCCGGCACGGACAACCTCAACTCGGATCCCCGCATCCATGAACTACTCAAGGAATTTGACGCAAGGGAAAAACTGATCGGCGCCATCTGCGCCGCGCCAATCATCCTCGCCTCCGCCGGCCTGCTTGACGGTAAGCACGCAACATCCTATCCCAGCTATGTCAACAGACTGGACGGCGCCTGTTATGAAGACCGCCAGGTGGTTTGCGACGGCAGAATAATCACCAGCCAGGGGGCCGGCACCGCCATCAGTTTCGGGCTTGAAATCGTAGGGAGACTGGTGGACCGTAAAAAAGCGGCGGATGTTGCCGCGGCCATGCTGGTTCATGACCAGAGCCACGCCGTCTGGAACCATCGCCTGTTCAACAGCACGATCCAGGCGCTGGTCGGTGCTTTGGAGATGAAAGACACCTATACCCAGGGGCACGCCAAACGGGTAACCGAGTTTTCACTCTGTATCGGCTCCAAACTCAACCTGCCCGAAGACGAATTGCGCGATCTCTACCTGGGCGCGGTGCTGCACGATATCGGCAAGATCGGCACCAACGAGGACGTTCTCAACAAACCGGACAGCCTGAGTCGACACGAAGAGACCCTGGTCCGCGAGCACCCGCTCAAGGGCACACTGTTCATCGTCGGCATCGAGAACCTGAGCCATATCGTGCCGACCATCCTGCATCACCACGAGCGCTGGGACGGAAGCGGCTACCCCGGTCGCCTCAAGGGAGAGCAGATACCGCTGCATGCCCGCATCGTCAGCGTCACCGATGCGTTTGACGCGATGATCTCCAATCGCTCATACCGTGACGGGCTGGAAAAGGATATTGCCATCCGTGAGCTTCAAAAGCAGAAAGGCACCCAGTTTGATCCGTTCATCGTGGATGTATTCATCGAATGCCTGAACGATTCGCCTTTCGAAATGAAAGACTTCAGTTACTACTTTTGAGTTTTAAGCAGGATTGGAGTAGATGGTACGTCGAACCAGATAGGAAATCAGGAAGAGGGTCAGGTTTACCACTACAATCGTGGCGCTGGCCGGCAGGTTGGTCAGGATTGAAATAACGATGCCGATTATCACCGAACCGCACCCCTGAAGAGCCGCAAGCACGATACAGACCCTGAATCCGCGGGCCAGCTGCAGGGCAGAGGCCGCCGGCACTATCAGCATCGAAGAGATCAGCATTATCCCCACCAGTTTCATCGCCAGCACCACCGAAAGCGCGGTCAAGAGCACCAGGACGGAGTTGATGAAAGAGGTGCGGATGCCGGACACCTTTGCCAGCTCCTCGCTGAATGAAATTGCAAACAGCTCCTGGTAATACAGCGTCAGCAGCAGCAGCACCCCCACGCACAACAGGGCCGCAATCACCACCTCTTCCCGGCTGATGGACAGGATGTTACCGAACAGGTAACTGAGCAGGTCAACATTGTAGCCCCCGCCCACGCTGGCCAGGATTATACCCACCGATATTCCCAGCGCTGAAACGATGCCGATGGCGGCATCACCGCTCAGGCGGTTCTTTTCGGTCAGTTTGAGGATACCGAGCGATGCCAGCAGAACCACCGGCATGGAAACCAGCAGCGACATGGCCGAATACAGCTTGAGAGCCAGCGCGATCGCGGTGCTGCCGAAGGTTACATGCGCCAGGCCGTCACCGATCAGCGACATGCGCCGCAGCACCAGGAACACGCCCAGCACGGAGCAGAGCAGCGCAATCAGCGTACCGGCCAGGAGCGCGCGCTGAATGAAGCCGTATGACAGGATTTCAAGCAGGTTCATGTTATTCATCAGTGTCTGTGGCACATCAGGTGCTGGGAATGTTCCCCGAACATGGACGACATCTCCGGGGAATGGCAGAATTCTTCGAAGCTTCCGTAAAACAGTATCTTCTTGTCCAGGTAGAGCATCTTTGAAGCATGCAGTCCAATGGCGCCGCTGTCATGGGTGACCAGCATCACGGTCACGCCGCGGGTGCGGTTGAGATTGCCGATCATCGTGTAGAAACGTTCACGGGTTTCCGGGTCGAGCGCGGCGGTCGGTTCATCCAGCACCAGCAATTCCGGGTTGTTGACAATTGCCCTGGCCAGCAGAACCCTCTGCAACTGGCCGCCGGACAGCTCACCAATCAGTTTAAGCCTGAGGTCGTATATACCCAATTCTTCAAGTGTATCATCTATTTTTATGCGGTCACCACTATTCAGGCTCTTGGGAAAGCGCTTCAGCGACAGCAGCCCGAGGCCGACCGTTTCATGCACGGTCGCTGGAAAAACCGGGTTGACCAGATGCAGGCTTTGCGGCAGGTAGCCCACCCGCCGCCAGTCACGAAACCCGGCCAGCGGACTTCCGAACAGCGCTGCTCCACCGGAGCTGATATCAACCAGACCCAGCAGCGCCTTGACCAGCGTGCTCTTGCCGGAACCGTTCGGGCCGACGATGCCGACATAGTCGCCCCGCTTAACCCGGAAGCTGATATCCTCCAGCACCCTCCCCTCGCGATAGCAACAGGCCAGTTGTTCGGTTCTTACTATTTCGTCGTGCATCCGAGGCCTTTCCGCAAGCGTTCCAGATTGCTCTCCATCAGATCAAAAAACGATGTTCCCTTTGTCAGCTCGTCGCGTGAAAGATTATGGGCGCCGTGCAGCATCAGCACTCCGACTCCGGCTTCTTTTGCCAGCGTCTCGGTCAACCGGGGTGATAAAAGCTCTTCCGCGAACAGATAACGTGCGCCACTCGACCGGATCTCGCCCACCAGCGCCACCATCCGTGAAGCGGAAGGCTCCGAGTCGGAAGAGACACCGCTCAGCGCATGATACTCCAGGTTATAGCGGTTGGCCAGATAGCCGAAGGTATAATGACCGCCGTGCAACAGTTTTCTGGTTGTGCAGTTAGCCAGAGAATCTCTATAGTTTTGATCGAGACTCGCCAATCTTGCTTTCAATTTTTCCGCATTGCTCCGGTAAAAATCGGCATTGGCGGAATCCGCGGCAACAAATCCATCAAGGATCGTATCAACCATGATGGCTGCATTGGCGAAATCCAGCCAGATATGGGGATCAAGACCCTTATGGCCATGTTGATCATGTCCCTCTTCCCGGTTGTGGTCTCCCTGACCTGAGGAGACGACCTGCCGGTAACGGACCCGCTGCCCGGCGTTGACCACCTTGAGCCCTTTGTTGTCCACTCCCCTGACTACGGTTTCCGCCCACGGTTCCATATAAGGATTGGTATAGATGAACAGGCCGGCCCGGTTGATCCTGATCATGTCCTCCGGTTTTGGCTCGAAGGTGTGCGGCTCGACTCCCGGCGGAAGCAGCATGGTCACCTGGGCCTTCTCACCGGCGATCGACCTGGCAAAGTCATACAGTGGAAACAGGGTGGTAACCACCTGCAAACCTGCGGCCGGTTTCCGCTCGGTTTTCTGGCAGCCGCAGAGCATGAACATGCCCAGGCTGAAGATTGTCAGTGTGAATATCAGATACCTGATTCGCAAATTCGTTACCTCTCGTGATGGCTTGAGCATCAGTTGGTTTTACCCGTCCCCTCGTAGCGCCACTTGAAACTGACCGCCTTGCAGCCGGGCATGACCCTCCGGAAAAGATTGAGTCCATCTTCGGTGATGGATGTGCCGCTGCAGGTCAACCATTTCAATCCAGCGATCAGCGCCAGGTTCAAAAGCCCCTGATCATCGATGGCGGTGTGATAGATCGAGATGCGCTGCAGCTCTTTCAGCGGACGCAGCAGAGCCAGGCCCTGGTTGCTGATCCTGGCATCCGAAATATAGAGTTCCTGCAGACCGGTCAGATGCACGAGATTGGGCAGGATATCGTCGTCCACATTGTAGAGAAACAGCGACTGCAGATCATTTGACTGAAGTCCGGCCAGGAAGCTGATGTCTATCCCATTGCCCCCCTTGACATCCAGCCGCAGCGACTTGTCCAGATAGACCTCTTTTGCGCCGCGAGCGCTTCCCAGCTGCTGCCAGTCACGATAATCGAGCGACTCTCTCCTGCGGACATAGAGTGTACCGCACGACTGATCAACCGGAAAGCGGATAATCCGGGTTTCAAACGGTAGGTCAGCCGGACCGGACTCGGCATCCCCCTCCCCCCTCAGCGTCATCAGGCGCCTGCAGATGCGGGCTATGTCCATATCCACCTTGGCTGCCATCTCAGCCATCAGGTCAATGCCATCGGCCAGTGATTCGTCCACCCGCAATTTGAAGAGATAGATGTCGGTCTGTTTAAGCTCTTCGGTCTGGCGGATCATTGCATGGATATTCTGATCAACCAATGCTATCTGGCGAATGACACGCACCAGCTCCATTGCAATATCAAGATCCGAATTGAAAACCGGCGTCTGTTCCCACTCACTAAGAAGATCCGCCAGCACCTGGCGGTTGCCGGTCTGATAGGCTTCATTGGCAATCGCCATCAGTTCCTGCCGCCGCCCGCGGTCCGCCTCATCCGATGCCAGGTCGGGATGCACCGCCTTGGCGACACCGCGATACAGCGATTTCAGGCTGATTTCGGCGGTATTCGGGGGGCTGTCCTCGTCATCCAGCAGGTCGGTAGTATGATGAAAATGGGCAAAGGCCGGTTCATGCTTGATCGCTTCAGCCGAACTTGCCAACGCCTCTTCACCGAGCAGTCCCTGCAGTTGCCACTCCAGATCTTCCAGAGCTTCGATACGTGTTCCGAGAATATCCTCGTAGACCTGTTCAAACATCCTGATTTCGGACTTCAGCGAGCTATACAACTGTTCATGGCGCTGCAGCTCGGTCTTTAACCGCGCCAGTTTTTGATACTTGTGTTCCAGCTCGATCTCTTCGGGAGTCTTGAGGCGGTTCTTGAAGGGGGTCATATTGATCTACCGGACTGAACCAGTTCGCGAACCTCACGCGCAAGCGGCAGCGTAATGCGGCGTTTTTCGGCCATGGAATAACGGTAGAGCCGGTTGAAGCTTTCAATCAACGCCCCGACCTCCCTGCTGGTTGTGGCCAGGATATAATCCACGACATCGTCCGGCACCCGGATCTGACGGTCATCGGACACTTTTTTTATGATCATGCTGCGCGAATGATCATCCGAGGTATCCAGGCGCGCCACCAGGCCCCACAACAGTCGTGACGTCAGGTGATCATCCAGGTTGGTCAGCTCACGCGGAGGGTACAGGCCGGCCATGGCGATCGTGCGCCCGGAGGTGTGAAAATCGTTGAACAGCTGCCACAATGCACCACGGAGGGCGGCATCATCCGGCATCTCCTGCAGATCATCCACCACCAGGCCGGAAGCGCCGCTGAAAAGCGCCACCATCCTCTCCGGATCGGGATGTTCCCTGAGCGAGAGATAGGGGATACCACCAACGGCGATCGATTTAAGCAGATGTGTCTTACCGGAACCGGAGGGGCCGTGCAGATACAGCAGCTTCTCGGGATCGGCCGGATCGGCGATCCTCTGGGCAAAGCGCAGTGCGGCAGAGTTCCCCTCGCAGGGCACGAAACTGTCGAAACTGAAAGACGGGGTTATGGGAAAATCGAAGAATTGTTGCATTGTCAGAACAGTTTGGCCTGGGGCGTTTCCGGGGCGATACGGTTGAAATGCAGATATGCCGCCCGGGTGGCAACCCTTCCGCGCGGAGTGCGGTTGATGAAACCATTCTGGATCAGGAACGGCTCGTAGACGTCCTCAATCGTGTCGCTCTCCTCGCTGATCGCGGCCGCGATCGTGTCAAGACCGACCGGACCTCCGCCGAACTTGTCGATAATAGTCAGCAGAATCATGCGGTCCATCTGGTCGAAGCCCATCTCGTCTATTTCCAGCAGCTTCAGAGTTTCCCGGACCACGTGACAGGTGATAACGCCGTCGGCCCTGACCTGGGCATAATCCCGCACCCGCCGCAGCAGACGATTGGCTATGCGCGGGGTTCCGCGACTGCGACGGGCCAGTTCCATCGCCCCCAGCGGATCGATCTCCATGCCCAGTATACGGGATGAGCGGCGGATGATCGTGGCCAGTTCGTCATCGGTATAGAATTCCAGCCGGGAGATGACACCGAAACGGTCACGCAAAGGGGATGAGAGCAGTCCGGCGCGGGTGGTAGCCCCCACCAGCGTGAAGCGGGGCAGGTCCAGCTTGATCGAACGGGCGCTGGGTCCCTGTCCAATTATGATGTCGAGCTGGTAGTCCTCCATGGCCGGGTAGAGGATTTCCTCCACCACATGGGAGAGACGGTGGATTTCATCTATGAACAGCACATCGTGCGGTTCCAGGTTGGTCAGGATCGCCGCCAGGTCTCCGGGGCGCTCGATCACCGGACCGGAGGTGGACTTGATGTTGACCCCCATTTCGCAGGCCACGATATTGGCCAGGGTGGTCTTGCCCAGGCCGGGCGGGCCGTACAGGAGCACATGGTCCAGCGCCTCTTCCCTCCCCTTGGCGGCATCGATGAACAGTCGCAGGTTCCCCTTGATCTTCTCCTGGCCGATGTAGTCATCCAGGGCGCGCGGACGCAGGGTTGCGTCGTACTGGTGGTCATCGTCACGTTTTTCAGGGGTTATGCTGCGGGATTGCATCGCTGCTCCGGTGGTCAAGTGCTGGTCTGCGTACGATCGGGAACTATGCCCCAATTTGGATTGATTGTCAAAGTCTTGTAGGTGAAACCGGTCCTGGCGGGCGGTCAGCGGAAAGAGCAAGGGCTCCTTGATCGGATCAAAGAGCCCTCGAATTTGATATTGAATGTCTGCCACAGAGATCACAGAGATCACAGAGAAATCACTCAAATATTCATTTTTAGGCTTCAATTGTTCGGTGTAACAAAATAAGATTTTATTATTCTATTTTACTCCAGCGTTGTCCGGTTTGGTATATGCAGTTGTCTTAAAAGCCCCCCCTCCCCTTGCGGGAGGGGGCGAGGGGGTGGGGGGATTTGCCATATATTACACTAACGGCAGCTTCACCCACCCCTCAATCCCCTCCCGTCAAGGGAGGGGAAGCTAAATGCAAAGACCTAACCGGATATCACTGATTTTACTCTGTGTTCTCTGTGGCCTCTGTGGCCAAATGCTTTTATGGGTCAAAGCTTATTACCGGCAGGCCTCTTCATGAAGACAGCTGCCCAACTCTGCCGCCGGCTTGTCAACCTCCACCTGGATCCGGTGATTTTCCGCATAGGGATCCTGGCGAATGCCGGTCACCTGCCAGGATACTTTCAGGCCGGGCTTACCACCGGCGATTTTGAAGCTGTTGCTGGCAATCTCTTCGGCGATATACACCGGCGCAAAACCGCCGATGCAGGTCAACTGGTAGCGGAAGTCACGGTTCAGAGTTTCGAACCACTGCGGCAACTCGATCATGGCTTCGCCGTTCAGGTCCAGTTGAGCATTACCGTTGTAGACATTCATCATATCCGGCGATTCGACAAAAGAGTGTTGCAGGTACTTGTTTTTGGGATCGAGAGGATGGTCGATGCGGAAGCTGCCGCCACCCTTGCTTAGAGTCCCGGCGACCTGGACATTTCCGTTGTATTCCCACTTGAGAGCGATGTTGCCGCCGCCGTAACTGGTTCCGAGTCCACCGCTGGCATATCCGTACAATACCGGACCATCGCTGAAAGTGGTTGATTTGAAGTTCTTGGTGCCATAAGCGTACCACCCCAAACCATGGGCGGTGTCGCCGCCGTTGGCCCGCAGGTAGATGTCATTGTCATTCACCCGCAGCGTGCCCAGGATGCCCACCTGCGAGTCCTTGTTCCAGGTCAGCACCAGTTTCTGGGCCGGGTTGGTGGTGCCGAGTGCGCCGCCGCTCCAGCCAAACAGCACCGGCCCGTCCACATTGACGCTGTTGAAGGTTTTTCCCAATCCGTACCAGCCCAGACCATGATTTGTGTCGGAACCGACATACAAGTCCCGCTCACTCAGCGTGATGTTAGCTGTGGAACCCAGATACAGGTGCCCCCCCAAATCCATACCGCCGGTCAGGGTCAACCCGCCCGCCACGGACAAACCACCAGCCACCGACAGATTGCCGGCCGCGGATACGTTCCTGGAGCTGTCCCAGGTCAGAGCGATCTGCTGCCCGCCGCTTGTTGTCCCGAGCGCGGCCTTGCTATATCCGTAAAGAACCGGGCCGTCGAGTGTGGTTATTCCGGCAAAAGCCTTGCTGCTTCCGTACCACCCCAGGCCATGGTTGACGTCGGCTCCGCCTCGAAACAGCATGTTCTTGTCGTTCAGACGGAAATCAGCGTCAATATTCAGTTTTGAGCTGGTGACCGAACTATTGGCCAGTTTGGAACTAGTTACCGCGCTGTCCATAACTCCCGCTGCTCCTGCGGCATGGGTCGTTTCCGTACCAACTGGAATTCTGGTCACGGTATGGTCGTAATTATTGCTTACCCAGACACTGCTGCCGTCGTAGACCGCGCCCCAGGGAGATTCTCCGACAGTGTAGCTGCCGATCAGGGAACCATCGATCAGTCGCAAGCGAGAGACCAGATTGCTGCCGTAATTAACAACCCAGATACTGGTGCCGTCAAAGGTCATGAAACGGGGATAGGTGCCACCTGAGCTGTAGGTTCCGATAACCGCGCCGGTGGCGGGATTCAGTTTTGTCACGTTATTTGAACCGAAATTGGCAACCCAGATGCTTGATCCGTCAAACACGATCCCCATGGGAGCTGTGCCAACCGAATATGTGCCGACCGAAACGCCGTCACTGGCGCGGACCTTCGTGACGGTATGGTCGCTGTAGTTGGTTACCCAGACATTGACGCCGTCAAAAGCGACTCCCGTCGGTGTGGTTCCGACTCCGGTGGCGCCCAGGAAGGCCCCGTCACTGGCTCGCAGCTTGGTGACGGTTTTACTGCCGACGTTTGCCACCCAGATATTGATCCCGTCGAAACAGATACCCAAAGGGTTTGCCCCCACTGTGTACTCACCCATGTATCCGCCATTTTCCGCCAGCAGCTTGGAAACCTTTCCGCTGCCATAGTTGGTCACCCAGATATACATTCCATCAAACGCCACCGCGGACGGGCCGCTGCCGACGGTGTATGCGCCATGATCGAAACCGTCACTGGCCCTGATCTTGCTGACGGAATTACCGCTGTAATTGGGAACCCAGATATTGGTCCCGTCAAAGGCCGGCGCTCTGGGATAAGACCCTACGGCAAAAGTCGCTCCGGGCTTGGCAAGATCCCAGCGCAGCATGGCTATCTGGCCGGCCGAGGCCTGTGAAAAGCTGGCCGGGGCATATTTGCTGTCAAGATCAGCCTGGGCGGCCGGGGCCAACGCAGCGGTCGTGATGCTGCCTGCGGCGACACTATCGGCAACCGCGGCCCGCAAGGATGTTCCAACGCTGGTCAGCAGCTGGCGGGGAGTCATCTCCGCCTCACCACCTACAGCCACTCCCAGATAATAGGGCTGATCGAAGGGCAGGTTCAAGGGGGTCAAGGAGCCGAGATTCACCTGATAGATTCCGTTTACAAGCGCCACGGTGGGCTGGGTCTCACTCCAGAGAGCCGTTCCGCCGCTGGAAGCGACGTAAAGACCGAAAACCATCGAACGGCTACCGCTGATCGGCACACCTACCGCATCGGTCAAATACCCCTGGTAACTCATGGTTTTGGGAACCGCCGCGCCGGCGACGCGATCAAAACCTCCCAAAACCGAAGCCACGATGAACATCAGGATTAAAATTCTGCAAGTGAAGTTCATGACAATCCTCCCCGGTCTTATTTCACGATCAAACGATCGACGGTCAATACACCTCTTCCAATTGTCAGAACCCCGTCCAGAATCGTATAACCGGTCTGGCTGGTGTACTCCTGATCATAGCCCCCCTTGAGGAGGATGCTCTTCTCCATGCCGCAGGTCAGGTTTTCAAGGTAGCTGATGGCCCAGGCGCTGACCGTGGACCCGGGATCAGCACCGTCATAGGCTGCCTGCAGCGTTGTGTAATACGTCCCGGTCCCTGGTATCGCGCCAGGGACGTAGACCATATGAGCGGTATCATCATCAAAAGTGGCGCTTACAGTGGTATTGCCGGTCAAGGTGATGGTACAAGGGGCGGTTCCGCTGCAGCCGCCTCCGCTCCAGCCGAAGAAAATCATATACTGGTCCGCGGTGGCGGTCAGCGTAACCGGGAAGTAGGCATTGAAGGGAGCGCTGCAATCGATGTTGCACTGGATGCCTACCGGAAAGCTGGTGACCAAGCCGGTTCCGCTGCCGGCAAAGGAGAGTGAAACGGTGTAGTCGGGCAATAGGTTGCCTTCGGCCGCCACACTGTGCAGAAAACCGGGATAGTTGCGATAGCCGCTGCTGGCGGCGATGCCGAGCGGGGACGACTGACCCGCCACCGACAGGTTGCGGTAGCCGGTGGAGGCGGTCAAGCCGCCGGCAGCGTCAAATACCCAGCGTTTCAGGTAATAGGATGGCGTGTCGGCCGAGGCATGCTCAACCGGCAGGAGCAACACCACCAGACAGATTAAGGTTCCGGCAAACGGTTTAAGTAGATTCATGGCAGATCTCCTTGCAGTTTCGTCAAGGCATTGGATGGCGGTTACGGTCTGTAAACCACGAAGTTGAACATATTCGCTTGATTGTTACCGCTTAAATCAAAGATGGAAACAATAAGCCGCCCGCTCACCGAGCTGGTTGTTGCGAAGCGCGGCACACTGGCACCTATGGTATTTGCAACGGTTTGGTAGGACAGATAGTGATAGCTCTCGCCGGTAATGGTGATTTCATACCAGGTTCCAGTCCATGTCACGGTAAAATTGCCCGAACCGGAAGAAAAAGTGCCATTGCTGTTAACCGTGCCGTAAGCGACCGGAACCGCGTTTTTGGGAGCGCCGGCAACATACTCACGATTGATGTCCCCCTTTACCCGTATATCAGTGGAGAAATCCCCAGCATAAGTGCCGGTGGCCAGATAGGCGTTAATTGACGGATTCGAAGAGTTTTCCGCATACACGCCATTGGTTCCGTAGCCTTTGACCCCGGCGGTTGCGCCGCCCAATCCGCCATAGTTTCCTGATGAGTTGTTTCTGCCGTAAGCGCCATAGGAATTGGTGCCCAGATAGCCGTAGTTGTTTGTAGTGTCATGATTTCCGTAAACCGCATAGCTGGTGCTGCCTGCGCATGTGCCCATCACTCCGTATGTCGTGCCCGTGGTGTTATTGGCCCGGCCATAGACACCTGCGATACCGGAGGTAGCGGCTGTGTTTACTCCATAGACACCGAACGAGGAAGCACTGCTGCCATAAACACCACTTGAGGTGCTGCTGCTACCATAGACGCCGTATGCAGAGCTGCTCTGCCCTCTGACCCCGGCCATACTTCCCGCATTGCCATAAACACCGTATTCCTTGCCCAGATAACCGTAGGCTCCGCTGGCCCAGTTGACTCCATAAACCCCGATACCGGCGACGTTATCGGCCCGGCCGGTTACACCGGTCACGCCGTTGCTGGTAAAGCCGAAGATACCGTTGCTGGTGGCGCTGGTGCCGTAAACCCCGATCCCGGAAGCGCTGCTAGCCCAGACGCCGTAACCGCTGCCGGGGGTGCTGGTATAGATGGAGTGGTTGGTGCTGGAGGGGTTATTAATGGTAAACCGTCCGGCATTTCCGGTTCCCAGTGTCTGGGCCAGCAGGGCCGGTTTGGAGTTGGACGCGCCGCCGATATCAAACTGGCCGGCGGAAGCGCCGGTTGTGGCGACACCATAGATACCGGCTCCGGTACCTTGACTATAACCGTAAACGGCAGAGTAATTATTGGTAGGCTCATTGATCACAAATGACCCGCCATTACCGTACAGGCCGGTTTTGGTGACGCTGAAGGCATTGGCGTTGGTGCTGTTGCTGGACACGGAAAGCGCGGAAGCATTGCTGCTGGAATCGCTGAGGGTAACGCTGCTGCCGGGAGCCAGACCCAGGGCATAGGGTGTGCCGGTAAAGGCTTGGCGCGGGGTCATCTCCGGGTCCGCCCCCACCGCGACGCCCAGATAATAGGGTTGGTCAAAGGAGAGATTGAAGGGGGTCACCGATCCCAGGTTTACCTGGTAGATGCCGTTGGTGACCGTTACGGCCGCTTGAGTTTCGCTCCAGAGCAACACGCCTCCGACACTGGAATTATAGAGGTTGAACACCATCGAGTTGGCGCCGCTGACCGGCGCACCGGCGGCATCGGTCAGATAGCCCTGGTAATTCACAATTTTTGGCGCATCGGCAAAGGCATTGCCGATCAGCAAGGCGCTGCAGAGTATGATTCCCATCATTACGAGTCCAAATAATCTTGCCATGCCACACCTCTCTTTCTGAATATTTGTGCAGAAGTTTTTACCGCGCGCATTCCGAACTTTTTAAACTACGGAGAAAACTGAAACAGGGAACAGCCAAAACCAGATCAAGTCGCTGGATATAACAACAGTTTAAAGTGATTATTAAATATAATTACAATTATCCGGGCTAATTACAAACCACAAACTGCTTTCAGTTTGAAGAAAACCGGTCTTTGCGCATTCTGTATTTCAGTCAATTCTTTACTGCGGAACAGAGATTTAACTCAACAGAGTCGCCCATATATGTACTATTTTGGTGATCATTGTTAGAAAATACCACTGATCCATAAACACTTCAATAATTCTAATGTTAGCAAGTTTATCATACATGCAAGACAACTATTTCAAACAATGATTGAGCGCTGCAAACACCCTGAATCGCAATAATTGCGACTACCCCCTTGAAAATCCGGCTCCGGATGGTTATGTTGCCAACGTTACAAATAATCACATCAAGGAGACGCACCGTTTATGTCAAAGACAACCAAACAGTTCCAGACCGAGGTACAGCAACTGCTCGATCTGGTAATCCACTCGCTCTATTCCAACAAGGACATCTTCCTGCGTGAACTGATCTCCAACGCCTCGGACGCAATCGACAAGGTCAGTTTTGAATCGCACTCCAACGAGGCGCTTTTGGAGAACGACAGTGACTGGAAGATAAAACTGATCCCCAATAAAGAGGCCGGCACGCTCACCATCCGCGACAACGGTATCGGCATGACCATGGCCGAGGTGGAAGAGAACATCGGCACCATCGCCCGCTCCGGCACCAAAGCCTTCATGCAGAACCTGAAAGACAAAGCCGCCAGCGACAGCCCGGAACTGATCGGCCAGTTCGGCGTCGGTTTCTACGCTTCATTCATGGTGTCGGACAAGGTAACACTGGAAACCCGCAAAGGCGGAACCGCCGCCGATTCCGGCTGCCGCTGGGAATCCACCGGCGACGGCAGCTACACCATCGAAGAGTGCAGTCTCGAAAAACGGGGCACCGAGATCACGCTGCAGCTGAAGGAAGAGTTCAAGCAGTACCTGGACGAGTGGAAGATCCGTTCGATCGTCAAGAAATACTCCGACTACATCCAGTATCCGGTCGTGATGGACGTTACCCGCACCGAGACTCCCAAGGGCGTGAACGGCGAAGAGATCGAAGGCGCCGGCACGATCGAGAAGACCGAGGAGCAGACCCTCAACTCGATGAAAGCGATCTGGGCCCGGCCCAAGAGCGAAGTGACCGAGGAGGAATACACCGAGTTCTACAAGCATGTCTCCCACGACTACGACGCCCCCTTCCGCACGATCCACTTCTCGGCCGAGGGAACCAGCGAATTCAAAGCCCTGCTCTACCTGCCGGCCAAGAAACCGTTCGACATGTTCATGAACGATCGCAAGAAGGGTCTGCAGCTGTACGTAAGGCGCGTCTTCATCAGCGACAAGTGTGAAGAGCTGATTCCGGATTACCTCCGTTTCGTCAAGGGGGTGGTGGATTCGGCCGACCTGCCGTTAAACGTCTCTCGCGAGATCCTGCAGGAAGACGTGCAGATCAAGCGCATCCAGAAGAGCCTGGTCGGCAAGATTCTTTCGACACTGGCTGAAGTTAAGGACAAATCCTTCGATGAGTACGTGACCTTCTGGAAGGAATTCGGCCAGGTGATCAAGGAAGGGATGCATTTCGACTACGCCAACAAGGAAAAGCTTCAGGAATTGATGCTGTTTGAAAGCACATCCACTGAAGCCGGTTCGTTTGCTTCACTGAAGAACTATGTCGAGCGCATGCCGGAAGACCAGAAGGAAATCTACTACATCACCGGCAGCAGCCGTGAAACCCTGGAGCAGTCGCCACATCTGGAGATGTTCCGCGCCAAGGGCTACGAAGTGCTGTTCCTGACCGACCCGGTCGATGAGTGGGTGGTGCAGTCACTGACCGAGTACAACGAAAAACCGCTCAAGGCGGTCGATCGCGGCGATATCAGCCTTGACAGCGAAGAAGAGAAGAAAGAGAAGGAAAAGAAGCGCGAAGAAGCCCAGAAGGAGTTCAGCGACCTGATTTCCATGATCAGCGATCGATTGAAGGACAAGGTCAAGGAGGTGCGCTTCTCCAACCGCCTGACCGACAGCGCCTGCTGCCTGGTGGCCGACGAGTACGGCATGAACGCCAACATGGAGCGCATCATGAAGGCCATGAACCAGACCGTGCCCGATTCCAAGCGCATCCTGGAACTGAACCCGGATCACGCCATCCTGAAGGCGATGGCCTCCATTCACCAGAAGGACGCTTCAGCCGCTGCTCTGGCAGACTATGCCGACTTGCTCTACGACCAGGCGCTTCTGACCGAGGGATCGACCATCAAGGATCCGCTCCGTTTCACCAGGCTGGTCAGCGATCTGATGGTTAAGGCTGTGCAGTAATATTATTCAGATTTGACAATCAGCAAAAAAACGGCCCGTGAGAATTGATCCCACGGGCCGTGTTACGTCTGTTACTTCAGGAAATATATCAGTACAGCTTGATCAGGTATATATAAAATTACTTATACAACTTCTCAATAAAATCCGTTGATAATGTCGCAATTCGTCCAACAAAAGCCGGAAATTTACCTTCAAATCCACTTAAATCTTGTGAACCAAAAAAGCCACCTGCCTCTTGATCCTTAAAAGAGGCAAGCTCTTTACCAGTTTGTGCATCAATGAATTTACCTGTCATAACAACATGCACTTTACCTGAACCGAATCCAACAAACATAGTAAGAGCCCTGCTACCTGCATTAAATTCATCTACTGCGGCATTATAGATTAATTCGTTACCCTCCGGCTTTGCATTTATCTTTATATTTTTGAATAATTTTCTTTTTTTCAACTCTGTTTCTATTGTTGAAGTAAATATAGTGTTCATCATTGGCTTCATAGACTCTATCTTGTTTTTTTCTTCCTCATCGACTCTGGAGTATTCGGCATGATCCATATCAAGGTTGTTAATAATTATAGTATCATAACTGGAAAAACCCTTTGTCATGGATACATTCTCTTCATTCAAAACATCCGGTTTCGGCAGGGTGTCGGCTGACATGGCCATGACGGAAGTTGCAAACACAAAAAACAGGGCCAATAGAGTTTTTTTCATAATTCCTCCTTGAATGTGGTGATTGACGCGACAATAACCAAACGGAAGCCTGATTGTCAATTAATCAGTAGTTCCAAATATCTTCAGCTTATTTTTCATTGTTTTTAACATTATCAGTAGGTTCCGCAACACCTGTATCCGCCACGTAATCCACGCCTTTTTCGGCAATCCCACCAAAGTGATCCATGCGTATGCCGGTAGCCAGGATTTCCCCGACAAACGGATCAGGATCTGTGATATCTTTCCGACAAAATGAATGTGGCTCTATGCGCAGGTCAACATGGCGGGTCAACTTTATCAGGCGAAGATCCGTCTCAAATCGATCAATGGAATCCTCATCCAAAAAGACCGCGAGATCAATATCGCTATCTTTCCGCTGGGTGCCTTTTGCACAGGAACCAAACAGATAGAGTCGTGAGACGGAAATATTGTTTTCGGCCAGGGTATTCAAATAGCGCTGAACCGTGCCTTCTATCAGGCTGTCATCTTCGTTGTAAGCCATTGTGCAAACTCCCTGATAACATTGATGCGTTCGGCAGTGTAGGTGCGCGTAGCTATCCGGTGAAAATCTCTTTTGTAATCTGGATACCGCCCTTTGATATTGTAGGTTGTTACTTCCAACAGGAATTCTTCCTGTGAATCACTCATCATCCAGCATGCGGTGCTTGGGCTTTTCCACATCTTCGAACTGCCCCTTCTTGACCGCCCAGAGCCTCCAAAAGAGGCCAACCGAGTGCTCAACTTGCCATTTCTCGCAACCTCTCCAAAATCCTGACCATTGCCAAGGTATCTAAATGGCAGTATTCAAAGAAATCAGCAGTACTAAGCCACTGATCCACAATTTACGACAACATCGACTGCCAGACCATTCGCAACTCCTGCCAGTCGGCCATCGTTTGTCCAGAACTCGGTGCAGTTATGAAACCTTGCAATTGCCAGATGGAGCGCATCAGGCGTCTTGAGGCCAAAATCCGCCCGGAGTTGCGTTGCTTCCTGATACACGGCTTCAGGTATTTCAAGCTTCAGATTCAGAGAGAAGAACCGGACAAACTTGTCGAGCAGATCGTTGCGTTTCAGACGAAGTGGCAATACAAGGCATTCAAGCTCTGTCAACGGGCTGTAACAAACGATCCCGTCACTTTCTGCTAACCTGTCTTCAATTGCGGCAGCATATATGGGGTGTTCCTCAACCAGATAGATTGCAATGCACGAGTCGAGATAGATCTTCCGTATCATTCCCACGCCTCACGCTCTTCGCGTATCTGGCAGTCTATTTCCTCCGAAGACAACTGTGAGGCTGCTGAGATTCGGTTTTTTTTCAAAAAATCCAATAAGGCAGAGCTGTTTCCGGCAGTACCGTTTGAGGCCGTGGTTGATGTAGCTGCTATCATTTCAACCGCTCTTTCCAGGCGTTCATAGACATCCGCTGCAATCAAAACCGCTTCCAGTCGGTTGTTTCTGATGATGGCGACTTTTTCACGCTGGTGTTTTACAACGCTGCTCAACACCGCACCAAAATTGCGCACCACATCGCTGGATGACATGATTTCTTCTCGTGCATAATGTGCCATAACTCGCAACTCCTTACTTGAAATA
>Ga0209212_1003327_pt1 | contig 21377 bp, 21 predicted proteins | sample RifGroC2_FD_183996 | JGI IMG/M metagenome (GOLD analysis project Ga0209212, IMG submission 183996) | Groundwater microbial communities from Rifle, Colorado, USA - Groundwater C2 (SPAdes) (version 2) | ecosystem: Environmental > Aquatic > Deep subsurface > Groundwater | place: Rifle, Colorado... | reverse complement strand
AGAGAATGGCTTTAAAATGCATTAAAGAAACCTTTTAATTGATAATTTACCATTTTTGCAACAATTTAGAGGTAGGGGCAGAAAATCTTCTGCCCCTACAATGCTGCAATTTCCACTTGAGATTAAGAGATAGAGGATTACAATGTATCATTATCATAAATTTTTTAAAAATGATATGCAAATGTATTTAAACATATGGACGCTTTTTTTAGCAATAGCCAGTTTCGTGCTATTCACAAACTCCTTCGGATTATCGGCCTATAGTAAAGATGCAGAGAAAGAATTAAGTCCCGGGGAGCGTTTCCACCACGAAACCTCGCTGACCTGGCGTGGTGTCATCGGAGATGTATTTCGGAGTAAGCCAAAGAAGCCTTCTCAGTACAAAAACTACCCTGATTCGAAGATAATAAAACTGCCAAAACCCGCATATCGTGGAATACCCCTTGAAGAAGCCATCGGGAAGCGACGTTCCGTCCGCAATTATTCAAGCAAGCCTCTTACCATGTCTCAATTATCCCAGTTAGTATTTTCGGCACAGGGCATAACGGGCAAATTATATGATCAATCACTCCGAACAGCGCCCTCAGCAGGTGCGCTTTACCCAATGGAGGTTTACGTAATCGCCAACGATGTGGAAGGTCTGCCTCGCGGCATTTACCATTATGCCGTGCTGAACCATTCACTGGAACTGGTAAAATCCGGTGATTTCAGGAAAGAGATTACCGCTGCCGGACTAGAGCAGGAAATGTTAGGCGATGCCGATGTTACCTTTGTATTATCAGCCGTCTTTGACCGGATTCGTCACAAATATGGTGAACGCGGATTTCGTTACGCATACATAGAGGCCGGACATATCAGCCAGAACATTTATTTGCAGGCAGTTTCTTTAGGGTTAGGATCTGTGAGTGTAGGGGCATTTCTGGATGAAGTAATTAATAAACTTATCGGTATCGATGGCCAAACGGAAGCCGTTATTTACCTGCATGCGGTAGGAACGTTATAAATATTCCTTTCTTTGCGCTCTCTATGCCTTTGTGGTTAGACCGACGTTGACTGCGGCGATATCGTATAAAAATGAAACGAGAAGACATTAATTACATAATCAGTATCCTGCTTATATTCTCCATTTCCATTACAGGCATTGTGGGGTATGTGCAGTCACGACTCGAACTCCGCAGGTTTGTTCCACACCGCTATTTTGCTTATGCTACGCTAATTCTTGCTGCCACACATGTATTCCTGAATTGGTCTAAGGTATGGCGCTATTTGCGTCGAAGATTTAAAGGACAGTAATTTCTTTTTAGTCAAAAACCACCATGTAGGGGCAGGTTTGAAACCTGCCCCTACATGATATCAAAGGGTAAGATACAATGTCAGTTCAAGGAGAATATGATGGATTTTACAAATGACAATCGACTTTCCTTAATTCAAAAGATATCCGAAGAAATGGATGGTTTGGGGCTTGAATTCGTTAGGCCTGCAATTCAGATACATGTTGAGAAAACGAAAACTATCCAGAAACCTTTAGATTTAGCCCCATTGATCGAGCATACCTTATTGAAGCCAGAGGCAACACGGAGGGATATCATAAGACTTTGCGAAGAAGCAAAGCGATTCCATTTTCGCGGGGTTTGTGTAAATCCTGTCTTTGTGAAAGAGGCCCAAAAACAATTAACAGGGACGGATTGCTCGGTTATTACCGTTGTGGGGTTTCCGTTAGGCGCTAACATAACAGCCACCAAGGTGGAAGAGACGAAACACGTTATAGAATTAGGTGCGAACGAAGTGGATATGGTTATTCCAATCGGTGCACTGAGGGAAGGCGATTACAGAACTGTTTGGCTGGATATCCTCGCGGTTGTTGAAGTTGCGGGATCAATCCCGGTAAAGGTAATTATCGAAACAGGGCTTCTGGAGGAAACGGAAAAGATTGCCGCATGTCTGTTGGTTAAGCGGGCAGGCGCTGCGTTTGTCAAGATTTCCACAGGTTTTGCTGGCCGTGGTGCGACAGTAGAAGATGTCAAATTAATGAAGGCAGTTGTGGGGGATGGTCTCGGCATAAAGGCCGCAGGCGGAATTCGTGATTTTCAAACAGCCCGTGCTTTAGTGGAAGCCGGTGCAACCCGATTAGGCTGTTCAGCGTCTGTAGCAATCGTAACAGAATCTTTACAGATTGGGTAAAGCAGAGCACACCAACAACGATACATGATACAGGATGCCCGGTGCATGATGTACGATTTAAGATTCCCTTTGCTGGTTCAGTCGTCCTCGCCCCCGACAGCAGCAATCGGGGGGTTTTAGTTCAGGCTACAAGCCCTGATCCAGCACGAGACATGTGGCGTGTGAAGAATGACGTGTAGCAAGTGATGGGAATGCCGCTTGTCACCTGTCACTTGTTACTCATTATGTTGGTGTGGTATTTCCTGCTATTTCTTCTTCGCGCTAAACAAGCTGTATTGGCCGTCTTTAAAACAGTATGTCCCTATAATACGGGGCATTTCTGGATTTTTAAAGGATACTACAAATTTAAAACGTGGATAGCCGAGGTTTGCAGATGTAGGTTCTGCCTCTACATGGGTCAAATGCGCTTTATGTTCGAAGCTAAGGATATTCCACTGAATTCCCTTATTATCGGGAAACTCTGCTTCCGCTAACCGAACAATAGTATCCTTCAGAAATGATTCCCTTCTTGCCTCTTCGCTGATAAAGGTCGTTTCCTGTTTTGGTGGCGATACGATTTCCAGCTTAATTTCAGTACTCTCTTTCTTTTCTTCTGAACCTATCTTTTCAGCCTGATCAACAGTGGTTGTTTCCGATATTATTTGTGGCGTCGGGTCAGGTTTCGCCTCACTGGTCGCATCGGTCTGTGTCATTACTTCAAGACCTTTCTGCATGCCCCCGGCCATTGACGTCCCCATTTCTTCAAAACCCTTCTTGAATCCTTCTTCCAAAGCCTTGCCAAGTCCCTTCATCATCTCACCCATTGCGCCGCCAAACATGGACATCATGGTCTGTTCAGCATCGACCTTCCATTGCCCTTCTTCCTTTGCGAGAATAGTCTGCATCTGGACTTGAAATTCTGTCGTCCCGTCATTTGTTTGCATCGTAGTTTCAATGGTGGTCTTGTTGTCTTCAATTTTAATATCGCCAAAGGTTACTTTGCAACTGGCAGTAGTATCTTTGTCTTTTATCTGTAATTTGTCTGCGCTTCCTTTTGTCACAAACGACCTAGCCGCTTGAATATCCTTTGCATTCATCGCATCCCAGAATCCCATTGCGACGGCCATCTGGCTGTCGGCGTTTACGGGTTTTTGGATATCGGATGCTGGTTTACCGGATGGTTTACTGCTATCGGTAAGAGGTAATTGAGGTTCAGCATCTGTTATTTCGGCGGGTGGTTGGGCAATTTTAAGGGTTTTTGCGGAGGTATGAAGACTTGCGATTTGTTCATTCAAATTTCTGATGGTAGCTTCCAGTCCTTCAACTTTTTGCTGAATGGCCTTATTCGATGTCTTCACCTCTTCCATCTTGTTGTGAAGTCTATTTGTGTCCTTTACAATGAGGGTAATTGTGCCGGACAAATCGTCAATCCTTTTTTCCAACCGCCTGCTGTCAATATTATCTGTCCTATCCACCCTTTGTTCCGTAGTGGCAGCACAACCGAAAAGGAAAAGAAGGGGGAAACACAGGAACTTTACGAAAAATTTATTCATATTCACAAGCATCATAACACTTTACCAATCCATGTCAATAGTTTTATTACCAATATCAAAAGAGCCACAAAAGCACGTCACCATGTAGGGGCACGGTGCTCCGTGCCCCTACAATAATTATGTTGGTGTCCTCGTGGCAAAAAGGTTGCAAAAGGTCTAATTTATCTTGATTCTATAATTCCTTCTCCGTAAAATACGGCAAATTTCAACAAATTCTATTTATAGAAAGAGAAGGTGAGATAATGCCGGATATTGATTGGAAGAAATATATACATTCAGACCCGGAAATATTATTGGGTAAACCTGTAGTTAAAGGGACACGGCTGTCTGTAGAATTTATTTTAGGTCTTTTTGCAGAGGGCTGGACAGAGCAGCAAATACTTGAAAACTATCCGACATTGACAAGAGAACGTTTACGTGCCGTATTCGCCTTTACTAAGGATTGCATGCGTGAAGAATCGCTATATGCAATTCCCTCAGAGACAGACTAATGGATTTTCTTGCAAACGAAAACTTTCCGGTTAACAGCATTCGGCTTCTGCGGAATGTCGGTCATAACGTTGCAAGTATAATAGAAGATACACCAGGAGTCAAAGACTATACCATACTAAAACGAGCTTATGAAGAAAAGCGGTTAATTTTAACTTTTGACCGAGATTATGGAGAATTGATTTATAAACATAGATCGATCACACCGGTTGGTGTGGTATATTTCCGCTTCAGTCCATCTGCACCTGAAGAACCTGCTAAAATCTTATTAGACATTCTTGCGGAAGGCAAGATACAGCTATTAGGAAAATTTACTGTTATAGAGAGAGGCAGAGTACGGCAGAAAACACTTTAAAAAGTAAGGTAAAAGGTTAAATTTCTGCTAATAGATATAATTCTCGCCAAATAACTATGATAAATTAGGAAATGATGGGCTCGATTCGTTTAATCTATCATACTTCCTTTAAAACGGTAAAAAGTTTCATTTAACCTGATAATTTAACAGCTAAGGTATTCTTTCCATTAACTAATAGAGAAATATCCAGTATGAAAATGAATGGCCAGTGGATGGGAAACGCTTCAGCTACTACCACAGATACCACTAATTATCTCTGTATGCTTAATTTAGACCTCAAAGACGAATCTTATGAAGGAAGGGTACTATTATTTTATTTGCCGTTTCAAAAAGTTTCTAGTGTCGCCCAAGTTAAAATTAATAAAAATGATTTTGACTCAAATAATGGGAAATTCACGGGGAAGTTATATAAGTTTTTACCACTCAGATTTGAAAACTATACTGTTGGACGATGGGAAGACTTTCCTGCAATCCCTAAAAATCAAATACCTGAAACTGGTAAAGTTGAGGGATGCCTTAAAGAAAATAAAGTTACTGGAAAATTTGAAACGGATAAAAAGGACTATGGGGAATTTACTTTAGATTTTTACAGTTCGACTGAACCATCGGATTATCCTTCTGAAAGGATTTCCTGGGAAGATTTTAAAAATAGTGTATTAAATAATGTTCCGTACCAAAAATTCATCTTTAGAGGGCAGGTAGGAAGAAAAAGTGGGGGACAGTGGAGATTGCGCACGTCATTTCATAGAACTGGTAGAGCAGATATTTTTCGCTACAAAGATGAAGATATACCAACTCTGTATCGCTATATAAGCGCCTTTCCAGATTGTAAGTTTGATTTAAATAATCCACTTGAATATGGGGCATTGTTAGCTCTGGCCCAACATCACGGTTATCCCACTCCTTTATTAGACTGGACATATTCACCTTATGTGGCTGCATACTTTGCGTATGCTGATATCCCAAAAGATGCAGTTGATGGCTACGTTCGAGTATTTATTTTTGATGTGGATGGGTGGGTAAATGAAATAGACCACATGAGTAAAATAAATAAAAAGGATTTTAAATCATTAATACACCTGGATTTTACTTTGCCTTCGTTCTCCTATCTGGAGCCACTGTCTATAGGAAATAACAGAATGCTTCCTCAGCAATCGGTGTCAATGTTTTCAAGCATTGATGATATCGAAGGCTATATTAAAAGCCGTGGAAAAGAAAAAAATCATGAGTATTTAAAAATTTATGATTTGCCAGTTAAAGACAAAACAAAAGTTATGCGAGAGCTTGATTGTATGGGTATTACAGCCGCTTCCCTTTTCCCAGGATTAGATGGAGTCTGCACAGCATTAAAAGAAAAATATTTTTAAAGAACATTGTATGCTTCTCAGAGTATAACCATTGTTATTTAAAAAATACTAAAGAAGGGGGGAAATGGTGTGAATATTCGAATACTTATTTTAGTTGTTTTTTCAGTGGTATATTCTGGAGGCTATGTTTGTGCGGAGTTTTTACTACTTCGCAAATTGTTAAAATACTCTCCTTCAGTTGTAACAGTTATTACTTTTGACAAGAATGATCAGTCAATAACTTTAGGAAGTGGATTTTTCATAAATACAGAAGGTTCGATTGTGACTAATCATCATGTATTGGAAGGCTGTACAAAGGCAATTATCAAGACAGAGGATGGCAAAGAAGGAGTTGTCTTAGAAATAATTAATGATGTTCCTGAGCTAGATTTATTAATCGCAGAAACTTCATTGAAGAGTACAACTCCTTTACCTTTGGGTGATTCAGAAACAATAACGATTGGTGAGGAAATAGTAGCTATTGGTAATCCTGCAGGATTGGAAGGCACCGTTTCTAATGGAATAATTAGCGGCGTAAGAAGAGTAGAAGATATAAAAGTCTTGCAGATCACGGCTTCTACATCACAAGGCAGTAGTGGAGGGCCTGTATTCGATAGAAGTGGTAAAGTAATAGGTATCGCGACAGCTACTCTTGATATTGGACAAAATCTTAATTTTGCAATGCCGATTAATTATATAAAAACCCTAAAGCCTTGTAAAATCAGACTTGGTTCTTTACCTAAAACTGCAAGCGTTTTTGGTAATGTAGAAAAAAATAAGGGAAATTTATACAGGAATGCTGAGTATAAATTTAGAATAAAATTTCCTAAAGGATGGGAAATTGTAAATGGAGATAGTAAAAATGTTTTGAAAAAGGCGGTTAATACTAAAGATGGGGTATCAATTGTTGTTGGAGCAGTAAAATTTCCCGATTCAAATTTGGATATAAAAAACTTTTCTGAAAAAGAAATTGATGATTTTCTAAACGATTCTATAGACGAGATTAAACAAAAGTACACCGATGTTAAAGTTATCGAAAGGGGTATCAGATATTTAGATAATAAAAAGGCCATTTATTTCAAATATTCTTTCATTGGTAAAACATTGGGCGAAATACATAATTTGATGATGATTCAGTATGCAACTTTTTACAAAGGAATATTTTATTCCATCGGTGGTGGCGCTCAAGTTGATAAGTTTAGTTCACAAGAAGGAATAATTAGTAAGTCAATCTCATCGTTTGTTTTTGAGGAAGACACTCACGACATAGGAAATATTTTAACGAATGACTTTATGGTCTATCAAGATGATATGAATAAATTTATTTTTCAATATCCCAAAACATGGTCATCTGTATCAACCACGCACAAAGGAACTAAAATTAAGGTAGTAAACGAGAACGGTTTTGGAGATTGCGATTGCGGTGTTAATGTTAAGTACGATGAATCTTTTAAAAATATACCGCCTACAGAGTTTATTGCTTCTATGTCAAAAGAGGCAACGGAGGCTGTTCTGCGTTCGATTAATTCTGATGCGACTGTAATCGAAAGTGGAAAAACATATCTGAGTAATCAGGAGGCATTTTATACAATTACTAAATATACTTTTCGCAGTTTTGGTATTGAAGTTCCAATGAAAATGCTACAGATTCAAACGCTGAAAAATGGTTATATCTACACAGTTGCTTGTAGAACGAGTCAAGAACGTTATGACGAAATGTTTCCTTTTTTTCAGGCAATTATTGCTGGTTTCTTGATTAAAGAATAAGAGGATTTTCTAGTTCGGCTTAACGCCATAATACGTGTTACTATTTTTCATTATTGCACGATGGAGTTCTAGAGAGCCAATATTTAAAAAGAAAGTATGAAGTATTTAAAAACTATTTAGATAAAAACATAATGCCACAGCAGTTAACATTGTTTAAATGATTTTTGAATAACATGAATACAAATGACGAATTGAGAGAATGCATAAAACGGCAAAGAAAATATGCCTCTTTTTTTGACTGGCATAAGAAAGACGAAAAGGAGCTTGGTATTGTAGAAACACTTTTTGAGTCTATGAAACTTCAAGGTATCAATGCTTTTCAAAACCTCCGCATTTCCCAAAAAGATCCACCCGATTGCATAGCAGAAGATAAAAGTGGTAATTTAATAGGTCTGGAAGTCAGCGAATTTGTTGATGAAGAAGCCGTCAGGTTTAACGCTCAGGGGAAAGATGTTTACAGGGACTGGACTATTGATGAAATTGTAAAGAAACTTGAAATAATTATTACTGAAAAGGATTCCAAAACGTTTCATGGTGGTCCATATAAGAAATTGATTCTGGTAATACATACGGACGAGTTTGTTCTAGACTTTCAAACTTTAAAACCTGTTCTAGAAACTCATGAATTTAGAAAAACAAATAAAATAGCAGAGGCTTATCTCTTGTTTTCATATGACCCAGAAATAGAACGTTTTCCATATATTCAACTCAAAATTGCAGTTTTGTAAGGTAGATTTGCTTCGCTTAATCAACACCACTCTTTATATATTACGAATTCACAGAACTTCTGGCTTCTGCCATAATTCAAATATAAATAGGATTTGTTCAATATAATGACCACACAAATACTTCTAAGTTTATTACTGGGCAGTCTCGTACTATCAAGCGCTTTAAAAGATCCTGCAAATATGCGTAAACAAGAGAACCAAACCGTTGCTTCCCCGCAAGGCAAGGAAGTTGTGACACTTGGTGGAGGTTGTTTCTGGTGCATTGCGGCTGTCTTTGAAGAACTGCATGGTGTGGAGCAAGTGGAATCCGGTTATTCAGGCGGTGGGGTTGATGATCCATCGTATGAACAGGTCTGTACCGGGACGACAGGGCATGCCGAAGTGGTGCAGGTTACGTTTGACCCAAAAATCATTTCGCTAAAAGAAATTTTAGAGGTCTTTTTTACCGTCCATGACCCTACTACCCTGAACCGTCAGGGGGCAGACATAGGCACGCAATATCGCTCGGTGATTTTCTATCGCAGTGAGGAACAAAATACTCTTGCCGAACAGGTGATCCGGGAAATTCAAAAAGCGAAGTTGTGGAAAGTGCCTATCGTGACTGAACTCGTGCCGTTTAAGGCATTTTTTAAGGCGGAAGATTATCATCAGGAGTACTATAAGAAGAATCCCTGGCAGGCTTATTGCCGCATCGTAATTGAATCGAAGATAAAGAAATTCCGGGAACATTACAAGGATAAGCTGAAGTAGGAGACGGTTCAAGGATTATGTAAGATGAACTTGTTATTTATAATCCATTCTATTCTGTAACAGGTTGGCTCATCGTAGGGATTGCTAACAACCCCCTTCATCCCCCTTTGGTAATGGGGATTTTGGAGATTGTAACTATGCGTTCTCTGTGTCTGGGGTGAATCAATATGTTACTCTTTATACGCAAGTTTATAGACCTTGCCGTTCAGATCGCAGATATACAATTCATTATTCTCATCAATTCCAAAGGATGAAATTTCAATGTCTTCTTTTAACAACAGGGTATTTGCAGCTGTGTTTGTGCCGTCATAACTCAGTGACCATATCCTGCCGCTGCAATAATCGCCGTAGATATACTTCCCATATAGTTCTGAAAATTTGGCGCCGCGATACACATAACCGCCATCTTCTGAGCAATTCCCGTGGTCCTCATGTTCATATTCCCATATGGGCAAGGTAAGTCCCGAAGTATTGCAGTCAGAAGATGGATTATAGCAGTGATTTCCTTCCATAATTCGCCAGCCGTAATTTTTCCCTTTTTCAATAATGTCAATTTCTTCCCAGGAATTCTGACCTACATCACCTGTCCACATCCAGCCTGTAACAGGGTCAAAACTGAATCTCCGGGGATTGCGTAAACCATAGGCATAAATTTCTTCCTTATAGCCTCGTGTATTTCCCACAAAAGGATTTTCCGGGGGGATACAATAATTTTTGTTTCCTGATGTGCAATCTACATCTATTCGCAACATTTTCCCAAGGAGAGACGACCTGTTCTGTCCATTATTCTGAGGGTCGCCGCCAGAGCAGCCGTCCCCTAAGGCAATATATAGATAACCGTCAGGTCCAAAGGCAATCTGTCCGCCATTATGGTTGCTGTAAGGCTGATTCACTTCAAGCAAAATGCGTTCGCTGTTTTTATCGGCAGAATTACGATTTTTAGGACGCACCGAGTACCGTGCAATAACGGATCGAAGGGGGTCTTGGGTGGTGTAATTGACGTAAAAATATCCGTTGTTTTTATAGTTGGGATGGAATGCAAGTCCCAGCAAACCCAATTCACCGCCAGATTTTACTTTATCCTGTATATCTAAAAAAATCTTTGCTGACTTCACAGAAGAAGTATTCTTAAATACATAAATAAATCCCTTTTGTGACACAACAAAGATTCTATTCGTTTCGTCGCCGGCGTGTTGTAAATCCACCGGGTTATCAAAGGAAAGTTTTGGGAATGCGTTTTTTAATTTGTACTGTTTATTTTCGTCGGCGTTGGCGATAAGGCATGTGAAGAAAAATAAAAGGAAAATTGTCTGTATATGAGCAAACTTCATGGTAAACACTTCTTTTAAATTTATTTCGGATTTTGTGCTTCGGATTTCGTCTCTTCCGACTTGTTCGGGGTGGAGTGAGGGGTCTCAGTACCTTTTTTCTCTTCGATTAAATCTTTTTTTTGCTCTTCTACCTGTATACTCCCCAATTTTATTTCAACAATATTTTCCTCGCCTTCCGGCATTTCTACTACCTGCCGGGCGCTCTTAAGACCCGCTTTTATTGCAAAAATATCGTACGTGTCTGCATCCAATTCGTTAAATTCAAAAAATCCATCTGCATCAGAAAATAGTATCTTGAAGGCCTTTTTTCTTGCCTTTGTTCCTTTGAGCCGTATTCTTGCAGATTCAATAGGTTTGCCGCTGATGGATTCCATTACGTATCCGGAAATTTTACCTTTGGGCGGTTTTGTGTTAAGTATCATTTCAGCTCCGTACGCGGCACCTGCGCTATTTCGTGCGGAGAGTCTGTAATAATAGGTCGTTCCGGCCAACAGTCCGCTTATAGGGCTGTCTATCGGCATATCAACTGAACTGCTATCTATGTTCACTACTGACGACGTATGGCTATACGACTCGCTGCTCGTGCCGTATTGGAACCACGCCGTTGCTGATAATCCCTCTGCATTTACAGTTCCCGTCAAGGTAGCAAAATCAGTTGTTATGCCCGTTGCAAGACCTGTTATCACCAGAGGGGGATTATTGCCCGCGGCGTAGGTTATGGTTATCGTAGCCGTTCCTGTATTACCAAGGCTATCTGTCGCCTTGATAGTTATCACGTTATCCCCCTCCAAAAGATCGGCGTTTGAAATATTCCAACTGATAGTTTTACTCTCCATCTCGTCCTTTCCTTTGCCGGTACTCCACACAACGTTGTTTATTTCACTTGTGCTGTCGGAAGCGCTTCCACCAATGTTTATCGTTTTGCTTGTGGTCTTATAGGTGGAACCGGAGGTAGGATTGGCAATCGTTATTGTTGGAGGTGTTGTGTCCACAATGATTGAATCACTCGCCACGTCTGAAATATTTCCGGAAGCGTCTTTAAACCATACATATACCGTATTTTTGCCATCATCGCCGCTCAAGGTATATGAAACGTCTTCTTGATAATTGATAGCAGCTGTTGTTGATGTCCAGCCAGTGGTATGCGGAGAGGGTGGAATGGCGCTTGTAGAGAAATAATAACCCGTAACCCCTATGTTATCGGCGGCAGAGAGTCCTAAAGTAACGTTTGAAGAGTTTGTGAAAGCATCTCCATTGTTTATGTTTATTGAACCGGCAGGTGAGGTGATATCTGTTGTATGAGGCGTTTTTATGTCGGCAGTGGTAAATGACACCTCGTCTCCATATACGGTACCGGCATCGTTCTCTGCAACAAGCCTGTAATAATACGTCGTTCCGGGAAGTAACGCAATTATATTGAAACTTACCTCTGTGTCGCTCGCGCCAATCACCGTTTGTGGTGAAAATGTACTTTTGGATGGTCCATTGACGATTCGATATTGAAACCATGCGGTTGTTGATAATCCATTAGCATTTACAGTTCCCCTGAGAGTCGCTGAATTATGGGTTACACGAGAAGCAGAATCTGTTGTTACCGTAGGCGCTGCGGAAGAGGATTGCGGGTTATCCGCAGCAGATGGTGAATGGTTAACTGCAATGAACAAAAACAAAACTGTTACAAAACAAAAGGGAAAACGCATGAATCCATGCATATCGGATGTCTTAATGCCAGATAATATTTTTCTCATAATCTTCCTTATATTTAGTGAGCGCTAAAAGAAAGTTGTCATTGCGAGGACGATAGCCCGAAGTAATCTCCCAAAAATGTCATTCCGAGTGAAGCGAGGAATCTCATGGGTTTACTTCGCTCAGGCTCGCAACTTAGGCTTCGCAGGGTTTACACTGAGCAAAGCGAATGTGCTCGCAATGACTATTACATGTCAACTTATTTAAGACGTTCACTATAAATTAGTTTTCATTATCTCAAATATTTCAGTGAATTTCTTGTACTTTCTTGATTACATACACCAATTCTGCTATTTTAATCATAATTTTCAAGAACATTTCTCGCTTCTAAATGGGATTCTCAGGATTGGTTTGTAAATCCTTGCTGGAAAAAATTTGTATCAATTTAGTTTTTTGAAAAATTTATTAAGGTTTAAACCCCTCACCTGACCTCTCCCGCAGGGGGGGGCAATGTCATTGAATTAAAATATTGTGCCGCCCTTTCAGGGCTAAAATATTATTAAACCCTTATCCCAGGGCTGTCGCCCTGGGCTATACTCTGTCAGCCCTTCGGGCTTTGTTTTGAAGGAAAAAACACTTTCCCTTAATTCAATGACATTGCCCCGCATGGGGAGAGGTATTCTTCCCGCCCTTGACTTCGTCGTGAGTTCAGTCGAACGATGGGAGGGATTGAGGGAGGGTGTATATTTTCATTTTCTGTATGCGGATTATAGGCGGATGAGGTATAAAAATCCCCATTCCTCCCCCTGTCCCCCTCCAGAGGGGGATAAAGGGGGGAGGGGGTTGTAAGCTTGTCCTCATGAAAATGGGGAATAACTACGGAAAAAACACAATCCCCTGAATCCCATAGGTGTTAAGTTAAGCGATTCTTGGGGTGGTATGGATAAACTCTGTTTGTCCGTGCCTGCTTTGTGACTTACAACGGTACGAATGACGCCGGATATGAATGAATATAGCCCCGGAGGGGGCGGTCTGTTTGTAGCAATGGAATTGAAACATCATAAAAGCTCCGTAGGAGCGGCCTGATATATGCCTTCAGAAAACTATGCGGTTGCGGTTTGTTTGACAAAAATAACAGGACGCTCCAACGGAGCTAAAACAATGATCCGTGTTTAATGTTACAAACAGACCGCCCCTCCGGGGCTAAAGAAAAGGTAGTAACCTTCCAAGACTTGCAAGGTATTGTCTGCCAGAAAGGCTTGAGTTCATCGGGAGGAATGGGTGTTCTAAATTTCTTAACTTAACACCTATGCCCTGAATTTCCCTTTTGTTAAGGGAGACAGCATTAGGGATAACATACGGAGGCTTATGTGGAGAGATGTGTATTGGGCATTGACGGGGGAGGAACAAAGACCGTCTGTGTGCTGGCAACTTCAGATGGAAAGGTTGTCGGTCGCGGCAGCGGAGGGACTACAAATCCCAACCTTGTATCTGCGCCAGAAATTAAGGAAACATTGCAAAAGGCGATTCAAGAAACTATACAGAACAACCCTAAAATTCAGCTACAAGCGGTTTGTGCCGGTATTGCCGGGGTTGGCGCATCAGAAGAAAAACGGGTAGAGATGAGTAATGTAATATGGCAGATATTAAGTACACCACCCTTTTGCAACACACTCAGCGAAAGATTTAATCCGTCATTAAATATAGAAGTCGTCTCAGATGTTGTTATAGCGCTAGTTGCCGGGGCGGGTCAGCGACACGGCATTGTAGCCATCTCAGGTACCGGCTCTGTTGTTTATGGAGAAACGGTAAAGGGACAAAAAATCAAGGTTGGTGGATGGGGATATCTTTTAGATGAGGGAAGTGGTTACGAGGTGGGCAGAATAGCGCTCAGAGAGATCTTAAAGGCTTACGATGTATCCGGGGAAACAACTCCTCTTGCTCAAAAAGTCTTAAATGTGTGGAATCTGAGTTCTGTGCGGGATATAGTAAATCACATTTACCAGGAAGCTACAAAACCAACCGATATTGCAAACCTTGCAAAAATTGTTAACCAGGTTGCAAACGCCGGTGACGAAGCGGCGAAGGATATCTTAAGGAAAGCCGCCGGTGATCTTTATTCCAATATCTCAGCGGCTGCAAAGCAGATTGATTTTGGTAAAGAAGGCGCAACCCTGGTTCTAAGCGGCGGTGTCCTGACGAACGTAGAAATAGTAAGAGAAATTATCTTAGAAAAAATTCGGGCGGAACTTCCGGAAATAACATCCATACAATTGTGCAGGGAACCAGTTAAGGGCGCTGTTATCCTTGCGCTTAAGAACAGTACTTTGTAATGTCCGGTTATTTCGTATTATAGTATTATCCCTGCGCCTGCTTAATAAAGGCTTGCAATTGCTCGCGTGTGCCAAGCGCAATGAGTTGGGCGTTTGCTTGCAGGACAGTATCCGGCCTGATTCTCATATTAAGCTGGCCGTTGGGCAGTTTGCACGCAACCACCGTGATACCCAGCTTGCCTGGCAATTGTGCCTGGCTTAACGTTTTCCCAACCAATGGTGATGCTGGCATGAGTTGTACTTGTTCCAGAAGTAGTTCCATTCCACCGGCATGTGCTACGTCATCGAGGAAATCGGCCACGTCTGGCCTCACCAGCATGGTCACCATCCGGCGCCCGGTGATGCGATATGGCAGGATGAGACGGTTTGCGCCAGCCCTAAGAAGTTTTGGTTCTGATTCCTCGAAATTGGCTCGTGCCACGATAAGCAAGTCTTTACGCATACTGCGAGCCGTCAGCACAATGAAGACATTTTCCGCATCTGAGTTGGCTGCTGCCACCAGACCACGTGCGCGGTCGATCCCTGCCTCTTTCAGATTCGCTTCGCTTGATGCATTGCCTTGCAGGGCCAAACAACCGGACTCCATGATATCTGCAATTTTTTCAGGACTGAGGTCAACAACGACGAATGGGATCCCCTCGGCCTTGAGTTCATGGGCAACATGACGGCCTATCCGCCCATATCCGCAAATAATGACGTGATGAGATATGTGTGCTAACATACTGTGCCTTTTCTTTCTCGCCCAATTGGCGCGCCACTCACCTGACAATACAAATGCAGCAGTGCCGCTCAGGGTATATGCAACCAGCCCGCCGCCGCTGAAAATGAGACCGATGGTAAACAACCGGCCTGTCGGGGACAAAGGCTTTACTTCGCCAAACCCGACCGTACTAATAGTAATGACAGTCATGTATAGAGCATCTATGGTTCCTAAACTTTCCATCCAATGATACCCCGCTGTTCCGGCAGCCAGCAAAACGGCTAGTGAAATAATCGGAAAAAGAAAGCGACGGAAGACACGTTTTTGAACATCGGGTCCCACTGTTGAATGTCTCGCTAGAAAAAGTTATCAAAGATTACAGAAAGAAATTTTCGGAATTGTAGCAATAAACATTAATAAAATCAAAGGTAAAAGAGGGACTGGAAAACGCTATTCTCACTTATTGACTTTACTGCAAAGAATAGCTAAGATGCGTTTATTGATAGGACTATCAGGTACTCTAAAGATTATGCAGATTATACTAATAACCTAATGTATAGGAATTTCAATGTTACGTAATTGTAGGGCGAGATTTATCTCGCATGAAGTGACTAGAAAGGTAATCAAAGGAAATAGGCGACTTGAAAGTCGCATTACAGCGTTATAAGGGATATCTTCTGACTGCGATGTCGTTTGTAGAGTCGCAGTGCATTGATCGTGGTGTTAAACGAAATCAGGAATAGATGGTGGTATTTTGCCTGGCTGTGTGCGGGCATAATTATCCTGTTCTGGAAACTGGATGATATTATTGGACATCTGTATTTTGGCTTTTTGTGGAAATGATTCACGAAGGCGCACGGCCACTCTATGGTATTTTCAACTACTATACATCCCCACTCCATGCCTATCTACTTGCCGTCGTCACAGAAATATTAGGAAACTCTATCTGGAGTTTACGGTGTCTGGGCCCGATTTTACGCTCATAACGATAGTTGCGATTTATGATATCGTACGGCAATTATCCGCTATCCGTGCGCGATGGATAGCCTGCTTCCTCGTAATTATTCCACCGATTGTAATGTTTTCTCGACTCTGCGGTGAGGTGTTTGTTCTTAATCCGTTTCTTTTATTTGGGACGATCTGGGTTTACGTCAGACCCTGTCAAAGCCAAAAACCATATATCAGGAGAACAGGCTTTGTACTGGCTGGTTTTCTGATGTCACTGGGGGTATGGAATCATATCATATTCCTGCCCAGCGCCGTCTCACTCGCCATTTGTTATGCAATATTCATGTGGCCTGGCCTTCGGCAATTATTAATCAATAGCGGATTTTGTTCTTTTGGGTTTTTCTTCTTTTTACTTTTATTGGAATCTGGAGGATCACACCATTCGGATCAATGGGTTCGCGGCTCTGGCTAATTCCAGTATGGATCATCCCGATTTTGCTGGGGATATGGATGGCAGACCTTAATGCATGGAAGTGGCGCATTTTGGGCGGTGTCGTGATTTCAGTAAATTTGGTATTGCTTGTAGTAAATTACTATGTACCAAATAGTCATTCACACGGTGTTATCAGTCCATCTGTTTATGTTGGAGGAAAATACGATAATACCTGGGATTATTATGACCATCGCCGAATTGTAGAAAAACTGTCTCAGACGAATGAGGAGTATATATTTGTCTCGAATATAAACGTATTTATATTCTATTATTTAATGCCAGAAGAGCAACGGCACCGGATAAAGCTGCTCTGGCCTTTAGAACAAGGCGGCATGGGAACTACTCCGGAAAAGCAACGACTTTACAGCAAGTTTAGCTACAAAGGTCCTATGCCAAAATCTGCCCTTTTCATTTTGTATGATAATGATAAGGATTATCTGGAAACTTTTTCAGAACAATGGTATTATCCTCTAACAACTTTGGACAACAATGCCGGTATTCCTGGATTTAAGGTTTTCCGTTTGAAATAAAAATGTCATTATCTGTCTTTTCTTGACTACATGTTGTCAAATTTCCAATTCTGAATCTGCGAAAATGAATCGCACGGTACTCATCGTTTCTGGACATGTGAGAAAACCCGCATCCAGCATAGACCACATGGGTGCTCAATCGTATGCAGGAATATTTGAATACGAGTTCAATGACGCCATCGTCAGATATTTCGAAAATAAATCTCATCAGGTTGCAGGCATTCGTTATGATGTTGTGCAGACATCAAGCAATATCGGATTACGAGAAAGGGTGGAGTATGCCAACAGAATCATCCCGGACATCTATCTTGAAATTCATCACGATGCTGCACAGACGGTGGATATCGAGATGGCCAGACAAGCAGGAGAGAACAGTCCCTTGTGGGAGGACATGAGCGGTTTCTCAGTTCATTACTCAGAAAATAATCCCTTTCCTGAAAGGAGCAAGACCTTTGCGCAATTGTTTGCAGACGAAATGTTGAATGATGGATTCAACCCGAATCTCTACCATGCTGATGTGGAGAAAATGATGTGCATTGATAGGTATCGGGGAATATACAACAGAATAACCCCTTGGGGGCTTTACGTATTAAGTAATGTAAAAAGCCCGGCAGTCATAATCGAATGTGGTACTATCGTCAACCCTCATGAAGAAAAACTCTTGTCTCTTGAAGGCACTCGCTTAAAAATTGTCCATGCAATAAATCGAGCACTTGTGAAATTCTTTGACATTAAATAAGAATTTCAGTTATATGTAATTTAATGGAGAGGATAATATGCAAGACATAAAATTACGCATCATGAAAGCCTTTGTATTGGTTGTTTGTATAACGGTCACTCTCGGATTTGTTTCTGCTGGTATCTCTCATGCCAAAACGGCCAAGGAGATTGACGCAAGCGTAGATGCCTCCCTGGAACGCTTCCATAAGGAAGTAAAAGGCGCAGAGGAATTTCTCGAAAGCGCGAAGGGCGTGCTTGTATTACCGGGTGTTATCAAGGGTGGACTGGTCATTGGAGGTGAATATGGCGAGGGGGCTTTGAGGATTGATGGAAAGACAGTTGATTACTATAGCACCGTTTCCGCCTCATACGGCTTCCAACTGGGGGGACAAAAGAAGGACATAATCCTTGTCTTTATGCAGGAAGAGGCCTTAAATAAGTTCCGTGAAAGCTCCGGATGGAAGGCGGGGGTTGACGGGTCGGTAGCCCTCGTAAAGATCGGCGCTGCGGCCTCTCTTGACACGACAAAAATGAAAGAACCCATCGTTGGATTCGTTTTTGGCCAGAAGGGGCTGATGTACAACCTGACGCTTGAAGGCTCGAAATTTACCAAACTCAAGAGATAAAAGTATAAATGATCTGTGAAATTGCATTATCTTAAATCTGTGTAGTCTGCGAAATCTGTGGTTTATTTTTTGTTGTTTCGAATTACAATTTTCTCAGCGCATTGTTCAAAGAAGTCATATCCTGAACCTGCCTCGCCGATGAGATGTATCATCTTTGATGCGTCTGTTATCCGTACGCCACCTAAAACGGTCACGCCTCTTTTAAAAAGCGGCTCCGGGTAGACACTCGCCGTAGGTCCAACAACCACAATATCACTTGCTTTCCTGGCGAGTCCCAGGATTGGTTCGAGGGTATGATTCACGAGCGTAACCCCGGTTATGATAAGGACAGTACCTGTAGGAATAATTTCCAGCAAACGGGCTTCGGGTTCAATTTCAACACTGTCGCCTTTGCCAACGGTTCGGGGATTTTTTTCAATGACAAAAAGTTTTTTAGTAATCTCCTGGATTCTCTTTATAAACGGTGGAAATGCCCCGACCATAACGACCGTGTCTTCTCCAGTTATCTGGATCAGGTCTAATGCATTCCCAAATGCTGAAGGTTTGTAAGGACATTCATCGTCTTCAAGCAGTATTGCTGAGAGTGCGTTTATCGTTGCGATACCAACAGCCGCCTTCAGGACGTTATCATCGAGGGCATATTCCATGAGGTCGTAAACAGAGAAATTCAGTAAATTCCCTGCTTGTGGCATTTTTGCATGAGATCGGGGACAACACACCGCTTCCGGAATTTCCTGGACAGGTGTGTACGACATACCTGCGTGACCCGTACTTAATACGACACCCGTATAAAATACCCCTATCCGTACCTCTTTCGGAGTAATTTTTAGACGGCTTATTACCTGAGATTTTCGTATAATCTCAATCAGTTCTTTTGTAATGGACTTTCTTTCGTTCATATAATGAATATTACCCCTTGTTTAATCCGTTCACGGGAAATGAAACATTCATGACGTTCGGTTATAAAGGTGGATGAAATCTCCCCTTTTGCTGTCATTCCGAGCGGAGCGAGGAATCTTCAAGATTTCTCCGCTCGGTCGAAATAGCAATTACAGGTGAAAATCATCTTTATTATTTACGTATGAATTTGTAATCTCTATAATATGTTACCAAAATTGGAAAGAGAATTGATTAAAAAATTTGAAAAATACGATGACACGATATCATTTACAGAAAAAAGAAAGGGAGATAAAAGACACGAACAAATTACTTGCAATAATAAAAAAGGGAAAATATACCACGATTGCAATGTGTAGAAACAATGAACCCTATATTGTTACCCTGAGTTATGGTTATGACGAGATGAAAAATGCCTTATACTTCCACAGCAGATTAAAAGGTTTGAAATATGAATTTACCAAAGAAAACCCCAGTGTGTGTGCGACAATTATCGAAGATAGAGGATATATCATGAATGAATGTGCACACGAATTCCGGTCTGTAATTATCTGGGGAAAGATGTATGCCGTAGAAACAATAGAAGAAAAGAAACACGGAATGGATATCCTTTTAAAGCAACTGGAAGACAATCCAGACAAAATAAAAAAGGAAAGCCTGTCAAATGACAAATTTTACAAAAATATGGGGATACTGAGACTGGATGTTGCTGAAATAAACGGTAAATGGGGAAGATAAGTGTTTTCAACCATTGAGCGCACCCAAAAAATAAATGATGATGGGTCTGCTTCGCTTGACCCATCACAATGTGCCTCTTGTTTTTTGTTCAATTGTAGGAGAAATAACGTGGATTGCAGGATAGGCTGTGGGGCTTGTTGTATTGCACTATCAATTTCGTCACCGATTCCTGGCATGCCGAACGGCAAGACTGCTGGTGTTCGATGTATGCAACTCAGCCCGGATAATCGTTGCCTCATTTATGACAAACCGGAAAAACCGGTAGTATGTTCGAATCTTCGACCATTGGAAGAGATGTGTGGACGAACTTCTGAAGAAGCGCTTGCGTATCTGAAATTCCTTGAACAGTGTACCGTACCCTCCCTTAATCCCTCCCATCGTTCGACTGAGCTCACGACGAAGTCAAGGGCGGGAGAGTTTCATCGTCCCTTGTAGGTGTGAGGGGTCTTTTCGTGTCAATGCTATAAGAATATGGGTAGGGGCAATTCATGAATTGCCCCTACAGGTTGTAATATAATTGGGTTTTTGGACTTTTTAGACAAAATATATTTTGATCGGGATTAACTACGGGAATACATGATGCATGTTTCTGAAAAGTATTTAGAAGAATTCGTTACTGCCTGTCACCGTGTAGCGTCGCATGGATTGGTGCGGAGCAGCAGTGGAAATTTGTCCTGGAGGGTAAATGAAGAGTATATGCTAATTACTGCAACCAGGTCATGGATGGGAGAGCTTACCAGAGAACAGATTGCGATTTGCCGGATTTCGGACGGCGCTGTCCTGAACGAGAAGAAACCTTCCGCTGAAAATGGTTTCCATTTCGGCATACTCCGAGAGCGTTCTGATGTGAATGTCGTTTTGCATTTCCAGTCGCCGTACGCAACAGCGGTCGCATGCAGTGGTAGGGATTACAATAATTTCTCTGTCATTCCTGAGATTCCATACTATCTTGGGCAAATTGCAACCGTACTATATTTGAATCCCGGATCGAACGAGCTTGCAAGGGAAGTTATCTCGGCTGCGAAAGAACACGACCTGGCAATTTTGAAGAATCACGGACAGGTAACCGTTGGAAGGAATTTCGACGAAGTGATTCAGAAAGCAAGTTTCTTCGAATTGGCGTGTGAGATTATCCTCCACGCAGGTGACCAGGCTCAATTCCTCTCTCAGGATGCCATTGATTATCTACGCAGTATGTATTTAAAATCCTAAACGTAAATAAATGTT
>Ga0209212_1003326_pt1 | contig 21385 bp, 21 predicted proteins | sample RifGroC2_FD_183996 | JGI IMG/M metagenome (GOLD analysis project Ga0209212, IMG submission 183996) | Groundwater microbial communities from Rifle, Colorado, USA - Groundwater C2 (SPAdes) (version 2) | ecosystem: Environmental > Aquatic > Deep subsurface > Groundwater | place: Rifle, Colorado... | reverse complement strand
TGAAGCTGCCAGGTGCAATGGCGTGGCCCCTACCCCCACCCCCTAACCCCCTCCCGCAAGGGGAGGGGGGACAAGGACGGCCCCAGCCCCATTTCCCGTTACGCTTCCTTTCTCTCCAGCAGCGCCACATTCTCGACATGAATCGTCTGCGGGAACATGTCCACCGGATAGACCTCGCAGGTGCGGTACCCCAGGCGCGACAGTATGTCCAGGTCGCGGGCCAGGGTCTCCGGAGAGCACGATACATATATAATACGGGCCGGCGCGATGGCAGCCACGCTGCGCAGCACCTTCTCCTCGCAACCCTTCCTGGGCGGGTTGAGCACCACCAGGTCGGCTCCCCCGTCCTCGCCGATCTCGTCGAGCAGATGCGCCGCGTCCCCCGCCTCGAAGCGGCAGTTGCTGGCGCGGTTCATGACGGCATTCTCCGTGGCGTCGGCGACCGCCGCCTCGACGAACTCGATCCCCACCACTTCCCTAGCCTTGTCGGCGAGGTACAGGGAGATTCCCCCGATGCCGCAGTAGACGTCGATGACCCGCTCGGTCCCTTTCAACGCGGCAAGCTCGCGCACCTTCTCGTAGATGATCCGAGCCGCGCCGCTGTTCACCTGGAAGAAAGAGTGAGGCGACAGGTTGAAGCTCTTGTTCCCCACGTAGGCGCGCAGCGTCTGCGCCTTGGTGATGGAGCGGTCCTTGTGCCCGAAGATCACGTTGCCGGTAGAGGTGTTGATATTCTGCGCCACCACGGCCACCTCGGGGACAGCCTGCTGGATGAACTTCGCCAGGTGGTGCATCTCGTTGTACCCTTGGTCGCTGGTCACCAGGACCACCATCACCTTGTCGCTCGGCTCAGCCACCCGCACCACGAGATAGCGCAAAAGTCCCATCTCGCTCTTCGGGTTGTAGATCGGGACCTTTCCCTTCTTGATCCCCGCCTTGGCGGCCTTGACCACCTTGTTGATCAGCGGGTGGTGCAGCGGGCAGTCCTCGATCTCCAGCACGTCATGACTGTTGCGCCGGTAGATGCCGATCACCGGGTCGGAAAACTTGCCGGCCACCACGAGCTTGGCGGTGTTCCTGTAGTTCAGCTCCTTCGGAGAGGCAATGGTGTCGTGGATCTCGGCGTCGCCAAAGGAAGGAAACTTGCGCAGTTCCCTGGCCACCAGGTTCTTTTTCCAGGCGAGCTGAGCCGGGTAGCGCATCTGCATCAGGGGACAGCCGTCGCAAACCCTGCCCAGGCTGCAGGCGGGGGATGGCTGCCGGTCCGGCGACGCTTTCAGGCACTTGAGCGTATTGGCGAAGGCCTCCCTGCGGCCGACGTAGGTCACCCGCGCGACCAGCACCTCACCCGGCAGTCCGCCTGCGACCAGGACCCGATGCCCCTCGTGCGTTGCCACGCCGAAGCCATCGTTGTTGGTCGACATGACATGAAGTTCCAGCGTCTGCCCGCTGCGCAGGGTCGGCCTGTGCTCCTCATCCCTGACCCTCTCCGGCCTCTGAAGGCTCCGCCCGGCAGCGGACTGTCCCGGCTTTGGCGCAGCCTTGGACGCAGATTGTCCCGGCTTTAGCGCAGCCTTGGACGCGGATTGCCCCGGCTTTACTGTCTTGGAACCGGCCGCTCCGGCCTGCTCCTGTCCGGAGCCCGATCTACGCTCGGCGCCAGCCTGTCCAGCAGCCCGCCCCTCCCCCCGGAGGGGGGAGGCTGGGAGGGGGGAAGCATGCTTCATCGGTCTGAAGTTCTGATTGCCGTCGGTGCCGGCGGTTTTCCCGGCAGCGGCGCGCTCCTTGGGCTCAGCGTCGGCCATGCGGCCGGCCTTGGGAGCCGGTTTACGTGCGGCACCGGCTGGCTGATCCGTGCTGCGGGCAGACTTGGCAAAATAGCCTTTCTCGGGCTCGCCTTTTCGGAGCGGTCTGGAATCGGAAGGTTTCCGCGGTTGGGACTTTGCGGCAGGCTTGGCTGCAGTATCGTTGGAATGGCTCTGAGCTCTATCTCTTTTAGGTGCATCACTTTTATTTTTCATCCCCCATACTTAAATGGAAAAGAGATTCGTGTCAACTCCGGAAGTGACCAAAGTGCCGGATGATCCTTGATTTTCAGAATTGATTTAGATACTATGTCCCGCTATGAGAAAATTGACCAAGCAGATCATGGTTGGCAATGTGCCGGTCGGAGGGGGAGCCCCCTGCGCCGTCCAGTCCATGTGTTCCACCGACACCAGGGACGTCGCCGCCACCCTGGACCAGATCGGCCGTCTTGCCGCGGCGGGATGCGAGATCGTGCGCTGCGCGGTCCCCGACCAGGACGCCGCCTTGGCGCTTGCCGCCATCAAAGCCGGCAGCTCCTTGCCTCTCATAGCCGACATCCATTTCGACTACAAGCTCGCGCTCCAGGCGCTCGAGTCCGGCGTGGACGGACTGCGTCTCAATCCCGGCAACATCGGCGAGCGCTGGAAGGTGGCCGAGGTCGTGAAGGCCGCCTCCGAGCGCATGATCCCGATCCGCATCGGCGTGAACGGCGGCTCCCTGGAAAAGGAACTGCTGGTCAAGTACGGCCATCCCACCCCGGAAGCCATGGTGGAATCGGCGCTCGGTCACGTGAGGATACTTGAGGACCTGGGCTACCACCAGATCAAGATCTCCATCAAGGTGTCGGACGTGGTGCGCACCCTGGAAGCATATCGGCAGCTCTCGGAAGCCGTCGACTACCCGCTGCACATCGGCGTCACCGAAGCGGGCACCATCTTCTCTGGAACCATCAAGTCCTCGGTAGGCTTGGGCATCCTGCTGCACCAGGGGATCGGCGACACCATGCGCGTCTCTCTGACCGGCGATCCGGTAGATGAAGTGCGGGTGGCCTACGATATCCTGAAGTCGCTTGGGCTCAGGAAGCGCGGCATCAACTTCGTCTCCTGTCCCACCTGTGGCCGCTGCCAGATCGATCTCATCCCGGTAGCCGAGGAAGTGGAACGTCGGCTGGCCCATCTGGAGAGCAACATCACCGTCGCCGTCATGGGGTGCGCCGTGAACGGCCCCGGCGAGGCGCGCGAAGCCGACTTCGGCATCGCCGGCGGCAGGGGCGAAGGTCTCCTGTTCAAAAACGGCGAAGTAGTAAGAAAAGTCGGCGCGTCAGCACTTGCCGATGCACTGGTAGAAGAAGTGCTGAGCGCCGTGGAAGAAAAAACAAAATAGAGTCAAAGCCGGACGCCGATCCCCTGATTGTTTATCAGGTAAATCAGTTAAATCAGCGTCCCGGTTTTGACTTAGAATTGAATTGAAATAAACGAAGAAAGAACATTACGAGGGCCAGCCTATGCGTTATTCCCAGTATTTCATCCCTACCGTCAAGGAGACCCCCTCCGACGCGGAGGTGATCTCCCACCAGCTCATGCTGCGCGCCGGCATGATCAGAAAACTCGCCGCCGGCATCTACAACTACCTGCCGCTGGGGCTGCGCTCCATCCGCAAGGTGGAGAACATCGTCCGCGAGGAGATGAACCGGGCCGGCGCCATCGAGCTCCTGATGCCCGCGGTGCAGCCGGCCGAGCTCTGGAAAGAGTCGGGGCGCTGGGATTTCTACGGCAAGGAACTGCTGCGCTTCAGGGACCGCAAGGACGCCGAATTCTGCATGGGCCCCACCCATGAAGAGGTGATCACCGACCTGGTCCGCAAGGAAGTGCGCAGCTACCGGCAGATGCCGATCAACCTGTACCAGATCCAGGGCAAGTTCCGCGACGAGATCCGCCCGCGCTTCGGGCTTATGCGCGGCCGCGAGTTCATCATGAAGGACGCCTACTCCTTCGACGTGAACGAGGCCGGTGCCGACGTCTCCTACGACAAGATGTACAAGGCGTACCGCAGGATCTTCGAGCGCTGCGGCCTCAAGTTCCGCGCGGTCGAGGCGGACACCGGGTCCATCGGCGGCAGCTTCTCCCACGAGTTCATGGTGCTGGCCGATTCCGGTGAGGACGCCATCGTCTCCTGCTCCGCCTGCGAGTACGCGGCGAACATGGAGAAAGCGCAGGCCCGTAAGGCCGAGGTTGCCGAGCACGCCGATCCGCGCCCGCTGGAGCGGGTAACCACGCCGGGACAAAAGAGCGTGGAAGAAGTGGCAGCCTTCCTGGGGGTGAATACCACCCAGGTGGTCAAGACCCTGGTGCTCCTGGCCGACAACGAGCCGGTGGTGGCGCTGCTGCGCGGCGACTACGACCTGAACGAGATCAAGCTGAAGAACCACCTGGGGTGCAACGAGATCGAGATGGCAGGTGACGACGTGGTCCTGAAGGTGACCGGCGCCCCGACCGGCTACGCGGGACCCGTCGGTCTCCCGGCCAATGTGAAGGTCGTTGCCGATCTCTCCATCGAGGGGATGCACAACTTCGTGACCGGCGCCAACGCCGGCGACACCCACCTGAAGAACGTGAACCTGAAGCGGGACTTCAACGTCACTGGTTTCGTCGACCTCAGAAACGTCGTGATCGGCGACGCCTGCCCGCGCTGCGAGAGCGGCAAGCTGGAGATCTGGCGCGGCATCGAAGTCGGTCACGTCTTCAAGCTGGGGACCAAGTACTCCAAGGCGCTCAAGGCGACCTTCCTGGACGCCGACGGCAAGGAGCAGATCATCTTCATGGGGTGCTACGGCATCGGCATCGGCCGCACCGTCGCCGCCTGCATCGAGCAGAACCACGACGACAACGGCATCATCTTCCCGATCCCCATCGCCCCGTTCCACTGCATCGTCTCGTCCTTGAGCGCCAAGGACGACAACGTGAAGGACGCCTCCGAGTCCATCTACCAGCAACTTCTGGAAGCGGGCGTGGAAGTGCTGCTGGACGACCGTGACGAGCGCCCCGGCTTCAAGTTCAAGGACGCCGACCTGATCGGCATCCCGCTCAGGATAGTGGTAGGCGCCAAGCACCTGGCCGACGGCCGCGTCGAGCTCAAAGAGAGAAGAAGCGGCGAAGTCGAGATCCTGCCGATCGAAGACGCCATCGCCAAGGTGATCGCCGCCGTCAAAGAAGCCCTTCAGGCCTAGCCTTTCCGGCAGCCTTCGCGACTTCACCATGCATGCCATGGGGATCCAGGGCGAATTGACCACCCGTAGGGGCGAACCTTGTGTTCGCCCATCAATCCATATAATCCCCTCTCCCTACGGGAGAGGGTTAGGGTGAGGGAGCTGAAAGCTCAACCCAACTCCTCCCGCTCTACCAGGCCGAAAGGATACGACAGATGACCAGAGAAGAAGCCATCAAGAAGATCATCTTCGCCATGGACGTCAAAGAATTCAGCGACGTCCAGCTCTGGGCGGAGCTCCTTGCGCCGCACGTCGGCATGTTCAAGGTCGGCAAGCAGCTCTACACCTCCTGCGGCCCCGCTGCAGTCCGCATGATCCAGAAGTGCGGCGGCGAGGTGTTCCTCGACCTGAAATACCACGACATCCCGAACACCGTCGCCATGGCGACCCTGGAAGCCGCTAACCTCGGCGTGAAACTGTGCGACCTGCACGCCATGGGCGGTTACGAGATGATGAGCAGCACCATGGAGACCCTGGACAAGAACTTCAGCGGCTGCAACGAGCGCCCGAAGGTTTTGGCCATCACCGTGCTCACCTCCTCCAACGAGGAGACCCTGCGCGGCATCGGCATCGAGCTTTCCGTCCCCGAGATGGTGGTCAAGCTCGCCAAGCTGGCGCAGAAGGCCGGCGTAGACGGCGTAGTAGCCTCGCCGCAGGAAGTAGGGCTGATCCGCGAAGCCTGCGGCAACGACTTCCTGATAGTCACCCCGGGAGTCCGTCCCAGCTTTGCCGCCACCAACGACCAGAAGCGGATCATGACCCCCTCCGACGCCGTCAAGGCGGGATCCGATTACCTGGTAATTGGCCGCCCCATCGCCGCCGCCGAAAACCCGGCCAACGCCGCCGAAGCGATAGTAGACGAGATCGTAGCAGGATAAATTATGAGCACAAAAGACGAAATCATCTACGGCCTCAACCCGGTCATGGAAGCCCTGCGCGGCTCGCGCCAGATCTACGAGCTCTTCGTAGCCGGCACCAGCCCGGACAAGCGCATGGAGAAGCTGTTAAAGCTGGCGGCCGAGCGCAAGATCCCGGTACGCCAGCGCGAGAAGGCCGATCTCAAGCGCCTGTGCGGCACCGAGCACCACCAGGGTGTGGCCCTCAGAGTCGAGCCGTTCCCCTACGCGGAACTGCACGACCTCCTTGAGAACCTGAAAGGAACACCGGACGGCTTGATCCTCGTGCTGGACAGCGTGCAGGACCCGCACAACCTGGGCGCGCTGATCCGTAGCGCCGCCTGTGCCGGCGCCCATGGAGTGGTCATCCCGAAGGACCGCGCCGCGGGAGTCACCGCCTCCGCCGAGAAGGCCTCCGCCGGAGCGGCCGGCACCATTCCCGTGGCACAGGTCACCAACATCTCCCAGGCCCTGGAGGAGCTGAAGAAAGCCGGCTTCTGGATCTACGGCGCCGACGGCGAGGCGAGGCGCACCGTCTACCAGCAGGATCTGACCGGACCGGTGGCGCTGGTGATAGGCGGGGAAGGGGAGGGGATCAGGCCCTTGGTGCGCAAAGGATGCGACGAACTGGTCAGCATCCCGCTGCAGGGAGGCGTCAACTCGCTGAACGCCTCCGTAGCCGGCGGCATACTGCTCTTCGAGGCAGTGCGTCAGAGGCTCGCCGGGAAAAAGGGATAGTCGGGAAACTTTACATTGACTTAAGAAGGGCGCTTTGCTATAAGAGTGAAGTTGCCCATGACGCGGGGTGGAGCAGTCTGGTAGCTCGTCGGGCTCATAACCCGAAGGTCACAGGTTCAAATCCTGTCCCCGCAACCAAAACATTATAGCCACTTAGCCTACCATAGCTAAGTGGCTTTTTGTTGTCATGACGCAGATACTGACGCAGGTACGATAACTTCTCCCGTGTTCATTGTATGGGGGGCGCAGCTACGACTGGATCTCTTAAGCTCTCGACCTTTGCCATTGAGAATGTGGTTGATTCATGTTAATACGAATAGGAAAGAGGCAGGAGAGGGTGTCATGAAAAGGAAACCAGAAAAAGTTGTGGATCTGGATGGAGTGCAAAAAGCGCTGCGGGCTTTACTGCCGGACTTGCAGGAGCGTTACGGCGTGAAGTTCCTCGGGGTTTTTGGCTCCTACGCTACTGGCCGACAAAGAGAGCGCAGCGACGTCGATTTGCTCGTCGAGTTCGACGGGCATGTACCTGTGACGCTGTTTAAATTCGTTGCATTGGAACAGGAACTCGGTCGTGTCATTGGTCGCAAGGTTGATCTGGTCGAACGAGGGACCCTGAAGCCGGTTATCGGCAAGCGGATTCTTGAGGAGGTCCGGCCGGTATGAAGGCTAGCGAGCGCTCGTCACTCGATTACCTGAATGACATGCTTGATGCAGCCCAAAAAGCGATCAGGTTCGTGGCCGGTGTGAGTTACGAGGAGTTCAGGGGAAATGACGAGAAGACTTATGCTGTTATTCGAGCCCTTGAGATTCTTGGCGAAGCAGTGAAGAACGTTCCAGCCCACTTGCGACGGCGGCACCCTGCAGTACCGTGGAGGGTGGTCGCAGGGATGAGGGATAAACTGATCCACGGCTATTTCGGCGTCAGCCTTGAGCGGGTGTGGGAGACGGTGCGCGACGACCTGCCACAGTTGGTGGAAATGATTGAGGACATGCTCGTTGAGGAACGGGCTAGGAAGAAGCTAAACACACATGCTTGACAGCCCTTCCGAGGCAAGGCGAACCTCATAGCGACAGAGGAATGAGCAAAAAGAAACACAAACTCACCGCAGCCCAAAACCGACACCGACTTTTCTCTCCTCCCGCCGCTTCTGGCGAGATTCAAGGATTCCCGCCCCGGCGACATCACACTGTCGCCTCCAAGGCCCACCTTGTCGCGGGCTTCATAACCCGAAGGTCACAGGTTCAAATCCTGTCTCCGCAACCAAATAAACAAAGGCACCCGGTTCCGACCGGGTGCCTTTTCCATTTCAGGGGGACTGGCTCCGCAGGTGCCTGTCCCCTTTGCTCGCCGATCTCTCTCTCTGCCACTCGCACGTTCTGCGAATTCAGCCGACCCTTCTTTACGTTCATCGATGTAGCGCGCAAGATCATCCGTTCTAATCCTCCCTGCCTTGGTGCTCTCGTTTTCTGGCCTCTGCCAGTGGGGGGCAAAGGCTGATATGACTCATCTATCCATAAACTATAATAAAACATTCTAACTTATTGTTGATATAATTTTCCGCAGTTCGCAATCGTGCCCAATCAAACAATTCCTTTGCCCGAGCGTGCTCAGGATTTTTGCCTGGACTCTTGCCTACCTCCGCCGCTCGATTGGGAATAGACCCAGGAAAAGGAGCCGAGTATGGTCAAATATCAACTTAAGCTTTTCGTCACTGGACAGACCCTACGGTCTTCGCGTGCCATCATGAATTTGCGCCGGATTTGTGAAGAGGAACTTGGGACGGGATACGAACTTGACATCATCGATGTCCTGGAACGGCCGCAACTTGCCGAGGAGGAGAGGGTCCTGGCTACGCCGACCTTGATCAAGAAGTCCCCGCTACCAGTCAGGCGGATCATCGGCGATCTCTCCGATACGAAACAGGTCTTGCGGGGACTCGAACTGCTGCACCCGGAATCAAGAGGGGGGGAGGGATAAATGGATACCGCAACGGCAAGGCCGATCGAAAAACTCGCCACCAATATTCCCGGTTTCGATCATATTTCCTGCGGCGGCCTACCCAAACACCGCACTACCCTCGTTTCGGGAACCTCGGGCAGCGGTAAGACGGTTTTTGCCGCTCAGTTTCTCGCGGAGGGGATTACCAAATCGGGGTGTGGCGGGGTATTCGTCACCTTTGAAGAAGATCCAGTCGATATTCGCAACAATATGGCAACTATGGGATGGGACATCGAGGCGTGGGAAAGGGAAGGTAAGTGGATTTTCTTGGACGCCTCTGCTCAAATTGATGAAGAACCCATAGTGGCAGGCAGTTATGATCTCGGAGCGCTTTTAGCCCGCGTCGAATACGCTATTGATGCCTGCAAGGCCGACCGGGTTTCCCTGGATTCGCTCGATGCCATTTCCAACCAATTGCAGGACCGGGCCACTGTCCGACGCGAATTATTCCGCATCGGTTTGGCACTAAAAAAGAAGAAGGTAACTTCTATTATGACTGCGGAACGGAACCAGGATTATGGCGATATTTCCCGTTATGGCGTTGAGGAGTTCGTTGCCGACAACGTAATTATCCTTCGCAATGTCCTGATAGAGGAGAAGCGCCGCCGAACCGTCGAGATCCTCAAGTTTCGCGGCGCCGATCATAAGAAAGGAGAACACCCCTTTACCGTCGTCCCCGGCCAAGGGCTGGTGGCGATCCCGCTTTCCGCCATCGAGCTGAAGCAGAAGTCGTCCGATGTCAGGATCACCACTGGGAACGCCGAACTGGATGCGATGTGCGGTGGCGGCTTCTTTCGCGATTCTATCGTCCTGGTCTCCGGGAACACCGGTACCGGCAAGACCGTGGTCGTTTCGGAATTCCTATCCGGCGGGCTCAAGGCTTGCGAACGGACCCTCCTTTTCGCCTTCGAAGAGAGCCGCGAGCAGTTGTTCCGCAACGTGAGCGCTCTAGGCGGGAATTTTGAAAAGATGGAACGGGAGGGAATGCTGAAGATAATCTGCGAGTACCCGGAGGTCATGGGCCTGGAGGATCATCTGCTCAGCATGAACAACATAATCCAGGATTTCAGGCCTTTGCGGGTCGCGGTGGACAGCATCTCCGCGTTGGAACGGGTCTCTACGGCCAAAGGGTTCCGCGAGTTCGTCATCAGCCTTACCTCCGCGATCAAACAGCAGGAGATAACCGGCCTCTTCACCTCCACCACCCCTACGCAGCTCGGAGGATTCACCATTACCGAAGCCCATATCTCCGCCACTACCGATTCGATCATATTGCTTCGCAACGTTGAAATGAACGGGGAATTGCGACGCGGCCTGACTGTTCTCAAGATGCGCGGCTCCCAACACGACAAGGATATCCGCGAATTCGTCATCGACGGAAGCGGGATGCATATCGGCAAGCCGTTTCGCAATGTGAACGGCATTCTGGCCGGCCATCCGTTCCTAAACGGCGGCGAGCAATCGGACCGCGGCCTGGGCGGTTAGGATCTCTCCCCAAATGGTAAGCAAGAAGACAAGGAGCCAGTTTATGTTCGGCAACGATCCGGAGCTGAAAGAACTAATCCACCAGCAGACGCTGGAGTTGCGGGCGAGTGAAGAGCGTTTCCACAACATCGTCTCGATAACTACCGACGCTATTGTCATCGTAGACGGCTTTGGCATGATCCTCTTTGCCAACCCGGCAGCGGAATACCTTTTCGGCCGCACGGCCGAGGAACTCCAGGGAGAGCCGTTCGGTTTTCCGATTGTCGCGGGCGAGACCACGGAGCTGGACATTACCAACAAGGAGGGGAAAGCACTGATCGCCGAGATGCGGGTTGTCGGTACGGAGTGGGAACGAAAGCCCGCCTATCTCGCCACCCTGCGCGACATCACCGACAGCAAGCGGGCAGAGGAGGCATTGCGGGTGTCGGAAAACCGTTACCGAAGCCTGTTCGAGGCGATTGACGAAGGTTTCTGCATCATCGAAGTCATTTTCGACGCAAATGAAAAGCCGATCGATTATCGTTTTCTGGAGATGAATCCGTCATTTGTCAAGCAAACCGGTCTCATCGATGCGCAGGGAAAAAGAATGCGCGAGCTTGTCCCGGAACACGAAGAGTATTGGTTTGAGTATTACGGGAATATTGCCCTGACGGGACAATCTGCTCGCTTTCAAGATTACGCCAAAGAGTTGAACCGTTGGTATGACGTATATGCCTTCCCTTTTGTCCACCCGGAGGACCGGCAAGTAGCTGTTCTCTTTAACGACATCAGCGATAGGAAGCAGGCCGAGAAAAAGATCGAGAAACTGAACGCCGACCTGGCCGCGCGGGCTGCCGACTTGGAAACCGCCAACAAGGAACTGGAGGCGTTCAACTACACGGTTGCCCATGATCTGCGCCAACCTTTGAACGTCATTAATGGTTACTGTCAGGGAATCGAGATGCTGTGCGGGGACCAACTCCTGGACGAATGCAAGAATTTTGTCCGGCAGGCCTACAACGGCACCTTGCGTATGAATCGCCTGATCGACACCCTGCTGAATTTCTCCCATCTGGGCCATGTGGAACCGAACCGGGAGACAGTTGATCTCTCCAAAATAGCGCTTGAGGTGGCTGAAGAGCTGAAGATGGTCAATCCTGAGCAGCAGGTTGACTTTCAGATCGCCGATGGAGTGGTGGCTAACGGGGATGAAAAGTTGCTGCGGGTAGTCCTGAATAACCTCCTCGGCAACGCCTTGAAGTACAGCAGCATGCGTGATAAAGCGGTCATCCGATTCGGGGTAACGGATATCGATGGCGCTGCCAGCTATTTCGTCCGGGATAATGGAGTAGGCTTTGATATGGCGGACTCGGACAAGCTGTTCAACTCATTCAAGCGCCTGTCAAATGTCGAAGAGATCGAAGGTTTCGGAATAGGACTCGCAACTGTCAAAGGGATCATAACGCGCCACGGTGGCAGGATATGGGCTGAGGGGGAACCGGGGAATGGGGCGTGCTTCTATTTCACCCTACCTACACACCTCCCTTCAGACCTCGATCCTAAACTCGGCTCCGCCCCCGGTATTTGACACCTTCAGGCTTCCCTTCATATTTTTCTCGATAATGGTCCTGGACATAAAAAAACCGATACAGCTGCCTGCATCGGCCAGCATCCTTTGCATAAGGCCTACAGTCGCGGATTTACGTTATTTCACCTGTTTCTTATGTCTAATGATAGTATGGGTGGGTACACGCGACCTGTTGATTCCGGCAGAGCCGGAGAGCGCTTGCAGCGTCTGGTGGCTGTAAAAGTGGGTTCAAGCGCTCACAGCGCCGAGATCAGGCTTTCGAGATTACCGGAACAAGTTGTCAGACTTTGCAGAGATCTCGGCGGGCAATCGAGGCGGACTAGAGGTGAAACGCGATGAAAATAAAGGAACTTGTAGATAAGGCCAGGCAGACGTCCAGGGCAAACAAGCATGCGGTCTGTCCGGATTTGGCGGCAGATAAGGCGATTCCAGAGCAGGAATCCGTGGCTCGTGCAGATGAACAGACGCTTCTCGGGCGGGCGGAGGATGCCGACCAGCGCAAACAGGCTGCCGATCTGCGACAAGGTACCGCTGAAGAGCGCCAGGAGGCCGCCACCTTGCGGCAAGGTTCCGCAGGTCAGCGCGAAGCGACTGCTGATCAGCGCGAAGAGATCGCCAATCTGCGGCAGGAAACGGCCGATCAGCGTGAGGAAATAGCCGACCTGCGCGAGGATACTGCCGATCTACGCCAGGATACTGCCGATCTACGCCAGGATACTGCCGATTTGCGCCAGGATACTGCCGACCTGCGCCAGGTAACCGCAGATATACGCCAGGAGGCTGCCGATCAGCGTGAAGAGGCTGCCATTGTCAAAGCCGCTTTCGACGAGAGCACCAATGCTCAGGTGCTCGAGGCTAACGAGCGTCTCGTTGCCGCGACGGTTCACGCCCAGACCATGACAAAGGCCGCCGAACTGGCCACAGAGCAGATGTCATATATGGCTGAACACGACGTATTGACAGGTTTGCCGAACCGGGCATTACTGGCCGACCGCTTGGCCCAATCAATCGCGCTTGCTCGGCGTCATGGGAAGAAGGTCGCGGTGATATACCTGGATCTCGACCACTTCAAGCATGTTAACGATTCTCTCGGGCATTCGGTCGGCGACCAATTGTTGCAGTCGGTTGCAAAACGCATTCAAAGGTGCGTCCGCCTCTCCGATACCGTCAGCCGACAGGGTGGGGACGAATTTGTGGTCTTACTGACCGAAATTGATGAGGTGCAGGATGCTGTGCTCGCCGCAGGAAAAATCATCGAAACCATGGCTCAACCACATGTAGTCAGTGGCAATCAGCTCCACGTCACCTTCAGTATCGGCATCAGCATCTTCCCCGATGACGGCATGGATATCGAAACGATGTTAAGAAACGCCGATACCGCGATGTATCAAGCCAAGAAAACGGGGCGCAATCACTATCATTTGTATCATCCGGAAATGAACGCCAGGGCGGTCGCACGACAATCGGTGGAGCAGGCGCTGCACCTTGCGCTGGAAGAGCGCAGGTTCGTTTTGCATTACCAGCCGAAGGTCAATCTTGATACCGGCGCCATTACCGGCAGCGAAGCCCTGATCCGCATGCAGGAACCTAATAACCAGTTGGTCTACCCGGAGGATTTCATTACAGTTGCCGAGGAGTGCGGTCTGATTCTTCCGATAGGCAGATGGGCGCTGCATGAAGCCTGCCGCCAGACCCAAGCCTGGTTGCAGGCCGGCCTCGACATAGGGCAGATCGCAGTGAACGTGTCATCCAGGGAGTTCCACAACAAGGATTTTTTGGAGAGCGTCATTTCCATCCTTGACGACACCGGCTTGGACCCGTGCCTCCTGGAACTGGAAATGACGGAAAGCGGACTTATGCAGGACACCGAACCGACAATGGTGCTCTTGAACGCGCTCAAAAAACTCGGCATACAGATAGCCATTGATGATTTTGGCACCGGCTATTCCAGCCTGAGTTATCTGCTGCGCTTTCCGATCGATACCATCAAAATCGACCAGTCTTTCGTGCAGGATCTGGAAAATGATACAGGAGGTTCAGGCGAAGCTATCGTCAGGGCCGTAATTGGGATGGGTACCAGCCTTAAACAGCGTGTTGTTGCCGAGGGAATAGAAACGCAGCAACAGTTGGCCTTTCTGCAATCCCACCACTGTGCCGAAGGGCAAGGCTATTATTTCAGCAGGCCCGTGCCTGCGCTTGAATTCGCCGCGTTGCTGAATAAAGCTCGGAATAGCACACTCCAAGGTGATCTCCGAACCAGTTGGGGATCTACATCTTCAGGAGCTTGTATATAGGCTCCCTGGAGATCCCCAGCCTCTGCCGCGATTTTGGTCTTCATTTCCCCAGCAGCTGGAGGGGGATTGTCAGACCGGGTGCCATTTCCATTCCAGTGGGACTGGCTCCGCAGGTGCCTGTCCCCTTTGCACATTAAATGGTGCCTGTCCCGCTGCCAGTCCCCCCTCTCCCCACATCAGCCTTTTTTTCGCAAGCTTTCTGCGATAATTTTTGCTATTGGTTGGGTAAAATGTTGTTGGAGATGTTGTCGAAGGAGAAGCTGGTGGCAACGGTACATTTCAGCATTCCGGATGAGGTAAAAGAGCTGTTCGACTCTGCGTTTGCCGGGAAGAACCGGAGCGCGGTAATCGCCAAGCTGATGCGTGATGCTGCTGAACATGAACTCTCACTGCGCCGCCGCCGGGAGGCTGTTGCTGAGGTTCTTCACGAAAGAACCACGACGGCACCTGTTTCTTCTGACCGAGTGCATGAGGCATTGGCGGAGTTACGGCGATGATGCCTTTTGTTTTCCATTGAATCATCTATGCTGCTGCCCGTTGCCGAAACGCGGCCAGGTCGTTTTGCCGGAGGAGGAAATAGAATGCCACCCAAAAAGCAGGTCTACCAGTTCAAAGTCACGCTGAAGGACGTCAAGCCGCCGATCTGGAGAAGGATTCAGGTGCCGAGCACCTATTCCTTCTGGGATTTGCATGTTGCCATTCAGGATGCGATGGGTTGGCTTGACTGCCACCTGCATGAGTTCCGGGTTAAGGATGTCAGCGGGCAGATGCTGAGCTTCGGGATTCCTGACGAAGATTTCGGCGATGATGACATTCTACCTGGGTGGAAGCATAAGATATCCAAGTACCTAAGCCTGGTTCGGCCCACCTTCGAATACGTCTACGATTTCGGCGACGACTGGCGCCATAAAGTTGAGTTGGAGGCGGTTCTGCCAGCCGAACCTAAAGCGACGTATCCTTGCTGCATCAAGGGGAAGAGGGCCTGCCCCCCCGAGGACTGCGGCGGCCCGTGGGGATATGAGGAGCTTTTGCAGGTCCTGGGCGATCCAGCGCATGCGGGATATGAAGATATGAAGGCATGGGTTGACTCGATGAAGGAGGAGGCGTTCGACCCCGAAGCCTTCGACCCGTCATCAGTTGAATTCTGGAATCCGAAGGAGCGGTTTGATCTGGCGTTTAATGATGCGATGTAACGTTCTGAACCTGATGCCAGCGCCTTAATCGAGGTTGCCAGGCGAGAGGGAGAGGTACTTGAGGCAGCGTAAGGCAAGCTTGCTGTAGTACTTATCTCCCCCTCGACCGTCCAGTCCCTGCGCCCGATCCTATTTTATTCGGAGCGTCGCGCTCGTCGCGCATCGATGCTGAGCGGGCCGGCTCCGAATTGCGTGATCAGTAGCGCAGCTCCGAGCATCGCGATGTTCTTAAGGAACATGATCATCTGGATTTGCGCCATGCCCGGATCGGTGATCTGCCAGAAAGCGTGCATCATGAAGGTGACCGGCACCAGAAAGAGCACCAGGAGCCAACCGCCCAGCCTGGCGTGATACCCCAACAGAATGCTCAAGCCGCCTGCAATGGCGATGATCCCGGAAAGGGGTACCGCGACCGAGGCAAAAGGCACCCCTTGCGCAGCAGCATACTCTATGGTCTGACTGGTGAAGTGGTTGGGGCCGGACATCAGGAAGATCAAGGCGAGGAACGCCCTGCCAAAAAGAACGACTGCCCCCGTTGCGGTGGTCGAATCGCTCTCCTCTGCCGGATTCTCCATGTGAAGCATATGGAGCACTTCGTGGTACATATTTCCTACCGAGTTCATACCTAACCTCCTTCTACTCTCCAGAGCTGCAATTCTGCAGCTCTTTCTACTCATATTAAAAGGATACTCCTTTTTCAATCCGGTGGGTTAAGAGATCTGATCCCCTCGCCCGCCCCCTGCTTTCATTATCAGTCTTGTTTTTGCATCACACTTGATTAAAATTTCTTAGCCACGCATGTGGACGCCGGAAACGCTTCTCGGGAGGTCTTCATGGACAGGGTTGACATGGAGTTGCGCGTGAGGAACGAGATCGGTACGCTTGCGATTGAGCTGGCGGATCGTTGGGAAAGGGTGTACCACGACAAGGGGAGCAAGCGGTTCATTTATATCGCGGCTCAGGTGGCGCTCTGCGAGTCCATCATGACTGCCACGACGAAGCAAGAAAATTGGGAGTCGGTTCCGCCTCTCCTTGATCGCTACCGAGAGAAGGCGCTTCTTGAATACGAGGAGGCCAGGGAAGAGGAGAACTACGAGGTGGCGTTGCCGATGCTGGGTCGACTTCGTTTCCTTACCACCCTCACTGGCAGAATTGCCGATACCCGAAGAATGCGGCTGTTCAAGAACGAACAGCCGGGTCGCCCCCCCCTTAGCGAGGAATCTTGCTGGATTCGAGAGTTCAATCTCATCTTTGAAGAGGCGCTGGCCAACGCCCAGAGGGTCGAGTCACAGGGAAATGAGGCACGGCACTTGATGGCCCTGGCACCGGTGTACCTGGCCGAGGAGATGGCCAAGCAGCTGTCCCAGATGGAGGACTGGTCGGGTTTCAAGGAATCCATTTATGACTACATAGAATCCGAGACGGAAAGATACCGCCTGGCCCGGGATGAGGACGACAGACGGTCGGCATGGGTGATGTTGGCCCGCGTCCGGTTCGCCAAGACCTTGGCCTGGCGTCTCGACAACCCTCGACGCAGGGAATGGGTCTCTTTGATAGCCGAGTCGTCGCCAACCAGGCATTGAGCCTTGGCGCGGCTGGCCGGAAGCTGAAACTATCGCGGCCAGGTGCCAGGCGCGCGGCGCTAAAGGGAAGCAGACCTGGCTGGGAGCCGGGGCTGTAGTCTGAAGGAGTTGCTGAAGGAGTGAGATTCGCATGATCGCAAGGGCGTTAATTTCCGCACTTGACGCCTCTCGGAGTTCTGGTAGATTAGGTTAAATTAATCAAATTTGCAGGGGGTGACCTATGGGGGTGGAGCAATACGACGTCGTGGAAACTGTTTTTCGCAAGCAGACTTTCGCCGAGTACTACATGACCCTTTTCGGTCTGGCAGATGGGCTGGACGCCAGCAAACTCTACAACGACAACAGGCCCGGCCATCTCCCTCCCGGGGCGAGGTTCAGGGAACATGTAACCACCATGAAGGACCTGGGGATCGGCGCCGATCGTGGGGACTTCCTGCTCAAGGAGCAGCGCCAGGCGGTACGTGAGCTTTCCGAAATCGACATGGATGCTGCGGTCAGCTACATGAGGACTATCGCGATCGACAAGAGAGATCCGACCATCCTTCACGCCCTGGGCTTGCCGCTGAAGGGTAACCATCAAAGGAGCTATCGCAGGGGTGTGTCGGTGCAAGCGAGCGAGATCCATCTGGAAGTGAAACACGCGAAAGGTGAATCCGGAGCCATCGTCGTCATGGGGAACCATGTCCGCAACGGCGGCCCGTATCTCATCAATCTCTGCAAAGGGGAGCCGATCTCCGAGGAGAGTTGGTATAATCCCGGGGGCCACCACATCACTTGCCGCAGAATTATCATCAGGGGGCTCGAGCCGGCAAACAAGTACTACGTCAGGATGCGGACCGATGGTCCCGATGGTCCGGGGCATTGGTCCCAGCCCGTATCGATCATCGTCTTGTAAACCTTCTCCCTCCACTCCAGCGCGTCGGCCTGCCACTAAACCGGCAGGCCGACCTCGTCAGGGCCTTCGAGTCGCTGCCAGGAAAAAAGTCGATAACGCACGGAACGAGCGCTTGAAAACCAGCAGCGAAAATTCTCGTCAAAAAAAAAGTCGAAAACATGCGGAACCCGCGCTTGAAATTCGGACGCGAGAATTCTCGTCACCAAAAATGCTGACAGCGCACGGAACCGGCGCTTGAAATCCAGCAGCGAAAATTCTCGTCAAAAAAAATGTCGATACCGTGAGGAACCGGTGCTTGAATTTCAGAAACGAAAATTCTCGTCAAAAAAAATGCTGACAACGCACGGAACCGCCGCTTGAAATTCAGCAACTAAAATTCTCGTCAGAAAAAATGCTGATGACGCACTGAACCAGCGCTTGAAATTCAGGTGCCGAAAATTATCGTCAAATTCGGAAGCGTGAATTCTCCCCCCTTTCCCCTTACCGCTTAACCGTCTGTCCACGATTCCGAAACACATCCAATCTATTATCCCGCTGATCAGGTGATATTCACCCCGTTGCCACCACGCCGCTACCGCTTACCAGCACCCAAGACTTGCCCTGTTCAAAGGTAGCTCCAGGTGTCCTACGTGATCATATCTGTGCTATACGAATCTAATGAATATGGGCAGTGGACCTCCGCTCAAAGCTTTAGTCTTAATTACGGATTTGGGCGTAAGGAGTAAGCTGATAAAAGTAGATATCAATTAAAAAACATGGTACTTTCTGCCAAAAAAAGAGAATACGACCTGGCTGCTAGTAGATAATATGCATTATGTCCAAGGAGGGCAGAGTGGAGTTGAGCAAATTTATAATGACAGTGGCAGGGATTGCCCTGGCCGCCGGATGTGCAACGGTTTCGGAAAGGCCGGTACAGGTCGAACCGCCAGCGCCCAAGGCGGAGTTGCAAAAGGCCCAAGCCGCCGTGCAGCAGCCGACCTTCAAGCGATACAAGAGAAAGGTTGCTATCGCTCGATTCACTAACGAGTCTAACTACGGGCGCGCATTAATGCTTGACCAAGACTACGACCAGATCGGCAAGCAGGCCTCGGATATGCTGACTGCGAAGCTGATAAAGTCTAACAAATTCATCGTGTTTGAGCGCGGTGACCTGAACAAGCTCCTTAATGAACAATCGATCTCTGGAGATGCCGGGCTGGTTGGAGTCGACGCGGTTGTTATCGGGTCAGTCACCGAATTTGGCAGGTCAATCACAGGGAAGTCCGGTTTCCTGAGCGGTACCAAGGTGCAGACTGCGAGGGCGAAGGTGGACGCTCGGATTGTTGATGTGAAGACAGGACAGGCTTTCTTTTCGGCCTCAGGCGCTGGCGAGGCTACGACCGAGTCGGGCGAGATAGCCGGTTTCGGTAGCCGGGCAGAGTACGACGCCACCCTAAACGACCGAGCCATCTCCGCAGCAATCTCCGACATGATCGACAAACTCGTGTCTACGCTGGACGAGCGCCCTTGGAAGACCGACGTGCTTGAAATGCAGGGTGCAAATGTCTTCATCAGCGGTGGTGAGAGGCAGGGGCTCAAGGTCGGGGATACCTTGCAGGTGATGGAGCGGGGGCAGCAGGTCAAGAGCGGGCAGACCGGCTTTGTAATCAGCCTTCCACCCAAAAAAGCTGCCACCATCAGGGTAGTCTCTTTTTTTGGTGAGAACGAGAACAATGAAGGGGCCGTCTGCGAGTTGGTCTCCGGCAGTATACCCTCAAGGCAGAATATCTATGTCGAGGAGGTGCACCAGTGAGGGAACTAGCTTGGATTTTCGCAATCCTGTCTTTCGTGGCCGGCTGCGCCATGCCGGTCACTTCGGTTCGCTCCGTAGACACACGGCCTAGCATCTCGGTGAAAAACGCCGGTAGCAAAGCCGAACTCCTAGTGGACGGGGTCAGGGTAGGGAGGGCGTCAGACTACGATGAACCCTACCGGCTGAGCCTGGATGCCGGCACGCACAGGATCTCCATTGTGGAGGAGGGTAAGACGGTCTTCCAACAGACCATATTCATTGAGAGCGAGCATAAGACGATCATCGTGCAATAGGGGGGCAACGTGAGGATTGCAATTTTAGGGAGGGTTTTCGCCGTGTCGGTCTGTCTGACAGCCGCATCTGGGTGCGTTAGCACCCGGTACTCATGGAACGACTACGACCAAAAGCTTTACCACCACTACAAAGATCCAGTCAAATACGATGAATTCTGTGCGCAGTTGAAGGAGATTATAGAGGACGGCGAGGAGTCGGGCAGGGTGCCGCCGGGGCTATACGCCGAGTACGGGTTCACGCAGTACGAGAAGGGCGACTTCAAGGCGTCATGTAAGTATTTCAAGCTTGAGAGCGACAAGTGGCCAGAGTCCCGAGCCCTGATGGCTAAGATGATCAGCAACGCTGAGCTGCGCGACAAGTCCAGCAAAAAACAGAGCCAGCCGCCCGTGACTGAAGGGGGTGCGCAATGAAAAGAATAGTGACATTAGCACTCATGGGGGCGGCGCTTTTGACCGGCTGCGTCCACCAGAAAGATCTGAGCAAGTTCGAGGCGGCGAAGCCGACCTCAATACTGGTAGTCCCGGTAGTGAACGAGAGTGTGGAGGTGACTGCCTCTGACTACTTTCTGTCGACTATCTCAGTCCCACTTGCGGAAAGAGGGTACTATGTCTTCCCTGTCAACCTGGTGAAGCGGATGCTTGAGGACGAGGGGCTCTCCGACGCAACCCTGGTGCACACCGCCCCGCCGCAGAAGGTCTGTGGACTTTTCGGCTCGGACGCCATCCTGTACGTGAAGATTAAGGAGTGGAGCGCTAAGTACATGGTGTTATCCACCGTGGTCAACGTGAAGCTCGCATATGCAATTAAAGATTGCAAGACCGGTGAGACTCTCTGGGAGCATGAGGAAGCGATGGCCTACACTCCCCAGAACAATAGCACGGGGAACCCTCTCGGGGACCTGATCGTGATGGCTATCAATGCAGCCGTGACCAAGGCTGCCCCCAACTACGTGCCATTGGCCAGGCAAGCTAACGCCAAAACCTTCAATACTGAAGGGCTTAGCATACCGTTCGGCCCTTATGCGTTGCAGAGGTAGCGGAAGGCCTCAAAGTAAAATCCCATGCTGGCAATTTTGGGTAACATTTTGAAGTGGACGCCTCAGGTTACCGTGTTGGGGAGCCAACGTGGCGAAAGAAGAGTTAGAAAATGTTGAGTTTGTAGCCGGATTACAAACCAGCAGTTGTATGTGGGCGTCGATGTTCACAAACGCAGCTATCACGTTGCCATGCAGAGTGGCGATGGCCGTGCAATCAGCTTGGCGACTACGGCTTCGCGGGGTTTGGAGCGAAATTCCTCAGCAGTCTACCCGTTCGCATGATCTGTTGCCTACGAGTTTGGGCAAGAGGGTACCCCCTGGCCGGACTCTTCAGGAACCAGGCCTTGGGCTCTTCAGGGTTTTCCGTGGGCAGTTGTGGAACCGGTCCTTTGAGAATTCCTTTCTCCCTGCTTTGGATCCCCTAGATGCCACAGGAACGCAGTTAGGAGTTACTACTGTTGAAGGCACTAGTGGACTGCGCGGTTAATCCTTTCTAAATACAACAAAATATGTTATAGTGCCGCCATGGCACGACCACAACA
>Ga0209212_1003325_pt1 | contig 21386 bp, 20 predicted proteins | sample RifGroC2_FD_183996 | JGI IMG/M metagenome (GOLD analysis project Ga0209212, IMG submission 183996) | Groundwater microbial communities from Rifle, Colorado, USA - Groundwater C2 (SPAdes) (version 2) | ecosystem: Environmental > Aquatic > Deep subsurface > Groundwater | place: Rifle, Colorado... | reverse complement strand
TATTATATCACAAGAAATAGATTTTACAAACTTGCATGAGAAATATAATGAAATATATTATAAGTATTTAGTAACTAGAATTTTATAATTAAACCATTATTTAGTCTGTTTGTATAAAAAAACAGCCGGAGGTGGAAGAAAAGGAGACCAGCGTTGGGGCGCTAGTAGGGCTTTGCCCTGAAACCACCTTCGGCTCCATAATATTTTATCATATTTTAGAAAAAATTACAAATTGCCGGAGATTTGGCATTGATTTGTAATTTTATTAGAGAAAGTAATCTCCTATGAAGTTTTTTCCTTTGCGTCCTATGAGTCTCTGGCGGTGGGTTGAACCGTTACTATTAAAGCAAGTGTAAAAATCACTTGTCCTGTGTATGTAAATTATTGTACTATCTTTAGTATATTTAGTTCAAAAACGCTGGAGAATTTAATTTGTTACAGGTAATTACGTCGATAGAGGATATTAAACAACGAATCAAAACTTTTAAAGAAAATAAATTATCCATTGGTTTTGTCCCAACAATGGGTGCTTTACATGAAGGGCACTTGAGTTTGGTAAGGCAGGCAAGAAAAGAAAACGATAAAGTCGTTGTAAGTATTTTTGTAAACCCGTTACAATTTGGAATAAATGAAGATTTTACACAATATCCAAGGGTGTTTGATAATGACTGTGAACTCCTTTCAAAAGAAGGTGTGGACATAGTATTCAATCCAAAAGCGCCAGAAATGTATCCAAATGGATTTTGTACATCGGTTATAATGGAACACCTTGAAGACAAACTGTGCGGTAAATCACGTCCAGGGCATTTTCGGGGTGTTGCTACGATTGTGCTGAAATTGTTCAATCTGATAAATCCCGATATTGCTTACTTTGGGCAAAAAGACTTCCAGCAAACCGTTATTATCAAGAGGGTGGTTGCCGATCTGAATTTAGATGTCAATATAAAGGTGCTCCCAACGATACGGGATAAGGAAGGGTTGGCCTTGAGTTCCAGAAATGGTTATCTCAGCGAGACGGAAAAGAACGATGCCCTTTGTCTGTATAAGGCACTGATAAGGGCACAGACAATGGCAAATGCAGGCGCTAAAAATGCCAAAGAAATTTTGGGGGAAATGGAGAAAATTATTAATAATTGTAAATCCGCCAAGATAGATTATATTTCAATAGTCAATCCCGAAACGCTTGAAGCGGTGTCGGAAGTGCAACATGGTGACGTTGCCGCTCTGGCAGTCAGGATCGGCAAGACGCGCCTGATTGATAATATAATCCTGTTTTTTCTTATTGCTGTAATGTGGATAAATTTAAATGTACAGGAAATTCAAAGTTGCAGTTGTAGTGCGAACTTTAGTTCGCATAGGATGTAAGCGAACTGAAGTTCGCGCTACATTGAACGTCTGTAACAGGTCATAATCGTGTTTGAGGAAGATAATAAGATGTCAAAAGAATTTGATTGCCGTTTTTTTGCCTCAGAAAAACCCTGCCAATTTAAGCTCGATTGCCCCATAGACAGCGCCTGCCCAAAATACCAACCCATGGGGAAACGTATATTGATTATCAAACTGGCTGCAATTGGGGATGTGTTGAGAACCACGCCTATCCTTCCTGTTTTAAAAAAGAAATATCCACAGTCTTATATTACCTGGATTACGGATAAATCTTCATTGCAAGTCCTGGAGGAGAATCCTTACATTGATCGCCTACTAACGGCAAATTACGAAAACGCCTTGCGTCTCCAGGTTGAAAAATTTGACGTACTGATATGTCTTGATAAGGACACCGCGGCTTCCAGCCTTGCATCTATTGTAAAGGCGGACACGAAACTGGGTTTTGCCCTTTCCAAGAAAGGACTTCTTTATCCCTTAAACAGGGAGGCTGACTACTTATTCCGGTTGGGAGTTTCGGACGAACTCAAGTTTCGCAAGAACAAAAAAACCTACCAGCAACTCATCTTCGAAGCCCTTGGGTTTGAGGAAAAACATGGGGAATATGTTATCAACCTTCCGCAAAAATATAAATCTTACGGCGAGCAGTTGATGAAACAGTGGGGGATAAATAACGGCAGGCTGATTATTGGCTTAAATACAGGTGCCGGGAAGAGGTTTGCTACAAAGCGATGGGAAATTGGCGGCTTTGTTGAACTTGCCGACCGGTTGTCGAAAGACCTTGGAGCACAGGTGGTGCTCCTGGGCGGCCCTGAAGAAATTGAAAGAAATAAAGAGATCGCTTCTCAGACGAAATGCCAGGTAATAGATAGCGGATGTCATCATAGTTTGAGGGAATTTATGGGATTGTTAAATCAATGTCATCTGGTCGTTACAGGGGATACCCTTGCCTTGCACCTGGCTATCTCTTTGAAAAAATTAATCGTTACCTTTTTCGGTTCCACCTGTCATCAGGAAATCGACCTTTATGAACGGGGGGAAAAGTTGGTTGCAGACGTGCATTGCGCCCCGTGTTATAAGGGAAATTGCGATACGATGATTTGTATGAAAAGTATAAGTGCCAACGACGTGTTCCAGGCTTGTAAAGAGATATTGAAGGCGAATACCTTATTGTAATTATCTGTTTGACGTAAGAAAAAACTACTCTTTTTATTTCCTTTACGAACAGAAAGAAAGGCGCAAGATATGGGAAAATGGTCTCTGGCACAGAAAGTCGTTTTGTTTCTCTGCATATTTTTTATATTTTCTGATGTTGCCTTTTCCGAGGGAAATGACGCTATAATCCTGCCGAAATATTTTATAAAAACGGAAAAGGAAGCTAAAAAAGGCAGTGGTGTGGAAAAGAAGATCAGTGGTCTATTGCAACTGCAAATTCAATTAAGAAAAAGTTATCGGGAGCAACCGACGTCTGAGAGAATAAAGGCCATGCAAAGGATGGGCATAAAAACAGCGGAAATAGATAAACAACTGGTTTACATCCATTTGAAAAGAAAATTAAGTCCATCAAGAATTGCGTCTTTAAAAGAAATTGGGGTCATCGTGCATGAAGATTCATGGATACCTCCTCTCAAAAACCATCCTACCGGCTATGTTACAGCAAGCATGCCTATCGACCGATTATATGATGTAGCCAGGAAACCCTTCATTATCAGACTTGAGACAGCCGAACAGGTGTTGTTACCCAAAAACGATGAGGCGGCAAAGAGTATTCAGGCAGACAACGTTTGGGAGGATTACGGATATAATGGTACAAACGTCAGAATCGCAGTTCTGGATTCTGGTTTAGACATAACGCATAAGGATATCCCTACGCCGGTAGCCAGCAAGGATTACTCAAATTATCCCTACCTCCTTGATGATATAATTGAAAATAAAGTCACAGACCACGGTACCCATGTAACAGGCAGCGCTCTGGGACGCGGTACACAGTCAAATGGAAAATACAAAGGCATGGCCTACGGCGCCGACCTGATTTTTCTCAAGGTTGGAAATGATTCAACCGGTGGGGCTTCAACATCGGCTATCTCAGCGGCCATTAGGGATGCGGTAAATGTTTATGAAGCCAATATCGTAACAATGAGTTACGGCGGCTTTAATACGTATAATGACGGTAGTGAAGAAGAATGTCAGGCTGTTGATTACGCCTTCAGCAATGGAGCAGTGGTATTTATTTCGGCAGGAAACGAGGCCGACAGTAGTTTGCATTATTCAGGTACGGTTACTGCGAATAGTACTACGGATTATATTAAGGTTAATGTGGGGTCTACCAGTCAAACCCTTCTCTATTTTTATCTCGATTGGTTTGATGGTCCGGGAGTGAGCAATGATCTCGACATAAGCTTGTATGACGCCAACAAGAATGAAATGTCATTAAATGTTTTTCGATTTCAGCAAACAGAAAGCCCAAGAGGTACCGAGGCGGAATTGATTTACTTGAATGCTTACATTACAGGGCCGGCTACCTATTATATGAAGGTAAAGAATAATGTAAACAGCGGTCAGTTTTTTCATATATATTCTTTCTATAGTGATGTGACTTTCGAGAATGCAGACCCTGGTTATACTGTTGGATCACCGGCGACGGCTGACAATGCAATAGCCGTTGCGTCGTATGTAACCAGGCCGTCATGGACCGATTATACAGGAAGACCTTGGGAGTATTCGATTAATAAGACAGTTGGTAATATCTCCTCATTTAGCAGTCGCGGACCGAGGATCGATGGCACAAAAAAACCCGACATCGCCGCTCCCGGTCAGGGGATTATTTCCGCTAGAGATAAGATTGTTACCTTGCCGGGAACTGAAGATGATTATGTGATTGATAACGATGGTATCAATGACGGCAACGGGCCGGCTGATTATTTGCTAAGTCAGGGGACGAGTATGGCCTGTCCCATTGCGGCAGGGGCAGCGGCTTTGTTGATGCAGTCTAACTCTTCATTAAAGGGAAATCCAGAAAGTGTCAGAAATGCCCTGTTTCAAACTGCAGGTAATAATGGAGAACAGAATAATACCGATGGGTACGGTCACCTAAATGTGCTCAATGCACTAAACTACATAGCAAACACAACTCCATCATCAACGCCAACGCCTTTAACATCGCCGACACCGGCATCATCCCCTACACCGGGAGACAGTGGCTTCCTTTCCGGGACGGTATATGATCAAGATAATTTCCCATTGGAAGGGGTTATGGTAACCATTACTGGCAATAGTTTTTCAGATAGTATCGATACCAACGAAGATGGTTATTATGAATTCTACGATCTTGCTGCTGGAGATTACACACTCATATACGAGAAAGATGGATACCAGAGCCAGACCAGGAATATAAGCCTTGGGGAAGGAGAAATTCTAAGCCTTGGGACGGTTACTTTGGAACTAATCACAAAAGGCACAATAACAGGGTATGTTGTAAACACAAAAGGCAATCCCGTTGAATCAGCAAAGATAAAACTCAGAGGTATAAAAACCAAGATTTCAACGACCACATCTTCTGATGCGGATGGGTTCTTTGAGTTTACAGATTTGGATGCTAATACCTATGTGATTATTGCGAATAAAAAGGGTTATAAGAGGTCTAACAAGACGGTAATACTCGAAGAGAGAGAAGATAAAGAAATTGAGATTAAAATGAAAAAAGCAAAGAGAGGAAATTAATATGGATATCTTAAAGCAGGTAGCGGAACTGAAAGAATTTTTAGGAAAGGTGTATTGCTTTATCGAGGACAACGAGGATGCATTCAAAGATGGCGTTGAGGCAGAAGGGATAAAGAACGAAACGTGGAAATGGATGCAGGAATTGGCTAAATTTTTACCTGAAGTTTAATTCTGAAAAAAATTATTCGGACACGGATTTTAAATGTAGGGGTTTAAAATTTTAAACCCCTACGTCATGTATCTGCGAAATTTAAAGGAACAAATTCTATGACGCGACCGATGTATTACGAACTTAGACCGCAGTTACCCATTAAAGCGCCAAGGGGCGCTACCCTTACATGCAAAAACTGGGACAGTGAAGCGGCCTTGCGGATGTTGATGAACAACCTTGATCCCGATGTGGCAATCCAGCCTGACGAACTCATCGTTTACGGAGGTGCCGGGCGTGCCGCCAGGAACTGGAAGGAATATCACAGAATCGTGAATGCATTAAAAATCCTCAAAAAGGACGAGACGCTATGTGTTCAGTCGGGCAAGCCGGTATATATTGCCAGGACACATGAATGGGCGCCGCGCATTGTCATTGCTAATGCAAATCTTGTCCCTGCTTGGGCCAAACAAGAGGTGTTTGATAGATACGATGAAACGGGACTCATCATGTACGGTCAGATGACGGCGGGAAGCTGGATTTATATCGGTACACAGGGCATCTTGCAGGGTACATACGAAACCTTCTCCGCCCTTGCCAGGAAGGTATTTAATGCCGATACTCTTAAGGGCAAGTTCGTGCTCACAACAGGCATGGGAGGCATGAGCAGTGCACAGCCATTGGCCGTAACTATGAACGAGGGGGTTGTCCTATGCGTAGAGGTGAGGAAGGAACGCATAGAAAAAAAGATTAAAGAGGGTTATTGCGATAAGATGACGGACAATCTCGATGAGGCACTTCAATGGGTTGCGGACGCAAAATCTAAACAAATACCGCTATCGGTAGGTTTAGTTGGAAATGCTGCCGTCATACATCCTGAACTGGTAAAGCGAAATATTATGCCGGACATCGTAACGGATCAGACCCCTGCCCACGACCTGATGTCGTATGTGCCGGTGGGTGACGTAAAGGAACTCGATAATTTAAGGGAGAAGAACAAACGAGTATATAAGGAAAAGGTATTAGACGCCATTGTCGATCATGCAAAGGCTATTCTGGATATGCAGAGGAATGGGGCTGTGTGTTTTGATTACGGCAATAATCTTAGGTCCCAGGCAGAGATGGCGGGCGTATCCATGAGGGATTCCGACGGACGCTATTGGTATCCGGGTTTTGTCCCTGCATTTATACGGCCTTTATTCTGTCAGGGAAAAGGGCCATTCCGGTGGGCTGCGCTATCGGGTGATGTGGCAGATATTGAGAGAATAGACGAAGCGGTCATCAATAACTTTCCAGAAGATACATCGCTGGTAAGATGGATAAAACTTGCCAGGGAAAAAGTCCCGCAACTTGGGCTGCCCGCCAGAATCTGCTGGTTGGGATATGGCGACCGTGCAAAGATGGGTTTGCTCATTAACGATATGGTGAGGAAAGGTATCGTCAAAGCGCCCGTAGTTATCGGGAGAGACCACCTTGACTGTGGTTCTGTTGCATCTCCATATCGGGAAACCGAGGATATGAAAGACGGCAGCGATGCCGTTGCCGATTGGCCGTTAATAAACTTTGCCTTGAATGCCATTAATGGCGCTAGTTGGGTAAGCTTTCATCATGGAGGTGGTGTAGGAATTGGCAATTCCCTCCACGCCGGTATGGTTATCGTGGCTGATGGTACGAAAGAACGTGACGAGAGGCTGGAAAGGGTTTTGACGGCAGACCCGGGAATTGGGATTGCAAGGCACGTAGATGCAGGCTATGAAGAGGCTATTCAAATAGCAAAACAGAAGGATGTGTTGATACCTGAATAAAGATCAAGTTAGTCCCTTTAAGTCCCCCTTACTAAAGGGGGATTCAGGGGGTTGTGTTTTTTTCCTGTGTTATTTCACAACCCCCTCGCCCCCTTTTTTAAGGGGGATTTTTATGCTTCATATCGCCCTAAAACCGCTTAATTAAAATGAAAATTCCTATATAATAAATTTACAATTTACATTTTGATATTTTCGTTTACGGAGGTGATAACCATGTCCGAACTGGCCTCAAAAACGTGTGTTCCCTGCAAAGGTGGAGTGCCGCCCCTGAAAGGCGAGGCGCTTCAAGCTTTGCAGAAGCAGGTGGAAGGTTGGAATGTGGTGGAAGAACAGCATTTGTTCAAAGACTTTAAATTTCCTGACTTTCGTAAGGCATTGGATTTTGTGAATAAAGTAGGAGAGATTGCCGAAGAGCAGGGACACCATCCCATAATCACCTTCACATGGGGGAAGGTAGAGATCACCATTTATACCCACAAAATTAATGGGTTGACAGAAAGTGATTTTATCCTGGCGGCGAAGATTGACACAATAAAAACTTCTTGATTGTATAGGAATTTTCATTTTATTTGTGCGGGTCACAGTGTGGCATGGATTATTCCCCTCTTGGGAAGGGTTAGGGGTGGGTTCCTTTCCCCGTTTTCACGAGGACAAGGGTCGTGAAATCTCAGTGAATATTTCAAGAATTACCGACTTACCCACCCCTAAATCCCCTCCCAAGAGGGGACTTTCTAGCTCGAAAAAAACATTCCTTCAAAGAACAATTCATGAATTTATATAATCAAGATCAATTTTTAAAATAAACTCATATGGAACTATGGCAATTTCCTGTTATCCTTACCGTTGGTGTCATAGCAGGGGTTATTAACACCCTTGCAGGCGGAGGTTCGTTGATTACCCTGCCTGTGCTTATCTTCCTGGGGTTACCTGCAACCGTGGCGAATGGAACTAACCGGTTGGCGATCACGGTTCAGAGTGTGTTAGCCGTCGCTGGTTTTAAAATAAAGGGTGTTTCAGATTTCAAGTCGAGTCTTCTTATGTCGCTACCGGCGCTTGTAGGCGCTGTTATCGGCGCACAGCTCGCCGTTGATGTATCCGACATGCTGTTCAAAAGGATACTGGCTGTGGTCATGATACTCGTGCTCGTACTTATTCTGTGGAATCCAATACGAATGAGGCAAGGAATTGCTCAATATGATGGAGGCATGGCCAGTTTAGGCAAGAGTCGCCGTACGGTCAGTATGCTTATTTTCTTCTTTATTGGAGTTTATGGCGGATTTATTCAGGCGGGCATTGGCTTTTTGATTATTGCAGTTCTAACCACAATTAGCGGATTAAATCTTGTAGAGACGAATAGCCACAAGGTATTTATTGTCGGCATCAATGCACTATTTGCACTGATTGTATTTATCTTCAACAGCAAGATATGCTGGCCAATAGGTCTGGCTTTGTCCGCTGGTAACGGTCTTGGAGGCTGGATTGGCAGTCATCTGGCGGTAACCAGAGGCGAGCGTTTTATTAAATTGATTCTTGCAATTTGTGTTACAGGAATGGTCGTGAAGCTTTTGATATAGTTTCGCTGTTACGTACACATAATAGAGAGAACATTAAACTATTTTTCCGGAGGAGATTTCATCTTTTCCTTTGCGATTTCGATATTAAATTTTGCCTCCAGATTTGCAGGGTCAATAACGAGCACTTCTTCCCATTTGCCAATAGCTTCTTTATAATTTCCGTCTCTGTATAATGTCAGGGCTTCATCCAGCAATTTTTGTAATGCTTCTTTTCCCTGCTCGGTCGCTGTTTCCTCTGCTTTTTTCTCTTCTTCCGACTTTTTCTCGCCCTTTGCTTCTTTAATCATTTCATGCCCTTCTTCGATCATTTCCTTGGCTTCTTCTTTCATAGCCTCGCTTTGCCGCCCGATTTCAGAGTCCGTGATACGAGACCTCTGGGTTTGAAGTGCAAGTATCTGGTTTTGTAAATCGGTTTTTGCCTGTTCTATTTCACGTAATTTTTGTGTAAGATCGCTTATGTTTTTTTGGGTTTCAGAGATAGTGGTTTCAATGGAACTGTCTTTCGTTTCTACTTGAGTGCTAAGCTCATCGAGGGTGGTGTTGAGTTTTGAATAGTTTGTGTCCATAGCAGCAGTCTTTTGCGCAAGCTCTTCGACTCGTTTTCCAAGATGTTGGGCGGCGAGGTTTAGGTTCGAGAGTACTTGATCAAGTTCCAGTATCTTTTGGTCAACCAATGCCATATGTTCTTCTTGCGTTCTGGAGGATTTCTTACTAAGTCCTACGCATCCTGCTGATAAGGAAGATATGCTTAATGCGATAAAAGTTAGAAAAATATATTTTTTCATAAATTATCCCTTTCAGTTTATTTAATTAAGCTGTAGTGCATGGTTTTATCTCTTGCTCATGGAAGTTACAAAGATTGCGCTACATGTTGTGCAGGAATTCTATTTCATCTTTGATAAATCAAAATCAAATGGAATTTCTTCTCCGCCCGGGGCTACAATTACAAATGTAATAAGGGTATTTAAGTCGATATCTTTTACGGGAAATTTAAAGACCAGCCGCGCAGTATGGCTAGGTGAATTAGGCCAAAATTCACTGGCATCTGCTATTTCTGGAGTAAATTCAAAATCGGGTTGTATTACCTCTTCTTTTTGGTAAATCTTTGCGCTATGGTGCATCGCGAAATCGTATTGGTCACCGTAGACAGTTACTGAAAAGGTAAGGGTGTTGCCAATATCTAATGCGTCCATGATGTTCTGATTGGTAAATTCCCTACGCTCCACTGCGGCTTTTCTGGCCTTGTATGCAAGGTTATGATAAGGGGTAAATAGTGAGGCAGATCCTTGACCTTTTCCTAACGAGATGGTCCATGTCTTTGAAAATGCAGCTATGTCCAGATTTTTATTTTTCTGGCCGTATTCAATGGCTTCTTGTATTTGTTCCGGAGTCAATTTCGCAAGAACGGCGTGTGCTGGTTTTAAAACAAACAAACATAAAATCAAACTGAAAATACTCGTTTGCAAAAATAACTTTTTGGTCACAGATTCATTTCCTTCAATAATAGCGAAATTGTTTTTGCAGGCTTTTTTGAGCAGCAGTATTGTAATTATTCTGCACTTGATTCAGCAGGGGCTTCTTCCGTGTGCGCGGCCTCTTCTGTTGCAGCAGCTTCAGTAGATTCTGCTGATGTTTCTGCCTCTTTTTTCTCCACTTTGGCAGGTTTTACCACATAGTTTTTACCCGTCTTCATCAGGCTTGCGCCGCCCACGATAAACATGATTCCAAACACAACTGCGCCTATAAAACAGAGCATTCCACCCATATTGTTTACAAATCTCTCAACTTTTTCATTGGTCATAATCTTTTCTGACTTTTCTGTAATCGTTTTTTCTATTTTGTCCAGCATTATGTAATTCCTCCTCGCTAATTTATTGTATAAACCTAACCAGAACCCACAGTATACCGCCTGGTTTTTTGCGGGTTCTTATATTAATGTCTTACTAAATTGTTATAATTGGATAATTCCCTGTCGGCATCTTCTTTCATACCCTTCTCACGATAAACGGATTCAAGATTTTTATATGCCTTTGCGTACTTTGGATTAATAGCAATGGCCTTTCTGTATTCACTCACTTGTTTGTCGAACATTTTCTTTTCACCATATGCTATTCCCAGATTAAAGTGCGCTTCAGCGCTATTGGGATTCATATCGAGCACTTTCCTGTATTGCAGGATTTCATTATCCAGCAAACCTTTCTTGCCATAGGAAACACCCAAATTGAAATACGCATCGATATACGCAGGATCAATCTCTATTACCCGGTTATATGCAGCAATAGACTCATCGTACATCTCCTTGTCCCGATAGGCATGACCCAGATTATAGAAGGCTTCGAGATTGTCAGGATCAATTTCGACAACCTTTTTATAGGAACTGATTTCATTGTCTATCAATCCTTTTGCACCACATGCTACCCCAAGATTGAAGTATGCATCCATATAGCCCATGTCCAACTCAATTGCTTTTTTATATGAAGAAATTTCATCGTTAAACAGTTTTTTTTTGCCATAGGCTACACCTAAATTATTATAGAGTTTTGGTGAGCGGTCGTTTATCTCAATTGCCTTTTTATATTCCCGAATCGCATCATCAACCATGCCACGTTTGTTATATTCGTTTCCCAGTTGATAATGCACATCAAAGTCTCCAAAATTATCTGCACTGTAACTATGGACAGCACAAACAACATTTGCGAGCATGATAAAAAATACAAAAAAGGTTTTTCTCATAAGTTTCGTTAATAAAAGTGGGCATTAGGACTGATAAAACCAATACACCTTTTCGTTCTGAGCACAAATCTCTTTTACGACGTCATAATATTCCGTTTCTGAAAGATCATCCAACTTCTTGCCGTATTTCTTAATTACCTCGGTAAATTCCATTACCTTTTCAACAAGGTCTTCGTGGGTTTCGGCAGCGCCCCCAATAACGTAAAAGTTCTCTCCGGTTGTGATTCTTTTATGATTGTCTTTGTTGTCAAAGGCTAAACCGCAAAGGATGGTGTGTTCTTTTGAAGATTTTTTATGATTATTCAAACGGTAACTCCTTTTAACTTGACTAAATATTGCTTATCACAAAAAGTTGCAGTAAAATTATAAAAAGTAAGGATTTTGGCTCCGATAATTCGATTAAAGAATACCATTCTATAAAAAAAATGTCAAGTTAATATACCTGCCAAAAATGCTTGCTGTTATGGTGTCGTTGTGGCAAGTATCCTGTGGGCAATCTCAAAATAAATGAGCAATCCTGTAGCATCGAGCAATGTAGCTATGAGCGGAGCGGATACAAAGGCGGGGTCTAGTTTTATAAACCGAAAAAACAATGGAATTGCCAAACCAACGATATTTCCCACACAAACTACGGTACACAAGGATATACCAACGGTTACTGCTACTGAAATATTTCCCAGTGAAATGGCGGCGATGGTAAAGGCAATCAGACCCATAATGAACCCAAGCGTGGCGCCGACCTTAAATTCCCGCAATAGAATGCGCCACCATTCTCTGGATTTTACTTCTCCCGTGGCTAGCGCCCGAATTATGAGGGTAGAGGATTGCGACCCTGTATTGCCGCCAGACCCGGTAAGCATGGGGATAAAATAGGTAAGGGCGATCATCGAGCTTAAGACTCCGGAATAGCTTTTCAATATCGCCTGTGATATAGTCGCGGCAATTACGAGAACGACCAGCCACGTAACACGATTAAGGATGCGTTTAGAAAATCCTACACGAAAATATTCTTCCTCAATAGTCTGAATACCAGCCATCCTCTGAAAATCCTCGGTTACCTCTTCCTGGACAACATCCAATACGTCATCTACGGTAACGATACCCACCAGCCTGTCTTCAGTGTCTACAACGGGAACGGCCAGGATGTCATATTTTTGGACAACCTGAGCCGCCTTTTCCTGGTCATCTGTGGTATGGACATAAAAGACGTTCTCGTTCATGATATCCTTGATGAGTTGTTCCGGATTGGCGAGGATGATATTCTTTAGGGAGGCGACGCCACGCAACTTTTTGGTTTCATCAACAATGTAACAGATGTAAATAGTTTCACGATTGGGCCCGGTTTTACGGATATGTTCGAGCGCCTTTGCAACTGTCATATCCATTTGAAGGTCTACATATTCCGGGGTCATTATGCGACCGGCAGAGTTATGCGGGTAGTTCAGGAGTTCGTTAGCCTCCTTGCGTTCTAAGGGTGGAAGCAGCTTGAGGAGTTTTTCGACGACATGCGCCGGTAGTTCATCAAAGAGTTGTGTGCGGTCGTCAGGCTGCATTTCTGTTAAAATTTCTTTTGCGTGCTGTTCGGTGAACTGCTTAAGAAGCTCTTCCTGTTCAACAGGCTCAAACAGGGCAAAGACCTCGGAGATTCTATTTTTGTCGAGCAATCTGAATCCCATTACCCGCTCTGTGGGATCAAGCACTCTGAGGATGTCTACAATGTCGGCAGGATGACGCTCACGAAGGAAGTCACGCAACCCTTTAAAGTCTTTGGTTTCGATGAGTTCCTTAATTTCAGGAAGAAATATCTTCGTCCATTGCATTTCCATAGTTTATTCCACTTTTTCCACTCCCAGTGCCTTTGCCATACCCAGCAGTGTCCTTCCCAAGAGAGAACGTTTCATTTCAATTGCTTCAAAATCGCATACCTCGTCGCAGCAGAAACAACCGATGCATTTCTTCTTGTCTACAATTACTTTACCGGTTTCTTTTGACATAGCGCCAGCAGGGCAATTTCTCACGCATTCGTAACAGCGTGTACAGTTTGAGTGATTTACCGTAGAAAAGGTAGAGCACGTGCTGTCGAACATCAGGGCCAGTAAAAAATTTGGCAGATATTTTCCCGCAAAATCCTGTGCGCCGCTGGAAGGTTTTTGGAAATCAGGAACGGATACATTTTCAATGGTTTCGCCAACCACATTGATGGTATTCAATTCTCCAACGCCGAGTCCCCGCTGATGCGCAAATCGAATGGTCGGTACGGCCATTGGTTCAAATCCTATAATAGTACTTGCTACGGTATCCATAGCCACACTGTCTTTGCTGGCAATGATCAATCCCACCTTTTTAGGTTGTCCGGCATTGGGCCCATTCCCCTCCATACCGACGATGGCATCCATGATAATAAGGTGGGGAGGCACCATCTGATAGATATCTACCAGCGCCTTTGCAAATACGGTAGGTTTAGGGGCAATCAGATGGACGTTCTTTTTGCCGTTTCCCGGAATGCTTCCCAGCATGTTCTTTATGGCGCCTGTGTATTGTGTCAGTCCGTGAGTTTTCAGTTTCGGTACGGAAACCACAAAATCTACCGTTCGCAGCGTCCTTGCGATGCGGAATTTATCTAAGATTTCATAATCCTTGTTCTGAACATCAATATATTCATCTTTATCGAAATTAACGATCTTTGCCCCGGTATCCTCTGCAATTTCATTGATGCGAGTGATCCGGAAGGCATTGAAGGTGGAGGCATTCTTTACGCTCCCGGAGGAGTCTCCAATAAAGACATCGCATCCAAAATCCTTTTGAAAGATATTGACGAGCGCCCTGACTACTACTGGGTGAGTGTTGACAGCCCTTTCAGGGGGTTGTGAAGACGAAAGGAGGTTGAGCTTTAAGAGCACCTTCATCCCTGGTCTGACCAGTTTATCAACTCCGTTTAATAAACTCAAAGACTTGTGGATAGCTTGATAGACCTTTTCTAATTCATAATTATCACATTTAACAATTGATACAGTCGGCATGAAAAACCTCTTAAAATGGTATGTAAATCAGTTAAACCAGCAACATTTTCATTGGCTGTAGTAAAGAAGGGGGCGGAAGTTGGGAACATGAGAAGTTGGGAAGCTGAGAAAATCTCAACCTCGTAACGTCCCAATCTCTTTCTCTTTGCGTTCTTTGCGTCTTTGCGGTAAACCCCCACGAAAGTAAATATAGCAAAGTAATGGAATATTACAACAAAATACTTAAAAGAATTTGTTCATTGCCTCTGCCCTTGCCATATCTCTTTGGTACAGTTCTTTTTCACTGGGTTTGTTTCTGGATACCATGTTCTTAAGCCTAAGAAACGGCCTCCTGAAGTACTGTCGGTAATAATAGGCAAGGGGGTAATTTTTAATAAAGGCCGGGGTGGTACAAATGTAATGGGCGTATTTTTTGTTATATTTCCACCTCAGAAACTGAAGGTCTTCCGATTCCAGATGATTTGTTTTAACATTCGCCCAAAAGCAGTTGTAACGGCTGTAGTCATCTTTGTTTGTCACAAGCCCGGCATTCAGCAACTCCTCTCTCATACCCGTTTTTGGATAAGGCGTTAATATCTGATCTGCAAAGAAGTCAATTTGTGAATCTACGAAGAACTCGTAATTCCGGGCGATGTCCTCTTCCCTGTCATTTGGGTTTCCGATTATCATGCCGCCAACGATCATGATATTCTGTTCATGAAGTCTTTTAACCGCGAGTTTGGTTTTTTCAATGATATTTCCCTTTTTCATGAGCTTTAAATTTTCTTCCGAGACGTTCTCGATGCCGAGGAAGACGATCCGAAAGCCTGCCCTGGCCATCTTTTTTGCAAGGGTGTCGGAAGAAGCAATGCCCGTACTGCTAGCCTGGATGATGTATCGGATGTCATTATGTCCTGCCTCGGCTATGGCGTCACAGAGCGACTCGAATCCTTTGACGTCTAACGTAAAATTGTCATCCGAAAAGATAATGAAGTTTGCGCCTTGCTGTTTGGCATTTGCAATGTCCGCAAGTATTCTTTCAATGCTGAATCTCCTGAAACTCTTGCCGTACATCTTGTCTATACTGCAAAAATTGCAGGGCATGACGCATCCGCGGGAGGATTCCACAATGTCGAGGGTGAAGCCATAATATTGATATCCTTTCCAGATACGTTTTGAACGGTCAGGTATCTTTATTTTGGCCAGGTCTTCCAGGGGTCGCTGGGAATTGTGGATGAAACGTCCGTCATTCCGGAAAGAGACGCCAGGAATACCTTCTATAGGTCTCTTGCCGTCTATGGCCTCCAATAATTCATTGAAACACAGGTCTCCCTCGCCTCGGACGAAAAAGTCAAATGGGTCAGCCTCATCGCCTTTGCATACTTCGTCGTACATCACCGTAGCGTGGTAGCCGCCTAGCACGATTTTTATGTTTTTGCTGAGACTTTTTATGATACTGGCTATTCTCCTGGCGGTAGCGAATTGAAAGCTCATAGCGGTGAGGCCCACAACGTCAGGTTTGTATTTTGCGATCAATTCCCTGACTGTTTCTGCGACCCGGTCTCTCCGTAAGATAAGATCTGCTATGTAAACGTTATGACCTTCGATATTGCCGGCGATTGATGAAATAGCGAGGTTTGGCGGCTTCCAACGCTTTGCGTTAAAGTGCGGGGCACAATCTGGCATGGACATTAAGAGGATATTCATAACTTATTTAAATTTGTTAAAAAAATTGTTCATTTCGGCAAATCGCTTCCTGTCTCTCTCAAATATATCACGCTCTGACTTTCCCATTGAGGTGATAAAATTTCTAATCCGATAATAAGGCCTCAGAATAAATATTCTGAGGAGGTCAATCTTTGGGAAATTGGCCTTAAACACCGGCGTTGTCTTAAAGAACGTGGAGTACTTCCGTTTGTATTTCCACCGTAAGAATTGCAAGTCTTCCGACGAAAGATGCTTTGCCCTGACATTTGCCCAAAACCCATTGTACTTGCTGTAGTCGCTGGTATTCGTAACGAGACCTTCTTTGATCAAAATATCTCTCATACCCGTCTTAGGATAAGGTGTAATAATTTGCTCGCCGTAAAAGTCTATGTTTGCCTTGTCAAAGAATTCAAAATTCTGGGCAATATCCTCTTCTTTATCCTCCGAATGGCCGATGATCATACCACCCACAATCAGAATATTGTTATTATGCAGGTAATCAATCGCTTTTTTTATTGAAGATAATAAATTTTTCCTTTTGAGTACAAGGTCTGCCAGTATCACTTCATGGTGTAGCTGGATATTTCCAGCGATTGAAGAAATCGCCAGATTTGGCGCCCGCCACGTCTTTGCAGAGAACTGGGGAACCGTATCGGGCATGGAACATAACAAGATTTTCATTTTATTTTATCGTCTCTTTGTTTACAACGCTGCCTTAATTAAGGCGCTAAGATAATTTTAAAAAGGGTATTTTACCTCTTTGCATGGCATTGTCAAGCATACGATAAAACGATATTCGTAAATATTTAAACTTGCAAGATAGAGTCCGCCCGAAGGGCGTTAAGTTATGAATCAATTTGACAATATTGCCATATTTGCCTATTATAATGTTAAGCAAATTTAGGTATTGTATCTGATTTAAAGCCCTATCCGCTCTGCCAGACCTTCGAGACTGAAAATAAAAAGTTGTCGTTGCTATCCATCTTAGCGCTATGCCAAAATTACAAAAAATTCTTTATCCTCAAAAATTCAATCTGATACTTTATTATGCCATCACCAGTTTTGTTGTCATTGCAATACTGACTTTTGCAGTCGGATGGATATTTCAACGCATGGGGAGGCAGGCGCTGATTAAGCAAAGTGAAGAATATACACATTATTTTATTCCCCATCTAAACTATGAGATTTATAAAGACTTTTTATTGCCCACTATCAGGAAAGACAACCAAATTGATCTGGAAAACAATCGCAGACAATTTAAGAAATTGGACAAAATAGTCAGGGAAGAGGTATATGGGTTAAAGATAAAAAAACTGTACTTATATGACTTGGAAGGGCGTATTATTTATAGCACGGCGCCAGAACATGTCGGGTTAACGTTGGATCGTAGCGTAGATAAAAAATTCGGTTCGGCTGTTCGTGGTATTCCCGTGTCTGCGCTTTATTTGGAAGATTCAAAGGACGCATTTTTAATGGAAACAGTGCTTGAGACTTATTACCCTTTCTATGAAATGACGAATGACGGCTCTAAAAAAAGCCAGGTTGGTGTCATGAAGATATACCAGAATATCTCATGCATGAATGAACAAATAACCAGGTCATATCAGAAGGCGATTATTATAGCCGGCTCGTCAATGGGGATATTGTTTTTGGTTCTCTTTCTCGTGGTTCTCAAGGCAGCAAAAATTATTAACATGAGGACGAAGCAGTTGATTGATGCACGAAATACCCTGGAGCAGAAGGTCGAAGAGCGTACCCTTGAGATTCGCGAGGCGTATAAAAAATTACAGTACACCCAGCGTAAATTAATACAATCTGAAAAATTGGCGAGTATCGGGACTCTGGTTACCGGGCTTGCCCATGAGATCAACAATCCTCTTGCTTCCGTAGCCAGTTGTGCCGAAGGTCTGACCGGACGGCTTAGAACCATATTGGAGCATAAGGAAGGATGTAACGATAAAGGAGAATGGGAGGTTTTCCCCGAATATCTGAAAATTATCTGTGATGAAACCTATCGATGTAAAACAATTATCTCGAATCTGCTCAATTTCTCCAGACAGTCAGAACCTGAATTTATACGCATCGATATCAATCGGGTTGTTAACGATACCCTCTCCGTCGTTCGGTATCAATCTCAAATTAAGATGCAGAATATTCAACTTAATCTTTCCGAAGAACCCTGCGAGGTAATCGGAGACCCTCAACAGTTAAAACAGGTCTTTATGAATTTGATTATTAATGCACTTCATGCAACTAATGATCATGGTGATATTTCAATATCAACCTGTCAAAAACAGACGGTTGTGCAAGTCATTGTCAAGGATTCTGGCACTGGAATTAAGCCAGAATATCTTGGTAAGATATTTGATCCTTTTTTTACTACGAAACCCACAGGAAAAGGCACTGGACTTGGGTTAGCTATATGTTATGGTATTATTGATGTTCATGGTGGAAGAATCGAGGCGCATAGTGAAGGTACTGGCAAGGGCGCAACCTTTACGGTAACACTTCCGTTAGCCACTTAGTGATTACAAAATTTACGTTATGAGTAAGAAACCAAACATCCTGTTTACAGACGACGAAAAGACGTTCCGGAATATTATGACAAAGGAACTCACCCGCATGGGATACAATGTGACCGGTTGCGGCAGTGGTGCAGAAACCATAGAAAAAATGCAGGAAAAGGACTTTGATGTGGTCATATTGGATATGAATATGCCCGTGATGGACGGGATTGAGACCTTAAAAAAGGTGAAAGAAATGGAGTCTACGACAGAAGTAATTGTTTTAACCGGTCAGGGTACTATTGAAAATGCCGTTCAGGCTACAAAGTTGGGCGCCTACGACTATCTGACGAAACCGTGTCAGTTAACTGAATTGTGTGTGTTGTTGCAAAAGGCGCTCGAAAAAAGGCAGTTAAACCGTGAAAATGTTCACCTCAAGCGGTTGGTAAAAGACGTCTGCGGAACTCCCGTAATGGTTGGTAACAGCATCGCAATGAATGCTGTATACAAAATGGTCGATAAGGTGGCTGCTTCTGACGCTGTTGTGTTGATCCAGGGAGAGAGTGGAACAGGGAAAGAACTTATTGCCCAGATGATTCATCAACGCAGTATAAGGGCAAATAAACCATTTGTGGTGATAAATTGTGCTACCTTGCAGGAGGCTTTGTTAGAGAGTGAACTCTTTGGACACGTTAAGGGGGCGTTTACCGGCGCTGTGGAATCACGCATAGGTTTGTTTGAAGTAGCAGAGGGAGGCACGTTGTTTTTAGATGAAATTGGAGAACTGGCGATTAATACACAGGCAAAACTCCTTCGTGTCTTTCAATCTGGTGAGATACGGCGCGTCGGTGATAATAAGGCTGTTAATGTGGATACCCGTATAATTGCGGCTACCCATAGAGATCTTGCAGGAGAGGTAAAAAATGGGAGATTCAGGGAAGACTTATATTTTCGGTTGAATGTGATTACGCTGTCTCTTCCGCCGCTGCGAGACAGGCTGGAGGACATTCCTGTTTTGATTAACTATTTTCTCGATAATTTTTGCAGAAATAGACAGAAAAAAATTCTGCTTCCGGAAGCGATGACGGCAATGACGCAATATCACTGGCCGGGCAATGTCCGTGAATTAAAAAATACTATTGAACGGTTGGTGGTAATGACGGAAGGGAATAGTATTTCCATCGAAGATTTGCCCGAAAACATCCGTTTGGTATCTTCAACTACAGCCGAAGGAACGGAAGTGATTCTTTCAGGGGTGGAGAAGAAGCACATACTTAAAGTGTTGCATGAAAAGCAGGGAAACAAAACCCTTGCTGCGGAAGCCCTTGGCATATCTTTAAAAACCCTGTACAACAAGTTGAAGGTTTACCATATTGACGTATGATTAATTTCTTTTGATAATTCTGCAAACTTTAATATATAATGAAAATTCCTATACAATTAAATTACGCAATAGATTTGTTGTTACGATAGAGATTAAGAAAAAAGATACCTGATGAACCCTGATATTTCTATAATAATTCCACTCTATAATGAGGTCGATAACATTGAACCTCTCGGTTACTCTATTATCAATGCCATGCAAGGGAAAAACTACGAAGTTGTTTTTGTAGATGATGGCAGCACTGACGGAAGTACCAAAAAATTGAGGGAATGGTGTGCCCAACATACAAATTTTCGCACTGTCCACTTTAAGAAAAATGCAGGTCAAACGGCAGCGATGGATGCTGGTTTCAGGCATGCAGCAGGGAAATACGTGGTTTCTATGGATGCCGACATGCAGAATGATCCCGCGGATATCCCGAAATTACTTGAAAAGCTGAATACTTATGATATGGTATGTGGGTGGAGACAGAAGAGAAACGACCCGTGGATCAAACGCATTTCTTCCAAAGTAGCCAATTATATTAGAAACAAGCTTTCAAAGGAAGCTATTAAGGATACGGGGTGTTCTCTCAAAGCATACCGCAGAGAATGTCTTGATCATATCAAGTTATATAATGGCATGCATCGGTTTTTGCCCACGCTGTTTAAGATGGAAGGATTTACCGTTACCGAAATCGTTGTAAACCACTATCCCCGGAAATTTGGGAAATCAAAGTACGGGATATCTAACAGGGCATTCAGGGCATTCATAGACTTATTGGTTGTTCGGTGGATGAAAAAAAGGAAACTTAATTATGAGGTAGAAAATGAGTAATTTTATAACACATATTAATTTCTGGGTTGTGCTTGGTTTTATCGGACAATTTCTGTTTGGCTCCAGATTTTTTATACAATGGATTGTCTCGGAAAAGCGCGGCGAAAGCATTATTCCAGAGGTGTTTTGGTATTTAAGTATGGCCGGCAGCGTCATATTATTTACCTATGCAATTTACCGGCGCGACCCGGTATTTATTATGGGACAATGCTCAGGGATTTTTATCTATGCACGCAATATTATGTTAATTTATAAAAAGAAGAGACTCCTGGCCGCGGCAACCGGCGAAGGGATTAATTTCCCAAAAACTGCTGCCGAATAATTTCGTTAAATAATGCCATTTACACTGAACGCTATAAGTAAGTCATTCCGAACGAAGTGAGGAATCTAAGATTTCTCCCTTTGGTCGAAATGACGAATTTCTTTCGTTATCGATTATAGACTAAAAAACCGGCAATTTTTTACGATTTTCGATACGTTCGATAAATTAAGTGAAAAAATATTTTTTCGCTTTCATTTTATTAATTGCTGTTTCATCCTGTAATTATATGGAGGAACGGTCTACTCCACACGTCAAAACCCTCCACCCGCCTCAAAGAAACGAAATTAGCTC
>Ga0209212_1003323_pt1 | contig 21393 bp, 22 predicted proteins | sample RifGroC2_FD_183996 | JGI IMG/M metagenome (GOLD analysis project Ga0209212, IMG submission 183996) | Groundwater microbial communities from Rifle, Colorado, USA - Groundwater C2 (SPAdes) (version 2) | ecosystem: Environmental > Aquatic > Deep subsurface > Groundwater | place: Rifle, Colorado... | reverse complement strand
CGGCCTTCGCCATCCGCTCGAGGAGCTCCCGCTGGAGCGCGGCGACCGACGGCGGGGTGTCGGAGCGGCGCAGGGCGATCCCCCGGGCCTTGACCTCCCCGTTTCCGAACACCCCGACGAACCGGTTGGGGACCGCCACCGAGGGGTTCCGTTTCGACGGGAGGAAGGCGAGCCACTTGTAGACCCCTTCGAGCGCGATCGGCATCCCCGTCTCCGCGGTGATCCGCTCCGAGAGCCTGCGGTACTCCTCCTCCCCCGCGCCGCCCTTTTTCACCCAGATCGCGTCCGTCAGCCCGTGGAGGAAGGCGAACCCTTCCCGCTCGGCGATCTCCTTCGCGGACAGGAGTTTCTCCCTGCCCCAGGCGGTGACCGCCTCGTGCGCCTCGATCCGTCCGAACCGGGCGTTCCGGTAGCCGAGAAAACCGAAGGAGACCACGAGGAGCCATTTGAGCGCCGTCTGCCGCTTCCGGAAGATCTCCCGCGCCTCCGGCTCCGTCGCCGCCTTCTGCCGCTCCTTCAGGGACCGGCGCTTGGCGAGGATCGGGGCGATCGTATCGGGGACGAGCCCCCTGCGGCGGAGGCAGGTGTGGGCGCGGATCTCCGGGACGGGGAGGCCGGGACGGCAGCAGGCGCAGTGGATCGTCTCGGGAGAGATGTTGTACCGGTCCATGAGGGACGGGTACATCGACGCGAAGTCGAGCTCCCCCACGTTCTCGTGCGCCCCGGGGCGCGGAAGATACGTGAGCCCCCCCTTGTCGGCGACGACGAGGTCCACGCCGCTCTTGAACGCCTCCGGCTCCCGCTTCTTGTACGGAACGAGGATCCCCCCCTTGAGGGCGGTCGCCACCTGCATCGCGGAGATGGCGGTCCCCGGCGACGTCCGGGCGACGCGCTGCAGCGGGATGCCGGAGAGGCGGGAAAGTTCGACGAGGCCCGGCAGCCCGGTCTCCCCGAAGAGGAACGAGTTGCGGGCATCCACGTGCCATCGGCCCGAGAGGGTGTGCGGCGCCGCGCGGAAGATCACCCGGCCGTACGACATGTACGACCGCTCCCGGCCGCCCCGAACGCCCGGGGCGGCGGGCGGGATGCCCGCGCCCCGGCTCCGTACCGCGCCGAAGACGTCGTCGGGGGTTCGGGGAGCGCGCCCCAGGGGAAGCGGCACGCGGAGACGGCCGGCCAGCGCGAGCAGCCGCGGGAGCAGCCAGTCGTCGCCGTACTCGGTGACGAGCAGGTCGGGGTCGGCCCGTTCGACGAGCCGAAGCAGCTCCCGGAGGAAGTCCGCCCCGTTCTCCCAGAGGAGACCGTGCGTCACGCCGTCGGCGATGAACTCGAGCGGGCGGACGCGCCGGTGCGCCGGGTGGCCCGTCCCTTCCATCCGGAGGAGCGCGATCGAAAAGGAGGGATGCGGCGCGTCCACGTCCCACGGGGAATCGAGAACGCGGGCGGAGCGGATCGTACCGTCGCCGTCGCAGTCGACCGCGGCGCGCGACAAGGGGTACAGTCCGGTCGCGCAGGAGAACTGCTGCTCCGGCGCGATGTCGGCGTTGTGCAGCGCCTCCGGCCCGAACGCCTTTTCCGCCTTGCGGACCGAAGGTCCCAGGAGGGCCGGCCCCGGCACGGTGAACGACCACGCCGGGATCGTCCCGCCCGAGAGGAAATCGATCCCCTCCCCCCGCGCCAGGCCGCACTTCCACCGCGCGGCGGCGGCGCGGAGGGCGGGCTCTTTCAGGCGGCTCCCCGCGAGGACGAACGAGGGGCGAAACGGCGCGAAGAGCGCGATCGTCTCCCCGGCCGCGGTGCGGAACCAGACCGTCATCCCGCCCTGTTCCCCGGCGATATCGAACACCCATCCGCTCAGCTCCCGTCGCGGCACGCTTCCAGCCTCTCCGCCAGCCGCCGTTCGAGCTCCTCGAGCCGTCTCGACAGTTCGCGCGCCGACCGGCGCTCCTCGATGAGGATGCTCATCAGGATCGCGTCGAAGGGGACGACCCTCCCCGCGCAGGTGCACGCCGGGGTGTGGTAGCGGGCCGCCGCGAACAGCGCGTCGAAGAGCTCGCGGTCCTCCCGGCGCAAGGCGCGTCGGAAGCCCTTCCACGACTCCTCCTCGCGGTAGAGCTCCTGGGTGAAGGGGAGGACGGTCCGCCCCATCGTCAGGACCCTCCCCGCGCGACCCGCGCCGCCGGGACGCCGGCGGAGGCTCCCCCCGGCAGGACGGCGGGACGACCCTCGTTGCGGCGCAGCTCCCACGTCACGCCGCCCTCCGCCCGTCGCAGGAGAAGGACGGGATCGGCCGTCCGGACGAGGTGGCGGAAGAACCCCGCCCGGTCGGCGGGGACGGGCCCGACGGCGCAAGGACCCACCGAAGCCGGCGGTTCCCCTTTCCCGACGAGGACGACCCGCGCCCCCCCGCGGGCGAGCCGGCGCAGCGCGGAGAGGCAGTTCCGGAAGACCCGGCACGCCTCCGCGTACGGCACGTCGGCGTCGGCGAACGTTTCGGGAAGGCCGAGGACGAGGGCGAGCCGGGCGTCGAACCGGGAGAGCGCCTCGGGCAGCCGGCGGGACAGGAGCGCTTCCATCTGGTGGCAGGTGAACGCCCGGGAGACGCGGATGCGGGACAAGGCCTCCCTGCCGTCCCCCCCCCTCGCCCGGGCCGCCTTGGAGATCTCGTACGGGTCGAACCGGTTCGCGCCGTCGACGGCCACCACCCCCTCGGCGCGAAGAAGCGGGACGGCCAGCGCCCGGAGCGCGAGCCCGCACGCGCCGTCCCCGAAGATCCCGGCCATCTTCCCCGGGAGCGGGGAGAGACAGAGGGAGGAGGCGCGCTCCATGTCGAGCGGGGGCACGGGAGGCCCCTACAACTTCCGGTAGACGCCGACGACTTTTCCGGCGATGCGGAACGAGGGGGCGTCGTCGGGGACGACGATGGGCGGGTAGGCCGGGTTGGCGGCCTCGAGCCGCACCTTCCCCTTGCATCGGCGGAACCGCTTGACGGTGGCCTCGCCGTCGATCACGGCGACGACGATCTCCCCCTCCTCCGAGCGGTCCTGCGACCGGACGAGGACGTGATCCCCGTCGAGGATGTGGGCTCCCGTCATGCTGTCCCCCTTGACGCGCAGGGAGAAGACCTCGCCCTCCCCCACCAGGTCGGGATCGAGGAGAAGCTCCCCCTCGACCTCCTCGATCGCCTCGCGCGGCCCCCCGGCGGGAACCCGGCCCAGGACCGGGATGCGCACGGCGGACCGGAAGAGGTTTTCCCCCACGAACTCGATCCGGCGCGGATGGTGGCGCTTGCGCCGGATGTCCCCCTTGCGCTCCAGGAGCTCCAGGTAGTAGAAGCCGTTCTTCACCGCGATCCCGAAGCGGCTCGCGATGTCCCCGGCCGTCGGGGCGAACCGGTGGCGCTCCACGAACTCCCGGAGGAAATCGAGGACCCGTCGCTGCGTCGGTGTCAGGGGGGCGCCCATATATGTATACTACTATACATTATGGCCGAAGGGAAGAGGGCCGATGCTACGTCGCCTCGGAGGGCGGGGCTCCGTTCGTGGCTCGCCGTGCGATGAACCTGCACGGCTGCGCACCGGCCTCCAGGGCTCCATTCCCTCAGATCCCGGCATTCGAGGCCCGCTGCATCCGCCCCGGCATCGTTCCCCTTCCTCGCCGTACCGCAGTGGGTACGCCTCGGTCGGTCGCCTCGCCGGAGGCGGCGCATCGACCCTCTCGGTGCACGGCCTCTTCGGGAACGGAACCCTGGAGGCCGGCCTCACTGTGCCCCCCGTTCTTCCTACTGCGGGGGTACCCCAGCAGCGAGAAGCTCGTACTGGGGCGCCCCCCCTCCTACGGCGACTCCGCCGGACCCTCCCGGGGCGTGCCCCTCAGTCGAGGTCGATGTCCCGGATCGGGCGGGGGGCCGGTTCGTCCTTCGACTTCTCGATGTGGGTCTTGAACAGCTTGTCCAGGGTCGCGCCACGTCCCTTTTCGGTCTGCACGATCTGGTCGTACCGTTCGTGGATGCGCGCCGTCTCCTGTTCGAGGACCCGCTGCGCGTCCTTCAGGTCGACCCCGGCGCGCGCATGGGCGGCCTTTTCGCTTCCCAGCACGGCGCCGCTCGCCGGATCGACGGTGAGCCGCGCCTCGCAGCACGGGCAGGTCACTTCGAGTACGACTCCCTTTTCGGGATGATCCGTCATCGCGCCCTCCCAAGGGATCCGCCTTCGATTCCCCTGCTGCCATTGTAGGATGGATCTCTTGCCGATTCCACGGTGTGACATTTTTTGGCACATTCCATCGGCAATCCCGAATCCGCGCCGAAAATTGTCTCCCCCGCCGACGAAGCGAATTTCCTATCCATATGTTATTTATAGCTTCTTCAAGCCACGCCCGCTTGGCATGCTTATTTCATGGTAAACCGGTCAAGGGGGAACGCCATGAAGAAGACCATGCTCGTCGCGATGCTGCTTGCGATCGTATCGGTGCCGGCGTGGGGGCGCGCCGAAACGGACGGGACCATCGGAATGGTCCGCAACGCCGCGGGCCCGGCGACCGTCCTCCGCGGGGGGAACGTTCTTCCGGCAACCACGGGGACCCGGCTTCACGTCGGGGACACCCTCACCACGGGTCCCGACGGATCGCTCGGCGTCCTCCTCCGGGACAATTCCTCCCTTTCGATCGGACCGTCCAGCAGTCTCGTCCTCCGGGACTTCCTCTTTTCCCCCTCCGAGGGGAAGTTCGGTCTCCTGGTCCGCCTCTCCAGGGGGACCATGGCGTACCTCTCGGGCCTCATCGGGAAACTGGCGCCGGAAAAGGCGCGTTTCGAAACCCCGACGGCCACCATCGGGATCCGCGGGACCCATTTCGCCGTGAAGGCCGAAGAAATCCCGTCGCGATAAAGGCCGATCCCCCGGGTTCGCATCGCCGACACGCCTCCCTCGCGGTCGTGTTATAACCCTTCTGCAAGGCGCCCTCCACGCGACATAGGGGAAGGATCGATGGAGACTATTCCCGCGGGCGGCCGCGGCATCGAGGTCATCCGGCATGGCCCCGGTCCCGACGTCGCGCCCACGCTCGTCTTCCTGCACGACGGGATCGGGTGCGCGGCGACGTGGCGCGACTTTCCGGAAGCCCTCGCCCGCGAGACGGGTTGCGGCGCGCTCGTCTACAGCCGCGCCGGATACGGCGGCTCCGATCCCGTTCCGCTTCCGCGGCCGCTCACCTACATGCACGACGAGGGATTCCTCGCCCTTCCGGATCTTCTCGACGCGGCGGGCGTCCGCCGGGCCTATCTCGTCGGGCACAGCGACGGCGGATCCATCGCCCTGCTGCACGCCTCCACGCCGCGGGCGCTGCCGCGGGTCCGCGGCCTGCTTCTCGAGGCGCCGCACGTCTTCTGCGAGGAGATCACCGTGCGCTCCATCGAGGCGGCGCGCGACGAATACCTCCGCACCGATCTTCGGGCGAAGCTCGAACGGTACCATGGCGGAAACGTCGATTGCGCCTTCTGGGGATGGAACCGGGCCTGGCTCGATCCGGGATTCCTCGCCTGGAACATCGAGGATTGCCTGCCCGCCGTCACGGTCCCGGCGCTCGTGGTCCAGGGGACCGACGATCCGTACGGGTCCCTTCGCCAGGTCGAAGCGATCGAGCGGCAATGCGGCGGGCCGATCCGGCGCTGCATCCTCGAGCGGTGCGGCCACACCCCGCATCGAGAACAGCGCGACCGGACGCTTTCGGCGATGGCCGCGTTCGTCCGGGGAATCGTCGACGGGAGCCTCCGGTAAAGAGATGGCGGCCCCTTCGAATGCGCTGCCGCGCGCGTTTTACGATCGCGACACCGTCGCGGTCGCCAGGGAGCTGCTGGGGAAACACCTGGTACATGTGTCGCGCGGCGTGGAGCGGATCGGCCGGATCGTGGAAGTCGAGGCTTACCTGGGGACGAGCGATCTCGCTTCGCACTCCTCGAAGGGGATGACCGGGCGGACGCGCGTCATGTTCGGCCCGCCGGGCCACGCGTACGTCTACCTGGTGTACGGGATGCACTGCTGCGTGAACGTCGTGACGCAGCGCGAGGGACACGCCTCCGCCGTGCTGTTGCGGGCCATCGAGCCGGTGAAGAATGTCGAAGGTTCCACCCGGGGTCCCGGCCGGCTCTGCAAGGCGATGCACATCGACCGGAGACTCAACGAACACGACCTGACCGGCGGCGATTTCTATCTCGCCGATCCGCCTTCGCACGGACCTCTCACCATCGTCAAGAGAGCCCGCGTCGGCGTCGACTACGCGGGACATTGGGCGAAAAGGCTTCTCCGGTTCTACATCCGGGGCAATCCCTTCGTCTCGAAACCTTAGCGATTTTTACTATTACCATTCCGTCAGATCCGACCGGCTTGAATATACAGGGTAGTTATCGATAAATCATTCCATTACGTGTCAAGTTAATGTAACTGGCCGTAATACATCATATTTCATCTTTTCACTCCATCCTCCTCCCCGGCTGCGCCATCGCCCATGAAAATCTTAAGGTTAATCCACCCGTTGCGGCGATTCACCCGATTCGTGGAGTTTGGTACGAACCTTGTATAATTCAATCCCAAGGCGTATCTAAAGGAGGTGATCAAAGGAAAGCATTATACCAGAAGTTAATATTACATTACGTGGAGTCCGGCAACAACACGAAACGTACATCTAACAAAGGAGGTACGAGAAATGTTAAAGAAGCTTTCCGCGATGATGAAAGATGAGAAAGGACAGGCCCTCGCGGAATACGGACTGATCCTGGCGTTGATCGCAGTGATCTGCATCGTGGCCCTTCAGACGCTCGGAGGGGGCGTCAATAACGCTTTGACCCAGATCGCAAACGCCGTCACGGGTGCTTGACAGGAGAGGGTACAACGGGAGTTTCTGAAAGAGCCGCGGTGATGAAGCGCGGGGCCCCACGGAAGGAACCGATCCCCGTGGGGCTCCTCACCGCAGACGGGAAAACATTCATGCGTCGGTGCGACAAATCGATCCGCGGGCAGAGTCTGGTGGAGTTCGCACTCGTGCTCCCGATGTTTCTCCTCCTGCTGTTCGGAGTCACCGAATTCGGCCGGGCTTGGATGACCCGGAACATCCTGACCGGCGCCTCCCGCGAAGCCGTGCGGATCGCCGCCGTCCAGGGGAACACGGCCTCCGCCCTCTCGCGGGCGAACGCCATCCTCTCTTCCGCCGGAATTTCCGGCGCATTGGTGAACATCGCCGACGACGGAACCCCCTACGGCACCTGCAGCGTCACCGTGTCGTACGCTTTTCCCGTCACCGTCGCGGGGTTCCTCAAGACGTTCGGCATCCTGAGCGGGAACGACATTACGCTCACCACCTCCACGTCCATGCGAAAAGAATTCTGAAGGGAGTTTCGCCCATGAACCGGAAACGAATCCTCGGGATCGTCGCCTTCGCCTTCTGTCTCGCCCTCGTCGCGAGCCTGGGGGCATACCGCTTCCTCTCCGAGAAGAACCAGATGGCCGAGAGCGCGAAGCTCCAGACCATCGGCGTCGCGGTGGCCGTCGTCGATATCCCGCTTGGGACGACCATCAATTCGAACCAGATCGGCGTTTCCATGTGGCCCAGGAACCTCTACCCCAAGGACGCCTTCACGACGGCCGTTCCCGTGGTCGGACGGGTCGCGATGAGGGACTTTCTCCGCGGCGAGCCGGTCGTCGAGTCCAAGCTGGTCCCCAAGGATAAAAGCAGCGGCCTCCTCTCGCTGAAGGTCCCCGCCGGCATGCGGGCCTTCACCGTCAAGGTGAACGAGGTGGTGGGCGTGGGCGGCTTCATCGTTCCCGATTCGCGGGTCGACGTCGTGGTGACGACCGCGGTTTCCCCGCAGCGACAACAGGAGCAGGTGGCCAAGACCTTCATCCAGAACATCCTCGTCCTGGCGGCGGGACAGGTCGTCGAGCAGAAGGACAACAAGCCGGTCACGGTGAACACTGTGACGCTCGCGGTCACGCCGGAGGAGTCGGAGAAGCTCGCCCTCGCCAGCAACGACGGGAAGATCCAGCTCGTCATGCGAAACTTCGCGGACGCCGGGAAGGTGGAAACGCCGGGCAGCGACAAGGGGGGGCTCCTCTCCTCGATGCGCCTGAAACCTCCCGTCTCCCCGAAGAGGACCGTGTCCTCGAAGGCGGTCTACCGCAAGGCATCCGCTCCGTCCCCCGCGGCGCCCCTCCGGGTCGTCAAGGCAGGGTACGTCGTCGAGGTCATCAAGGGCGGGAAGCGGTCGGAAGAAACGTTCCAATAACGGACGCAGGAATTCCTCCAAGGAGGGGGTAGCCTACCGTGAACCGCCAAAAAGGAATTGCCGTCAGCCTTCTGCTCGCCTGCCTCGGCCTGTCGCTCCCGGCGGCGGCGAGCGCGGCGTTCAAGCAGGGAGTACCAGGCGCCTCCGCCACGACGCTTCACCTGCAGGCCAACCAGTCCTTCCTCGTCGATTCGGACCTCGACATCCGCAGGGTCTCCATCGGGAAACCGGAGATCGCCGACGTGACGGTCGTGACCCCCAAGCAGTTGATGGTCACCGGGAAGGCCCCCGGGGATACGACCCTCATCTACTGGACCGCGGCGGGCGTCCCCACCTCCGTGGACGTGAACGTGTGGGTGGAGAACGGCGTCCGCAAGGGTCTCGAGAAGATCGTCCCGGGCGAGAAGTTCGAGATGTCCGGCACGCCCGAAACGATGATCCTCACGGGATCGGTCAGCTCCGAGACGGCGCAGCACCGGCTGGTGGAGAGCGCGAAGGCGTACACGAAAAACGTCGTCGATCTCCTCTCCGTCGAGCGGGTCGAGCAGGTGATGCTCCAGGTCCGGGTGGCCGAGGTCGACCGGAACGTCGTCAAGGAGCTGGGATTCGGCTTCATGACGGACGGGAACCAGACGGGTCGCGGCGCCCTCAGCCCCGGCAACGCCTTCACCCCCTTCTTCGGGAACCTGAGGGACCAGAACGTCGGAAATGTCGGGCCGAACGCCTCCTTCAGCGACGCCGTGAACCTCTTCGTCGCGAAGCCGGGGGCGTTCCCCAAGTTCGCGGCCTTCATCCGCGCCCTGAACGACCGGGGGGCGCTGAAGGTCCTCGCGGAGCCGAACCTGGTGGTGTCCAACGGGGCGGAGGGGAAGTTCCTCGCGGGGGGGGAATTCCCCGTCGTCTTCAGCACGGGAAACGGCGGGTCTTCCTCGACCAGCGTCGTCTACAAGGAGTTCGGCGTCCGGCTGAACTTCAAGCCGAAGATCATGCCGAACGGCGAGATCCACCTGAAGATCGCCCAGGAGGTGAGCGAGCTGGACTTCGCCAACGCCGTGATCCTCACGGGGTTCCGCATCCCGGCGCTGCGCAGCCGCAAGGCCGAGTCCAGCCTCCAGCTCGCGGACGGGCAGACCTTCGCCCTGGCGGGCCTGATCGACAACAAGATCTCCAAGCAGGTCTCCAAGGTGCCGCTCCTGGGGGACATCCCCATCCTGGGTGCCCTGTTCCGGAGCACCCGTTACCAGAACAGCGAGACCGAGCTCGTCATCCTGGTGACGCCGAAGATCGTCCGCCCGCTGGAGAAGGGAGTGACGGCATCGCTGCCGACGGACCGGGTGAAGACGGAAGAGATCGACCCGTCGATGCTGAAGTAATCCCGTGGCATCGCGCGAACGGAGGTACCGCATGCGTCGCACCGGAAACCGCGGCCAGGTGCTGCTCGTCTTCCTCGGCGGCCTGCTCGCCCTCCTGGGAGTGGCGGCCCTGGGCATCGACATGGGGTACCTCTACACCGTCCGCCACGAGCTCCAGCGTTGCACCGACGCGGGGGCGCTCGCCGGCGCCTCCGCCTTCCTCTCAGGGAACTGGACGGACGGCGCCACCCGCGCCGTCGCGGACGGCCGTGCGCGCGCGTTCGCCACGATGGACAATGTGGCCACCACGATCCTGTCGGCCGGTAGCGAGGTCGCCGTCGCCTTCCCCGCGCAGGACCGGGTCCGCGTCGACGCCACCCGCAACGTCCCTCTCTTCTTCGCGCGCCTCTTCCTCGGGCCGACGAGAACCGTGACCGCCTACTCGATCGCCGAGGCGTCGGTGGTCGACACCAACGTCACGGGGCTGAAACCGTGGGGGATCCCGTATCCGTGGGAGGACACCAATGGAAACGACCTGTTCGACCCCGGGGAAACGGTCCACAAGGATTGCCCGGAAGGCGTCCTGGACCCATCGCGCTACTTCTGCCCGGGAACGCGGGTGATCCTGAAAATCGGCGCTCCGAAGAACAGCCCGAAGAATCCGAGCGGCCTCCCCTCCCTGCAGCAGGAACCCGGACACTTCTTCGCCCTCGACTACGGCGCCTCCGGCGCCGCCGGCTATCGGGAGGGGATCGAGGGAGAGAGCGCCTACCCGGTCAGCCTGGGAGATTCCATCCCGCTGGAGACCGGGAACATGGTGGGTCCCACGATCCAGGGGACAAGGACGCTTCTGGACGCGGACCCGGGCTCGCGGTGGAACGAGACGGCGGCCCTCCCGGAGAGCGACCGGTTCCATGCCGACGACGGCTCCTGGATGAACTCCCCCCGCGTCATACGGATCCCCGTCTACGACCCCGCGGACGCCCTCGTCAACGGGAAGTCGAGCATGGTGGTCGCGGGGTTCGCGGGGTTCTGGATCGAGAGCATCGAACACCCCCTTGGGACCGTCATCGGACGCTATATCTCCGGGCGGGCGTTCGGGCAGCCCGGCCCCGCGGCGGGCCCGACGGCCGGTCCCGTCCTCAAGACGCTGCGGCTGGTGGAGTAGGCCGTGCCGGAGGCGATCCGCTCGCTCATCATCGAGAACGATCCCGAAACGGCCCGCCTGATCGACCTTCTCGGCAGGCGGAGCGGCTACCTGGATGTGCGCTGGACGGCGGGTTCGGTGGAGGAAGGCGCCGAGATCGTCCGCAAGTTCCGGCCGGACATGGCGATCGTCGAGGTCAACGGGAACCCGGCGGCCGTCGTCGGTCCGCTCGCGAGAGAGTTCCCCAACCTCTACATCCTCGCCCTCTCCTCGACGCGCGAGGCGGAGTACGCCCTCGAGGCGATGCGCGCGGGGGCGCACGACCTTCTCGGCAAGCCGCTTCGGGAGGTCGAACTAAGCATCGCCATCGAGAAGGCGCGGAAGGCCCGGGTGCGGAAGGAGCCCGCCGAGCGGCGCGGGAAGATCGTCACCGTATTCAGCAACAAGGGAGGCAACGGGACCACGACGATCGCCGCCAACCTGTCCGAGGCGCTCGCCGTCGATCACGGCAAGCGGGTCGTCGTGGTCGATCTCGTGATGGGCCAGGGCGACGTGACGATGTTCTTCAACGTCACCCCGACCTACACCGTGCTGGACCTGGCCCGGAACAGCGGGAAGGCGGACCCGGAGTACATCGACTCCCTGATCGTCCGGCACTCCTCCGGGGTCTGCATCCTGGCCGATCCGCCGCGGATCGAGGACGCCGAGCAGATCTCCGCGGACCAGGTGCGGGACATGCTGGCCACGCTGGCGTCGACCTTCGACGTCGTCGTCGTCGACACGCCCCACCTGTTCGACGAAAAGACCCTCGCGGCCCTCGAGATGTCCGACACGATCCTGCTGGTGACCCTGCTGAACCTCCCCTCCCTGAAGAACACGCAGCGCAGCATCGAGCTCTTCGCCCGCCTCGGGATCCTGGACGACCGGGTGCAGCTGGTCCTCAGCCGGTACCTCCCCAACGACGAAATTCCCAAGGAGAGCATCGAGGGGATCCTGAACTGCCCCATCTTCTATGCCGTCCCCAACGACTACCCGACCGTCCTGTCGTCGATCAACCGCGGAAAGCTGCTCTCCGAGGTCGCCCCGGAGAAGGAGGTCACCACCGCGTTTCGCCGCATGGCGGAGCTGCTGGCCGGCCCCGGAGGTCCGCGGGTCGCGAAAAAACCGAAGCGGGGGTTCCTGGAGAGGGTCTTCCGGATGGAGAGGAGCGCGTCGTGACGATCGCGCAATGGCTGGCGAGGAAGGACGAGGCGGGGAACGGAACGGCGGCCGAGGCGCCCCCGCGGCGGCCGGCGGCCGGGAGTCCCCCCTACCAGGAGCTCAAGAGCACCATCCACCGGCGGCTGATCGACCGGCTCGACCTGTCCACCGTGGCCGACCTCACGCCGGAACAGCTCTCCGGGATCATCAAGACCGTGGTGGAGAACATGATCGCCCAGGAAGGGATTCCCCTCTCCCGCCCGGAGCGCGATCGGCTCGTGGTCGAGATCCAGAACGAGACCATGGGGCTGGGGCCGCTGGAGCCGCTCCTTTCGGACACAGAGATCTCCGACATCATGGTCAACGGGCCGCACGGGGTGTTCGTCGAGCGTCGCGGGAAGATCGAGAAGACCGACGTCTGCTTCAAGGACAACGAGCACCTGATGGCCGTCATCGAGCGGATCGTCTCCAAGGTGGGCCGCCGCGTCGACGAGGCGTCGCCGATGGTGGACGCGCGGCTTGCCGACGGGTCCCGCGTCAACGTGATCATCCCCCCGCTGGCCATCGACGGGCCGGCCCTCTCGATCCGGCGGTTCGGAGTGAAGCCCCTCGAGATGGAGAACCTCCTCGCCAACGGCTCCCTGACCGGGGAGATGGCCGCCGCGTTCGAGGCGATGGTGAAGGCCCGGATGAACATACTGATCTCCGGGGGGACGGGGGCGGGGAAGACCACCTTCCTGAACGTCCTTTCCTCCTCGATCCCCGGCGACGAGCGGATCATCACCGTCGAGGACGCGGCCGAGCTGATCCTGCAGCAGGAGCACACGGTGCGCCTGGAGACCCGCCCGCCGAACATCGAGGGGAAGGGAGCCATCACGCAGCGCGACCTCGTTCGGAACGCCCTGCGGATGCGGCCCGACCGGATCATCGTCGGCGAGGTGCGCGGCGGGGAGGCGCTCGACATGCTCCAGGCGATGAACACCGGGCACGACGGGTCCATCTCCACCATCCACGCCAACGCCCCCCGGGACGCCCTCTCCCGGATCGAGACGATGGTCCTGATGGCGGGATTCGACCTGCCGTCGAAGGCGATCCGCGAGCAGATCGCCTCCGCCCTGAACGTCATCCTCCAGCTCTCCCGCATGAGCGACGGGACCCGCAAGGTCGTCACCGTCAGCGAGGTCACCGGGATGGAGGGGGACGTGGTCGTGATGCAGGACATCTTCGTCTTCGAGAAGCGCGGCGTCGACCGGGACGGGAAGGTGCTGGGAGAGTACCGGGCGACCGGAGTCCGGCCGAAGTTCCTCGACGCCGTGCACGCCGCCGGGATCCACCTCGGCGCCAACGTGTTCGCGTACCGGAAGAAGTGAGGGGAGGTCCCCGATGATCGCGGTCGCGCTCCTGGTTTTCGTCGCCATCCTCGTCGCCACGGTGGGAGGGTACTTCCTCCTGGCCCCGGCAGGCGAAAGCTCCCGGGAGCTGAAGCGGCGGCTCGCTCTGCTCGAGCTGCGCGAGATCGAAACGGCCGACATCCCGGACGTGCTGAAAAAGGAACTGTTGAGCGACGTCCCGCTCCTCCAGCGCGCGCTCTCCCGCCTGAGATTGGCCCAGCGTGTTGACGCCCGGCTCCGGCAGGCCGGCATGGAGATGAAGGTGGGCGTCTTCGCCCTCCTCTCCGCCGCGCTTTTCGCCATCGGGACGCTTACCGGGCTGGTCCTCCACTGGCCCGTCGTCCTCGCGATCCTCCTTGGCGCCCTCCTCGCGACGGTGCCGGGCACCGTGGTCGGCGTAAAGAGGGGCCGGCGCATGAAGGCCTTCACGTCGCAGTTCCCCGACGCGCTGGAGATGTTCGCCCGCTCCCTCCGCGCGGGCCACTCTTTCACGGGGGCCATCCAGCTAGTCGCCCAGGAGATGCCGCAACCGATGGGGCTCGAATTCCGGCAGGTCTTCGACGAGCAGAACCTGGGCGTCCCCCTGAGGGAAGCCCTGACGGGGATGACGCGGCGCGTCGACAGCCTCGACGCCCGGTTCTTCGTCACGGCGATCCTCATCCAGCGGGAGACGGGGGGGAACCTCGCCGAGATCATCGACAAGATCGCCCACGTCATCCGGGAGCGGTTCCGGATCCAGGGGCAGCTCAAGATCTTCACGGCGCAGGCGCGGATGACGGGGACCATCCTCAGCCTCCTGCCGGTCGCCCTCGCCCTGGCGATCGGGTTCCTCAACCCCGACTACCTGAAGCCCCTCTGGTTCGAGAGAGCCGGAAAGATCCTGATCGGCATTGCGATCTGCATGCAGATCACGGGGGCGCTCGTCATCCGCAGGATCGTGCGGATCAAGATCTGAACGACCGGAGGCAGTAGTGATCCTCGTCATCACCCTTTCCGTTTTTACGGTCACGGCGCTGGGAGTCATGGCCCTGTTCCTGGGATCGGGCGGGCGGCAGGAGTCGCTCGTTCACCGGTTGCGGGAAGCGGTCGGGCCGGCCGGCGGGACGCCCCCCACCCCCTCCCTGCGTGTCCGGGAGTGGGCCGCACGGCTGTGGGGGAAATCCGATCCGGTCGCGCGGCAGAGCGAAGAGATCGTGGACCGGGTCACTTCCGACGACATCTCGGGGCATCGCCTCCTGCTGACCCAGGCGGGGTACCGGTCCGCGGCCGCCGGGAGGGTCTACAACTGGGCGCGGATCGCGGCGCCCCTCCTCTTCCCGGCGGCCCTGTTCGCCGGCGGGAAGGCGGCCGGGATGCCCGACAAGATGCTTATCGTCCTGGCGGTCGCCGGGGCCGCGGCCGGTCTCACCCTCCCCCCCGCGTTCCTCCGGTCGAAATCCCGGAAGCGGCAGGAGGCGATTACCGACGCGCTCCCCGACGCGCTGGACCTGTTGACCGTCTGCGTCGAGGCGGGGCTTGGGATCAACTCCGCCTTCCTCCGTATCGCCGAGGAGTTCCGCCTCTCCAGCCCGACATTGAGCGAGGAGATCGACGTCGTCAACCGGGAGATGGTGGCCGGGAAGCCCCGGATGGAAGCGCTCCGGGCGCTCGCCGACCGGACCGGCGTCGAGGATGTGAAATCCCTCGTCGCCATGCTGATCCAGACGGAGCGGTTGGGGACGAGCCTCGCCCAGTCCCTGCGGGTCCACTCCGACTCCCTGCGGGTCCGCCGCCGCCAGCGCGCGGAGGAGGCGGCGGCAAAGACGACCATCAAGCTCGTCTTCCCCCTCGTATTTCTCCTCTTCCCGTCGCTGTTCATCGTGATCCTGGGACCGGGCGTCCTCCAGATCCTGCACGTCCTCCTCCCGTCGATCAACGCGACGACCGGAGGGTGACGATCCTCCCATGAAGGCCGTGAACATGACGAGGTACGCGCTGCGGGGGGACGAGGTCGTGTTCCAAACCGCAGGAGGAGGCTCACGATGAACGTCGCGACGCGGGACATCCACCTCTCGGCCCTCCCCCCCATCGCGCCGGGAACGGTGGAGGCGACGGGGCTCGGAACGGCGTTTCTCGTCGAGCTCGCGTGCAAGATCCTGTACTCCGGGGGAACGATGGCCCTCGCGTCCCTGTCGGACCGGCTCGCCCTCCCCGTCAGCGTCACCGGCGACATCGCGGAGATCCTGAAAAAGGAGCGCCTCGCCGAGGTCAAGAAAGGGGGGGATATCCGTGCCACCTACGTCTACGCGCTCACGGACCTGGGGAGGGAACGGGCACGGGAGTTCCTGAAATCGTCGGGATACGCGGGAGCGGCGCCGGTCACCATCGCCCAGTACTCCGAGGTGGCGTGGAAGCAGAGCATCAAGGAGATCCCCCTCACCGCCGCGCGGATGGCGCAGGCCTTTGAAGGCGTCGTCCTCCCCGCCGGCATCCTCGACCGCCTCGGGCCGGCCGTCAACTCCGGCCGCTCCATCTTTCTCTACGGTCCGTCCGGGTGCGGAAAAACCTTCATCGCCGAGAGGCTGAAGGGCCTCATGGATGGGATCATCTTCATCCCCCGGGCGATCGGCGTGGACAGCCACGTCATCCGCGTATTCGATCCGGTGTGCCACATGGAGGTCGACATCGGGGACGGGCTGGACGCGTTCGGGGACATCTTGCAGGGGGGGCCGAAGTACGATCGCCGCTTCGTCCTTTGCGAACGCCCCGCGATCATCGCCGGCGGGGAACTCTCCATGGCCATGCTCGACCTCTGTTTCGACCCCGGCTGCGGGTATTACGAAGCGCCGCTGCAGCTCAAGGCCAACGGCGGCATCTTCGTCATCGACGACCTCGGACGCCAGATGCTCCGGCCGTTCGACCTCTTCAACCGGTGGATCATGCCGCTGGAACGCGGGGTGGACTACCTCACGCTCCGGACGGGAAAGAAGTTCGAGATCCCTTTCGACCAGGTCATCGTCTTCTCGACGAACATCGAGCCCCGGGAGCTCGCCGACGAGGCGTTCCTCCGGCGCCTCGGGTACAAGATCCGGATCGGCCACCTCCCCCCCGCCGAGTACGTGGCGATCTGCCACCAGGTCTGCGCCCGCCTCGGGATGGAGTTCCGGCAGGATGCGATCCGCTACCTCGTGGAGGTGGAGCACGAACGGCGGGACGTCCCGCTGTCCGCGTGCCACCCGAACGACATCCTGAGCCGTGTCGCGGAGATCTGCCGGTACAGGGGCGTCGCGCCTCACCTGACCCGGGAGCTGGTCATCCATGCGTGCCGGGACTACTTCACCGAGTTGTAAAGCGGGTCAGTAGACTCCGGGGATCAGCCGGTACCGGACGTTTCGCAGGTATTCACGGTACTCCCCGTCCTGCGCGAGGATCCGCTCCTCCGCGTGGATCCGGGCGAACTGGAATACGTAGGACGTCGCGTAGATCGCCACGTTGCGGACGCTGGGGTTCGAAAGCAGGAACCCCGCATGGGTAACGAGGTACCCGAGGTAGATCGGGTGCCGAACCAGCCGATACGGCCCGGAGGAGACGACGCCCCGGTTGGCCGCCACGATCCCGAAGCTCCTCCCGAGAGCAAATTTCCCGTAAAGCTGGAACCCCGTCCCGAAAAGCTGCAGCGCGAATCCCGCGGCGTCGGCCACCGCGGTCCCGCCCGTCGGGCGCACCAGGAGGACGAAAAAGGAACCGGCGACCCCGGCGAGCCAGTCCAACGGTCTTCGGGAGACGGACCGGCTCGGCCGCCGGAACACCAGGAGGACGAGCACGACCCCTTCGGACACCATCCAGAAGAGCGATGTCCACTTCCCTGTCCGGAGAAAGTTGTTCCAGAACGCCAGGCAGGCGATGGCGAAGTAGGACGCGGGAATCGCCCGCGCGAGGATGGATAGCACCCGTTGGGAAAACGGACCTTGCACCTTGCCTCCGCCGAGGGAGGAAACGAAGACCCCTCCCCGAAGGGAAACAGCAAGAAGCATTCCAGGACCGCACGTCGGAAGAGGAAAGAAATCCTTTGTTTATCGATTAGTTGTGATGGCGGATGAAAACCATCCCTTGGGACGGAGAACCGGATGACGGAAAAGTAACCGGATTCCCCCGTTTCGTGCGCCTCCCCCCGTCAATGCGTGCCGACGGGTTCGCGGCCTCCATGGCGACCGCGCGGAAAGTATCGCATCAACGATTCCTCGAGCGTCGCCATGGTGAACGGTATCCGGATCACCTCGTGAATTCCGGAAAGAACGGCTTCCTCGGCCAATTTCTGGACCGGATACGGCGTGAACAGGAATTTCACCGCCCCCGGCTGGATATTCCCCAGCATCTTCAACAAGGTGATGCCGCTCATGCCCGGGAGTTGATATTCGCAGAGGATCAGGTCGAACCGGCTTCGCGACACCGCCACGACGGCTTCCATCGCGTTCTCCGCGGACTCCATGTCGCATTCCATGATCCGGAAAAACGTCGAGAGCGATTCCCTGCTCCATGGATCCTCCCCGATGAGGAGGATCCTCTCAACACCGAGTTCCTTGTAGAGATTCTTCATGTCGCTACCATCCCCGCTCATCATGATGCCGGATTATCCGCGGCTGCGGGGATGCTTGACATCCCTTCGTACCCGTTCGTGAAAACGGAGCGAAGCGGAGTGGACCGCCTGGATCTGGGAATTCGTGAGAAACCCCGACAAATAGTCGCCGAACTCATGAGCGCGCGCTCCCACGACCGCCGATCCGTCGACGATCTCAAGGAACCCGCCTTCGGTCAGCTGGGTGATCGCCTGATCGACGTCGCGCGAATAGCAGACGGCTCCCGTCAAGGAGAAGCGGAGCCCGGAAAGGATCGATTCGTGGGATTTCATCTCGTGGAGGATCGAATGAACCTTCGGCAGGGGCATCGGGTCCGAGTCCCTCGCCGCCAGCAGGATCATCCCCGAAACGATGTCCTTGATCCGTGGGGGCCGGTTTACCATCGCTCCGGTGGCCTCCTCAGAAAATCTCCGGGTGCGGGACGCCGCCTTTTCCATCCACACGTCGGTTGCGGTCAAGACATTCCCCTATCCGGTGGGACGACCCCGATCGTTGCCGGAAGAGGCCGCAGGGCCGAGCCGTTCCCTGCCGGACTATGCGCTCTTCTGCTCGGGCCGCGCGAGATCTCCGTCCTTGGGGATAGGTTTCCCTTTGGCCTTCAATCTTTCCAATCGATAGGAGATGGAAAACTTGATGTTGTTCACCGCCTCCTTCTTGGTTTCTCCGTAGGAGCGGCACCCGGGCAACGCGGGGCAATGTGCGCGATACCCTCCGGTCTCCTTCTCCACCAGCACGGTGTAACAATGCGTCGCCATCCTCTTCCTCCTTCTTCCCCGCTCCGGCCTCAAGGATTTCGAAGGCACGCCTGCGGGAAGACTTTCGAATTGAACGCCCGGTCCGCCGAATCCGTCGAGAGGTTACGCGGTAATGAGTCGCAGGAAGCGTGCCAGGGAGAGGAAAAAGTGGAGGAGAAGGATATCAGGGACTTAGCGGATCGCCTCCCGGGGAGGAAGAGGGGAAGCGGGTCGAAACCTGTAAATTATTGCAGATCGATGTCACCACCCGGAAAAATTACCAGTTCCACGGAGCGTCAAAGCCCCAATTTTCTCCTCCGGTACCGGAACGTGGAATAGTTGATCCTGAGAAGTTGCGCCGCCTGGGTTTCGTTCCCCCCCGTCACGAGAAGGGCTTCCCGGAATAAATGCCGGTCCACCGATTCGTGCGCCATGACGAGATCGACGCCCTCGGGAGGGAGGAGAGGATGGAGGATCTCCTCGGCGGCGGGCGAGGCTTCCCCCGAAAGATCCGGTTCGCCGAGGCCGAGGTCCTCCCTCGTCAACTCGGGACCTTTTCCCACGAGAACTCCCCGTTCCACGACGTTCCTCAACTCGCGGACGTTCCCTTTCCAGCGGTGCCGCGTCATCGCTTCCCGGGCTTCCCGGGAGAACCCGCTGAACGATCTGCCGAATTTCCGGTTGAATTCGAGGAGGAAGTGCAAGGCGATGGGGAGGATATCGTCCCGCCGCTCCGTGAGGGAAGGAAGCTCCACCTGCGCGACGGCCAGGCGATAAAAGAGGTCCTCCCGGAAAAGCCCCTTCCCGATCAGCTCCTGGAGGTTTTTATTCGTGGCGGACACGACCCGGGCGCGGACCGTGAGCCTCCTCGTCCCCCCCACGCGGTAATATTCCCCTTCCTCGAGGAAACGGAGCAGCTTGGACTGCGCCTCCGGGCTCAGGTCGCCGACCTCGTCGAGGAACAAGGTCCCCCCTTCCGCCTGCTCCACCATCCCCTTCTTTCCCGCGGCGCTCGCTCCGCTGAAGGCCCCCCTCTCGTAGCCGAACAATTCGCTCTCGATCAACTCCCTCGGGATGGCGGCGCAGTTCACGCCGATCATGGGGCCGCGGAAATTCGGGCTCCTGTAGTGGATCGCGCTCGCGATCATCTCCTTGCCGGTCCCGGTTTCCCCGAGGATGAGGACCGGGGTATCCGGACTCCGGGCGATGAGACCCACGAACTCCATCACGTCCCTGATCGTGTTGCTCTCCGCGATGAAGCACGGAAGATTCTCCCGGAGGTACCGCTCCTGGAGGGCCTGGACCTCTTTTTTCAGCTTGATCGATTCGAGGGCGTTCCCGATGCTCAGCTCGAGGGTATCGATGTTGAGCGGTTTCACCACGTAGTCGTAGGCGCCGCCCTTCATGGCGGACACGACGCTCTTCACGTCCTCGTAGGCCGTGATGACGACGATCAGGATCTCCGGGGCGATGGCCTTGAAAAGCGGTATGGCCTCGATCCCGCTCATCCCCGGAAGTCCGAGATCGAGGAGGACAAGATCGGGGGGGTCGACCCGGGCGGCGGCGACGGCGCTCTCCGCGTCGGGGAAATCCGCCAACCTGTACCTCCCGTCGAGGGCGATCGTAAGCGTTCCGCGGATGGTGTCTTCATCGTCGACGATGAAGAGGGAGTGCGCGTTCACGCCGGAACTCCTTCCTTCGCGACGGGGATCTCGACCCGGAACTCCGCTCCTCCCCACCGGCTCGTGCCGACGCGCAGCGCCCCGCCGTGGTCCGTGACGATCCGGTGGCTGAAGCTGAGTCCGATCCCGGACCCATCCTTCCTCGTGGTGAAAAAGGGATCGAAGACCCTCTCCCTGAGGGCGGGGGGAACTCCCGGCCCCGAGTCGGAAACGCGAAGGACGATCCTCCCGTCCTGGACGGAAGACGCGATCTCCAGGCGCTTCTCCGCCGCGATTCCTTCCATGGCCTGGCAGGCGTTCGTGATCAGGTTGACCAGCACCTGCTCGATCATCTGGGCGTCGACACGGCACGTCGTGAGGTCGGGGGACAGGTCCTTGAGGACCTCGATCTCCCTTTTCCTCAACGTCGACAGGGAGAGCCGGATCGCCTCCTCGACGACCTTGTTCAGGTCGACGACCCCCCTGCGGGGAGGAAAGGGCTTGGAAAAATCCATGACCCGCTGGACGACCAATCCCATTTTCGCCGCGGCCGACTTCATCTGTTCCAGGATGAGGTCGACCTTCTCCTTCGCTTCGGTCTCCAGTCCCGCGGAGGCGCCGCAGGCGCGCTCGATGCTGGAGATGCTGATGTTGATCGAGGAGAGGGGATTGCGGATCTCGTGCGCGATCCCCCCCGCGAGAACGCCGAGCGACTCCAGCTTCTGCGCGTTCGCCATCGCCGCTTCCACCCGCACCTTTTCCGTCACGTCCCGGAACACGTGAACGGTCCCCACGCGGCGGCCTTTTTCATCGAGCACCGGGGATTTGCCGGACTCGATCCTGTGGCTGACCTCGTTCCTGTCGACGAGAACGTCCCCTTCGGGTTCGAACACCTCGCCGATGGTCTTCCCGGCGGCTTCGGCCTGCGTCCATCCCGTGATCCTCTCCGCCATCCGGTTGATGATCAGGACGCGATCCTCCGGGTCGGTGGAGATGACCCCGTCCCCGATCGATTGA
>Ga0209212_1003320_pt1 | contig 21407 bp, 24 predicted proteins | sample RifGroC2_FD_183996 | JGI IMG/M metagenome (GOLD analysis project Ga0209212, IMG submission 183996) | Groundwater microbial communities from Rifle, Colorado, USA - Groundwater C2 (SPAdes) (version 2) | ecosystem: Environmental > Aquatic > Deep subsurface > Groundwater | place: Rifle, Colorado... | reverse complement strand
CCAACGGAGTGAGGTTGGTTCGTCTTGGTGCCATCGATCGATTGTGAGCCCGGATGTTGGTTGATGCATATCGTTTGACAATGAGGAGCGGCTCAGGTTAATAAAGCGCCTGGATATGTCTGATGGCAGTTTGGGGGTGGGGAAGATGTTCCAGGAGAAAACTGCCAATCTAGAAGCGCCGCCGTGTCAGCCTGCTGCTACGGCGTTTTCTTTGGTATTGACCGGCAAGGGTTGCAGCTTGGACACTGCTATGACAGATGTGCGGATTTTAGGGTGGCTGCTTCTCCTCACACTCCTGCCCCTTCTCGCGGGCTGTCTCGCTCCTGGGGTCGGCGAAGATCCGGCGATACGAAAAGTGGCTGTTGTCTCGCTGACGGTCAGCAACTGGCGCGGGATCGGGATCAACGGGATGTTCGGCACTGCCTCCAGCGAACAGATCGTTCAGGCGGGAACGGCCGAGTTGTTGCGCATCAGCGAAGAGGAATTAAGCAAACGTTGGCAAGTCGTCCCGACTCAGAACTTTAACGCTGCCCCGGCCTTCCGCAATCTGGAGGCAGCGGCCAGTTACCGGGTCCTTACTCCGCTAGTTGTCGGCGCACCATTGCCGGTCTTTGCCCCGACAATTAAGGATCTGCTCAAAGGTAATATCGATGCCGAGAAAGCCCGGGCGCTCTGCACCGTCCTCGGCGTGGATGCAGTCGTCATTATTTTCTCGGATTGGACCACTAAAACCGGAAGCATGTTTCCAACCATTAAGGCGGTTACCAAGAATGTCGTGACCATCTGGGATGCAAAAGGCAACAAAAGATTTGCCGAGCGTCGCGACATGGTGGGCAAAAAGGCCATAGGGAGCCATCGACTGTACGAGTTGAGTGAGGAGACCCTTGGCGAATGGATCTCCACCTATCAGGCATCCTTTGCGGCACTTATGCCGCCTATTAGATGACCTGCAAGCTGTCTCAAGGATAGAACAATGAAAGGGGTTAGGTATGCGGGGATTGTCGTTGTTTTTTGCAGGTTCGGCGCTGATATTGGGAGGGTGTACTGGAGTGACCAGCACCGTAGCCCCCATGAAGGCAAGTCCGGGCATCAAGAAAGTCGCAGTCGTTTCATTTTCGGTCAATGACTGGAGCGGCCTGACTTCGAGTGGCGTCGGTTCGCGCGCTTCAACGCAGGACGCAGCTATCCAGCGTGCCACCAACGAACTGCTGAACCATACGGAAAAACGTTTGTCTTCGCTCTGGACGGTGAAAAAAGCGGAGACTTTTGTCGGCAGTAAGGACTATCGACGGCTGACCGTGGAAAAAATATTGAGTGATTACGTGCCGGTGCTTAACGGCAAGGAGCTTGGGGCATTGACCCAGGAGAGTAGTGAGCTGAAAAAAGTTATACTGACTCCGGAACAGGCCAAGGGACTGTGCGCCGCCATCGGGGTCGATGCCATCATGGTTGTCTATTCCGAATGGCGTATCGCCACCGGCAATGCTGTTCCGATCAGCCGGGCTAAGACCCTGAATCTTTTCTCATTCTACGACAAACAGGGTGAGCGGACCTTCTACCGCAGGGTGGACAAGATGGGAACTATGGTCATCGGTGGTGCAGATGTGACCGCAAGTATCGCGAACGCGAAAATCCTTGAGCAATGGGCTGGGACGTACCGGAGCGCTCTGGATGTGGCCCTCGCCAATTAGCAGGATGCCGGAAGATTTTCGGTAGGCTTTCGATGGGTTATTGAGGAATTACCATAGTGAGCTGGTGTCACAGAAAAAATCACCGACAATGAGTTATCTTGACAACTTGTCACGAAAAATCCATAGTGGTTGCATCGGAGGTGTTGTGATGAAAACCATGACCGTCGGCGAATTCAAAAGCCACTTTTCCGAAGCCCTCGACAAGGTGCAGCAGGGCGAAGAAATCGTCATCAGCTTCGGCAAGAAGAAGGAGAAGGTGGCGGTGCTGGTCCCCTTTGCCCGCTATGCCGCTCCCCCCGAACGCACTCTCGGGCTGCTGGCGGGGAAAGGTTCCTTTGCCCTCGGCGACGACTTCAAGCTCGACGACGAGTCCTTGTTGTCGTCATGAAGCTCCTCCTCGACGCCCACACCTTGCTCTGGACCCTCTTCGAACCGTCCGCCCTCGGCAAAAGGGCGGCGGCGGCGATTCGCAACCCCGATAACGGCGTCCATGTCAGCAGCGTGACTTTCTGGGAACTTTCCCTCAAATATGGCCTTGGCAAGCTTGAATTGCACGGCGTGACCCCGGAGCAGCTTCCCGCCCTCGCCGTGCAATCGGGCTTCGACCTCATTCCCCTCGCCGACGGCGAAGCTGCCGCCTTCCACACCCTCCCCCGCCTCGCCCACAAAGATCCCTTCGACCGCATGCTGATCCAGCAAGCCATCGCCCGCAAACTGACGCTGGTTTCGTGCGACAAGGCCTTTGCCGCTTATCATGACCACGGCTTGCGCGTGATCTGGTAGGGGAAGTGCGGCAGGAGCAATCCGCTTTTGCTGTTTCAATGAACAGGCCGGCTGCGGAGATCCGCAACCGGCCTTGTTGTCTTTGCCCGGGGGGGCGGGGTGCATTTCTGCAAGGGAATCATTGTCTCAGCACCGCGCCCTGATTTCCCCGAGCGCACCGGACAAAAGCCAAGCCATCCCGATGCTGATGGTGGCGAGTTTTCACGGATGACGCCGCGCGCGGAGGTATTCTCGGGCGGAAAGAATTTGGGGAGAATTTGCTAGTCATTGTAACTCGGAACGGCCAAAGTGCCGTTGCTGGTCTGCGACTATTTCTCCCGATAGCCGATGCGGTAGGCAAAGGCCTTGGCATCGTAGAAATCGAGGGGTTGGCCGCCGACTTCGGCGTAGGGGTAACCGAAGGTATTGAGGGGTGCCCCGGCCTGGGGCGGATTGAGGACCAGATCGCGCCCGCTCGCCACTGCGAAGCGGTAAGGGTCGAGCCCGGCCCAGAAGTAGTCGCGATATTCCTGTACCTTGGGATCGTTCGGTTCCAGCTTCTCGACCAGGATGGCTTTGCGCACGTCGGCTGGATCGACCGGCACCCAGCCACTGCCGGGGAGGAAAAACTCGACCCAGCAGTGCTGCCAGGTGGTGATGTCTTCCTCGGCTTTCTTGCCGAGGCGGACGCCGAAGACCTCCCGCGCCGGCACTCCGGCGGCGCGGCAGAGGGCGACATAGACCGAGGAGATGTCGGTGCACTTGCCCCCCGGCTTGCGGAGCAGGGTGCAGACATCGCCCTTGCCGCAGCCGCGGGTCGCGGGGTCGCGGTACATGTTCGCCACCGTCCAGTCGTAGATCGCTTTGGCCTTGGCCAGCACCGTCTTCTTTCCCTTGACGATCTGCGCGGCGAGCTTTTTGACCTCACCATCGATGGGGCCGAGGCTGGTCGCTTGCAGGTAAGCAGCATAGTCGGCCGGGTTCCACTGCGGCTCCTTCTCCGGCAGGTTCGTCATCCGCACTTCCTGCCGTTCGACCCTGAAGGAGAGGGAGAGCTTGCGGCTGGTGGCTTCTTTCGGCCATTCAGCATAGAGAATCGGCGTCCCGTGGATTTTGTCGGTGTAAACCCCGGAGTCGGCAAAGTCGCCGTTGACGCGGATATCGCCGATCGTCTGTTGACGGTCGCTGAACGGATAGGGGAGCCAGAGGCGGGCCGATTCTCCTGTTTTTTGGGCAGAGAGATTGACTTCGACAGTGACGATACCGCTGCGGCTGGTTGCGGCCCAGACCGAGGGGACAAGAATAAACAGACAGCCAATCAATAACCATGCAATACGGTTCACCGAAAGTCTCCTGAAAAAGGTTAGCGTTGCGCGACCAAGTGCAACGCAGCCTAGTCAGTTGGCTGCCGTGAGTCAAATTGATAATTTCGATTTACACGATAGGTCCTGGGGGGCTTTCTGTCACTGGGGGGCACCGTGAGCGCGGCCGCAGTAGAAGAGGCGCGCATTCTCGCAAAGGACGCGCCGTGCCCCCTCTTCCCCCAGCATCTCGACAATCAACAGCGCGTCGGCATCGGTGTAGGGACGCGGGGCGCGGGTGCAGGGGAGGTCGCTGCCGAAGATGAGGGCCTGCGGGTTGGCTTGGTAAAGGGCCTGCAATGCCGGGCCGACGGCGAAGTCGACGCGGCCGAAGCCGGTCGCCTTGACGCGAATGCCGCGCTCGGCGAGCTTGAGCAGGGTGGGGAAGCCATGCTGCGAGAGGCCGAGGTGGTCGATGCTCACCGCCGGCAGGGCGACCAGGGTGGCAAAGAGGTCGGGGAGTTCGGCGGCATCGACGTAGAGTTCGGCGTGCCAGCCGACGATGTCGTGGACCCGCCGCGCCAAGGTGTCGAGGTCCTTGACCTCGGCCGAGCCGCCGCGCTTGAGGTTGAAGCGCACGGCGCGCACCCCGGCGGCATCCAGAGACCGCAGTTCTTCGTCGCTGACGCTCGCCGGCAGCTGGGTGACACCGACGAAGGCGGGGCCGAGGGTACGCAGGGCGGCGACAAGGTAGCTCTGGTCAAAGGCCTGGAAGGAGCCGGAGACGACGGCGCCGCCGACCAGACGGTAACCCCGCATCCGCTCCAAATAGTCGGCGCAGCCGTAGTCGTCGGGGAGATACCCCTGGTTGGCGATGAGGGGGAAGCGGCGGTCGATGATATGAAAGTGGGCGTCGAAGATGTCAAAGGCGGCGAGCAAGGGAATGGCGGTCGACATGGGGCCTCCTCGTGCGGGACAAGTGTACACCAAACCCTAACATGCTCGCCGCATCGCTGAGAAGGGCGGATCTGCTTCCCTTCTGCCGCTGACTTCTGCTTGCCCCCGGAGGTATAATCAAAGGCAGCGAGAGTGAGCTATGGCCGCCTTAAGCGGTCGGGAAAGGAGATAGCACCATGCGTAACGAGGAATTCAGCAATATCTGCCGGAGAGCGACTAACGGCAGTGAAATCTGGGTGCAGAATCTCGATTTGTACTACAGCGGCAGGGTTGTCGCCTGTCACGACGACTTTGTCACCGTCGAGGCCTTCGGCGCGCGCCATGACTGGGAGGCCAGTCATTGTCGTCCCATCGTCCGCCGCACCGACCCCCTCGGCCCGCCGACCAACATCTGAGGGCGGCACCCAGATCGCTGTTTCATGAACAAGGCCGCCGGCGCTGCTGCACCGGCGGCCTTGGCGTTTGTCCCGGGGAGCGGGAAAGGGTAGGCGGCGGCGGGCCTCCCCTCAGACCAGCCCCTCGAAGAGGACGCTGGTCAGGTAGCGCTCCCCCGAGTCGGGGAGGATGACGACGATGGTCTTCCCCTTGAATTCGGCCTTGGCGGCGAGGCGGGCGGCGACGGCGACGGCGGCGCCGCAGGAGATGCCGGCGAGGATTCCTTCCTCCTTGGCCAGCCGCCGGGCGAAGTCGATGGCTTCGTCGTTACTCACCTGGGCGACCTGATCGATGATGGAGAGATCGAGAGTGTCGGGGATGAAGCCGGCGCCGATCCCCTGGATCTTGTGCGGGCCGGGCTTGAGGTCTTCGCCGGCGAGTTTCTGGGTGATCACCGGCGAGTCGGCCGGTTCCACCGCCACCGCAAGGATCTGCTTCCCCTTGGTCTTTTTCAGGTAGCGGGAGATGCCGGTAATGGTGCCGCCGGTACCGACCCCGGCGATGACGACATCGACGGCGCCGTCGGTATCGTTCCAGATTTCCGGACCGGTGGTCTGTTCGTGGATCGCCGGGTTTGCCGGGTTTTTGAACTGATGCAGCAGGAGGTATTTCCCCGGATTGCCGGCGGCGAGACCTTCGGCTTCGGCGATGGCGCCGGCCATGCCGCGGGAGCCGGGGGTGAGGACGAGGTTGGCGCCGAGGGCCTTGAGGACTTTGCGCCGCTCGATGCTCATGGTCTCGGGCATGGTCAGGGTGATGGGGATGCCGCGGGCGGCGGCGACGAAGGCGAGGGCGATGCCGGTGTTGCCGCTGGTCGGCTCGACGATCTCGACCCCGGGTTTGATCAGTCCCTTCTTCTCGGCGTCCCAGATCATCGCCGCGCCGATGCGGCACTTGACCGAATAGGCCGGGTTGCGCCCCTCGATCTTGGCGAGAACGGTGGCGCCGCCGGGGGTGATGCGGTTGAGACGCACCAGCGGGGTGCGGCCGATGGAGAGGGAGTTGTCGGTGAAGATGTTGGCCATGGGAGATCTCCTTTCGTTAGGGCAACGGAGCGGCTGGACTGTTGCGGTGCCGGAGGACGGTCATATTCAGGTCGGCCAGCGGGATATCGCTGGCGGTGCGGAGACCGAGGCCATTGTCGATACGGCGATAGAGATCGAAGCGGGGGGATCTGCCACCCTGCGCATCCTTCTCCAGGCGGGTGGCGACGATGCCGATAGCGGCCAGCTGCGGCTGCGAGCAGCTGTTGGGACAGCCGGAGATGGCGAAGCTGGTCGTCACCGCGTCGGGGGGGAGCGCGCCGAGCAGGGCGCGGGCGACGTCGCGGGTTGGCGCCAAACCCATCTTGCACTCGTGGCTGCCGGGGCAGACGCGGAAGACCGGTTGCGGCGGCAGCGCCTCTTCGCCGAGGCCGAGGAGAAGCAGGCGCTGCTGCAAGGCCGTGCGCGCCTTCTCGCTGCTCGCCACCAGGGCGACATCCTGATCGGCGGTGATCAGCAGCACCCCGCCGGCATATTCGCCGGCCAGTTGCGCCAGTTGGCGCAGGGCGGCGGCGCTCACCTCGCCGGCAAAGATCGAGACCAGCAGCGGCGCCTCGTCGGCCGGAATGCCGAGGACCGTGCCGAGGCCGCTCGCCGGCGGCGGGGTCGGCAAAGGCCGGGTGGCGGCGGCGAGGGCGGCGCGAAAGGCGGGCTCGCCGAGCTCGGCGACGACATGCTTGAGCCGTTTCCCCGCCGCGGCGCGGGCGCGATAAATGGTAAGAATCCCTTCGAGGAGGGCAAGCAGCTCGGTTTCATCGACCCGCTCGCGCAGGAGGAAGGCGGCGCGCGGTTCGCGCCCGAGGCCGCCGGCGCACCAGACTTCCCACAGCGATTCCCCCTCGGGGTTATTCCCGGCGAAGACCAGGCCGCAGTCCTGAATCAACTGGCGCCCCCCCTGGCGGTCGCCGTCGACGCCGATCTTGAACTTCTTCGGCAGTCCTTCGAAGCGGGGGTTACCGGTGAAGTAGCGGTGCAGGCGCCGGGCCAGGGCCTGGCACTCTCGGTAATGCGGGCTGAAGGTGGTGCTGCAGGCGACGCCGCGCACCGCGCCGCCGCAGGCCCCGCGTCCGCTCAGGCCGACGGCGAGGAGGCCGGCCAGCAGCGGGGGGAGATCGACGGCGAGGAGATCGTGCAGCTCGATGCTGCCGCGCGTGGTCAGGTGCAGACGGCCGCCGGCATGGCGCTCGGCGAGGGTGGCGATCTGCTCGGCCTGGAGGCTGGAGAGGGCGCCGGCGGCGAGCTTGATCCGCTGCATGAAACGGGCAGGGTCGCGCTGCTGGTAGATGCCGTCGAGACGCAGGGTTTGAGGATCGAGAGACATGGGCAGAAGCTCCTGTCGAAGGAAGTCCGGCAACTTTAGCAGATAATGCCGGGACTGACGATGTCTTTTGCCGCCAAAAGCGGCTCGAGTTGCCGCAGCACCGCTTCGCACAGGCTGGCGGCGTCGCGGTCGTCGTCAACGTTGACGACGGTGAGGGGTTCGTCGGCAAGGAGGAGCTGGACGGCGCGCAGGGGGACATCGCTGCTGACGACAACGATGAGGCCGGCGTCGAGGAGGAGGCGCGCCGCTTCGCTGGCGCGGCGCAGGCTCTCCTCCTGCCCGGTGGCATCGCTGCCGAGATCGCGATTGAGTCCGTCGCCGAGGCGGGCATCGTCGAGGAGGGCGGTGTGCAGGCCGCGCCGGTGCAGGCGGCTCTCGACGGCGCGAGCCGCGTCCGCGCTGGCGCCGGGGTGGCGACCGGAGAACCAGAGGAGGAGCGGCGGCTGCCCCTTGAGGGCGGCGCGGCGACGACGGTCGACGGCGCTGGCGGTCTCTTCTGCCCCGGCGGCGAGGGGGGCCTCGAACATGCCGGCGGCGACGGTGGCGTTGCTGACCCGGTCGATGAGGATGAAGCTGCCGGTGACGCGGTTGTCGCGGTAACGGTCGAAGGCGAGGGGACGGTCGAGATGGAGGCGGGCGACGCCGACCTCGTTGAGGGCCAGTCCCGTGCCCGGCTCCTCGGCCAAGGTATTGACATTGACCTTGTGCTCGAGACCGTCGACCGAGACCGGAACCGTCGCGGCGCCGCTCTTGAGCAGATAGCCACGGCCGGCGACAAGGGGTTCCTCGTGCAGCCAGACGAGGCGGGCGCGGCAACGCTCGGTGTGCTCCGGCGGTTGATCTGCGCTGGCGAGGAGATCGCCGCGGCTGATGTCGATCTCGTCCTCCAGGGTCAACGTCACCGCCTGCCCGGCGATCGCCACCGGGAGGTCGCCATCCAGGGTGACGATGCGGCTGACCCGGCTGCTGCGACCCGAGGCGGCGACGACGACACGATCGCCGGGGCGGATGGTGCCAGCGGCGATGGTGCCGGCGAAGCCGCGGAAGTCGAGGTGCGGACGATTGACCCACTGCACCGGCAGACGAAAGGGCTGGGTCGCGGCAACATCGGCGATCGCCACCGTCTCCAGCTGTTCCATCAAGGTCGGGCCGGCGTACCAGGGGGTGCGCGCGCTGCGGACAAGGATGTTGTCCCCCTCCAGGGCCGAGATGGGGATGGCGGTGATTTCGGCGAACCCCAGGGGGGCGGCGAAAGCGCGATATTCCCGCTCCAGCGCGGCGAAACGGGCGGCATCGTAGGCGACCAGATCCATCTTGTTGATGGCCAGAACGATGTGGCGGATGCCGACCAGGGAGACCAGGTAGCTGTGGCGCCGGGTCTGGGTGAGGAGCCCCTTGCGGGCGTCGACGAGGATGACCGCGACCTGGGCGGTGGAGGCGCCGGTGACCATGTTGCGCGTGTACTGCTCGTGTCCCGGGGTGTCGGCGACGATGAACTTGCGCTTGTCGGTGGAGAAGTAGCGGTAGGCGACGTCGATGGTGATCCCCTGCTCGCGCTCGGCCTGCAATCCGTCGAGAAGGAGGGCATAGTCGATCTTCTCCCCCTGGGTGCCGATACGCTTGCTGTCGGCGGTGAGGGTGGCGAGCTGGTCCTCGAAGATCATCTTCGAATCCCACAGGAGACGGCCGATGAGGGTGCTCTTGCCGTCGTCGACGCTGCCGCAGGTGATAAAGCGCAGCAGCGACTTCTCCTCCTGACTCTGCAGGTAGGCGTGGATGTCGCTGGCGATGAGGTCGGATTGGTGGGCCATTCGAAAACTCCGCTTTCGATAGCCATCAGCTATCAGCTGTTAGCTATCAGCTAAGGCCTTAAGACTATTTGCATCAAGCTGACAGCTGATAGCTAATTGCTGACAGCTAACAAGAGGGCTAGAAATAGCCCTCTTGTTTCTTTTTCTCCATGCTTCCGGCCTGATCGTGGTCGATGCGGCGCCCCTGGCGCTCGCTGGTGCGGGTGAGGAGCATCTCCTGGATGATTTCGGGGAGGGTCGCCGCCGTCGATTCCACCGCGCCGGTCAGGGGGTAGCAGCCGAGGGTGCGGAAGCGCACCGATTTGTGCTGCACGACTTCGCCCGGTTTGAGCTGCAGGCGCTCGTCGTCGACCATGATGAGCATGCCGTCACGCTCGACCACCGGCCGTACCGCCGCATAGTAGAGGGGGACGATGGGGATCTGTTCGAGGTGGATGTACTGCCAGACGTCGAGCTCGGTCCAGTTGGAGATGGGAAAGGCGCGGATGCTCTCCCCCGGGCGCACCCGGGCGTTGTAGAGGTTCCACAGCTCCGGTCGCTGGCTCTTGGGGTCCCAGCGATGGCTGGCGCTGCGGAAGGAGAAGATGCGCTCCTTGGCCCGCGATTTCTCCTCGTCGCGCCGCGCCCCGCCGAAGGCGGCGTCGAACTTGTAGTGGTCGAGGGCCTGCTTGAGCCCTGCGGTCTTCATGATATCGGTGTAGAGGGCGCTGCCGTGGGAAAAGGGGGAGATCCCTTGCCTGACCCCCTCCGGGTTGACATGGATCAGGAGGTCGAAGCCGCCTTCGGCCGCCATACGGTCGCGAAAGGCGATCATCTCTCTGAATTTCCAGGTGGTATCGACGTGGAGCAGGGGAAAGGGCGGGCGCGCCGGAAAAAAGGCCTTGCGCGCCAGATGGAGCATGACCGCCGAATCCTTGCCGATGGAGTAGAGCATCACCGGGTTTTCGAATTCGGCGACGACTTCGCGCAGGATATGGATGCTCTCGGCTTCGAGCTGTTGCAGGTGGGTCAGAGCTTTAGGATTTTCATGGGTCGTATAGGTCATAGAGGTCCTATGGGACAGATGGGACGAATGAGAAAAATCCCGCAAATTTCTACTCTGGCCGGTGCAGTCCGCACTCTTTATGCTCGGGGTCTTCCCACCACCAGCGTCCGGCGCGGGGGTGCTCGCCCGGTTCGATGGCGCGGGTGCAGGGGGCGCAGCCGATGGAGGGATAGCCGCGCTGGTGCAGGGGGTTGACCGGGATGCGGTGCTTTTCCGCATAGGCCCAGACCTCGGCCTCGCTCCAGGCGACCAGCGGATTGATCTTGAGGATGTCGCCATGGGCGCTGTCGATTTCGAGGGGGGCGAGTTCGGTGCGGGTCACGCTCTGCTCGCGGCGCAGCCCGGTGATCCAGCCGGCGAGTCCGGCCAGGGCGCGGCCGAGGGGCTCGACCTTGCGGATCTGGCAGCAGGCGTGGCGTTTCTCCAGGCTCTCGCGGAAAGAGTAGAGGCCCTGCGCCCGCTCCAGCTTTTCGACCGCGGCGCGTTCGGGGAAATACCAGTCGATGGTCACGCCGTAGCGCTCACGTATCGATTCGGCGGTTTGGTAGGTCTCCTCGTTGAGGCGGCCGGTATCGAGGGCGAAGAGGCCGATGGGCAACTGCAGGCGGTGGATGAGGTCGATCACCACCACATCCTCGACGGAGAAAGAGCAGGCCAGCTGCACCGGACCATTGGCCGCTGCAAGACCGCTGGCCAGAATCGTGTCGGCCGTGGCGTCGGCAAGGAGGCTCGGGATTTGGCGCGTAATGGATGCCGGCATGGTCGTCCTCGTCAGATGGAATAGTCGGGCTCGGGTTTGAGCCGGCCGTAGGCGATGCGGTTCCAGGCGCGTTCGTGCAGGATGTAGACGACGATCTTGAAGAGGGTGTCGGCCAGGCCGATGGCCGCGGCGAGTTCCAGCTTGCCGATGACGACGAGGACCAGGGCCGTCGTGGTCAAGGTGCCGAAGAACCTGTAGGAAACGGCTTTGGCGATACTGCGACGGGTAGTTTCCATGACGCGCTCCCTGGGAAATAAGTCATCTGCCGTGAAATGACTATAAGTAAATACTAGCAAAATAGTCAACATAAAAAATAAAGTATTTTATAAAGAATAACTGGTGAATTATTGCTTAGTATTTCAGTGTAGATTACAGAAGCAAAAGAAGTGACTGAGTTTGCACGGAAAAGACGCGATGTCACGGGAATTTCTGGCTGGGAATTTGACGGTTGCGGCGGGGGCAGCTAGTATTGGAGCAGAGAAGAATTTCCAGGGAGCCGGACGCGACTCCCCTTTCGCCCTGGACGACTTGCCCTCCTGGTCTCCAGGGCGCTTTTTGTCAGGCGTGGGGGGGGGCTGGTCGGGCGACAGGGTATCCGGCGGGAAGACAGGGGCGGATTATTTGTTGCGGGACGGGAGCTGACCTTCCCGATCGATGAGGTCCTGGAAGGAATAGCGGGCGAGGGTGGTCATCATCTGCTCACGAATCTCGTGCCAGGCGCCATGAACCGGACAGAAGAGGTCGCGGGTACAAACCCCCTCGCCTGAGAGGCACTGGTTGATGTAAAGTGGCCCTTCTTCGGCCATGATGATATCGAGGAGGGTGATTTCGGTCGGCAGCTTGGCGAGAAAGAAGCCGCCACCGACCCCCCGCTGCGAACCGACGATGCCGGCCTTGATCAGCGGCTGAAGGATTTTGGTCAGAAAGGCCGGAGTCACTTCCTGCGAAGCGCAGATGTCCTTTTTGTAGACGATTTCGCCCCGACGCTGCTTGGCCATGTAGAGAACCGAGCGAATCGCGTATTCGGTGGCACGGGTGATGATCACGAGAACCCTCCAAAGATAACCTTGTCGGTAATCCTTACGTGGGAGCGACGCTTTTGTCAACGGAAAAAGCCGGCTTCACACCCGGCGAAGCGAGGCCGAGCCTGCATGAATCCATTTAGGCGGGACAAATGAGTGTCTTGGTCGTCGGACGCTTTGCTCCGAGCCCGACCGGGCCTCTGCATTTTGGCTCGCTGGTGGCGGCCGTCGGCAGTTACTGCCTGGCTCGTCAGGCGGGCGGACGCTGGCTGCTGCGCATGGAGGATCTCGATACGCCCGCCGGCGCCGCCGATACTATGTTGCGCACCCTGGAACGCCTCGGTTTTGTCTGGGACGGTCCAGTAGTTTACCAAAGCCAGCGGCAGGACGCATATGCCGCCGCGCTGGAACAATTGCAGCATGATGGCCTGATTTTCCCCTGCGCCTGTTCACGTAAGGAGATTCTCGCCAGTGCTCCGCACCCCGGCGAGGAGGGGCCGGTCTATCCCGGCACCTGCCGCAACGGGCTCCCGCCGGGGCGTGTGCCCCGGGCCCAGCGGCTGCGGGTTCCCGCGGAAGAGATTACCTTTATCGATGGCATCTTCGGTTCCTGTCGTCAGCATTTGGCCGAGGCTGTCGGCGATTTCGTCCTCAAGCGCGCCGACGGCCCCTTTGCCTACCAGTTGGCGGTGGTCGTCGATGATGCCGCCGCCGGAGTCAATCAGGTCGTGCGCGGCGCCGACCTCCTCGCTTCGACCGCGCGGCAGATTTATCTGCTCCGCTGTCTCAACTTGACCCCGCCCGCCTACTGGCACCTCCCCCTCGCCCTCGACGGCGCGGGGAAAAAGATCAGCAAGCGCCAGGGGAACAAGCCGGCATCGACTCAGCGCGACGCGGAGATGCTCCACGCCGTCTTGACCTTTCTCGGCCAGGAGCCGCCGGTGTCGATGCGCCGCGTACCGGCCCCCGAACTGCTGGCCTGGGGAGTCGCCAGCTTTTCTGTCAAACAGGTCTCACCCCTGGCCCGCCGAGTTGTGGTGTTGTGAGCGGATCGGTTGCCGGGGGGGGTTGCCGGATCTGATTTGCGCAGGTATGATGAAATCCTCGTGGCCCTCGTCACTCCTGCAAGGAGATAGCCTAATGAACAGAGTCTTCCGATTATTCGTCTTCCTCTCCCCCATCCTGCTGACCGCTTGCGGGACGGGTCTGTACAAAGTACCGACCGAGGAGTACCGGAAAGAAGTCAAAACCCTGGGCGTCCTGCCGCTGCTGGTCGATGGCAACTCCACCATCCTCCACCCTCAGCGGGATGAAATCATCGCCATGCTGCAGCGTGCCAGCGCCGGACGAGAGACCCGACTGGTCGAGCTGTTGCGCAAGAACAAGAACTATTTCGATGTGCGCGCGGTGGCGGCCGAGCCGGTGTCCCTGGCCAGCCGACTGATCAAGGGGAGTACGCTGGTGACCAACCGCAATCAGGTCTCCAGGCAGTATCAGCTCGATCCGCAGGTCCTGGCCGAGTTGGCCCGCAGCAGTGTCGTTGATGGCCTCCTCATCGTCATCCTCAACGGCGTGGAACAGGAGGAAAAGCGCTGGGACCGGACCCCGCCGGATTATCTGGAATCCCGCTACAACAATATTCTGGCGACCGCGATGGTCGTGAACCCGGCGGGGAAGGTCTTCTGGGAGTATCCCGGGACCGCCGGGAGCGCCTTTCTCAATCTGCAATATGCCGCCTTTGACGAAGCCCATTTCAACAAGACGGAGGCGGTCAAGGTCTACTTCCTCAGCCCCGAGGGGGTCAACCGCACCCTGAGCGAACCAGATCGCAGCCTCTTTGGCCAGAGCGACTTTCCCAGTCTTTACCGCCAGACCTTCGAGAAGCTGGCCGGGGCACTGGCGACCGGGCTCAATGAAGTTCTCAGCCGCCAGCTCGCCAAGCCGGCGGCCACAACTAAGTAAACTGCCAGGGCAGAGATCGAGAGCGAGGTGCCCAGATGAAAGAACAGATCGAGCGTTTTTTGCGGGCCGGGGCTTTTGCCGTCGCCGGCGCCTCGGCCAACCGGGATAAATTCGGCAACAAGGTCCTGCGCTGCTATCTGCAACAGGGACGCCGGGTGGTTCCGGTCAATCCCCGCGAAGCCGTCATCGAAGGTCTCCCCTGCGTTGCTTCAGTGGCCGAGTTGCCGTCGGAGGTCAAAAGTCTCTCTATCGTCACCCCTCCGGCCGTGACCGAGGCGGTGGTCACCGCCGCCATCGCCCAAGGGATCGAAAATATCTGGATGCAGCCCGGTTCCCAGAGCCCGGCGGCGGTGGATAACTGTCTGCGTCACGGTATCAATGTCATAGCTGACGGTTCATGTCTGCTCGTCGTCCTCGGTTATCACGACCATTAAAATCTCCCACCCCGGCCGCAACAATTTTTCACGTGGCGATTGACACGGGCCGGGAAAGAGAGTAAACAGGGGTTGCTGCACAGCTTCCTGTCACCTACGGACACAGGCAATGTCATCGTTGCCGGCCGCCGTTTCCCATCCTGGTTCGCCATTCCCAACGAAAAAACCCACGACAGTTTCGACCCTTTGAAAAGATGAGGCATCGTCCCGCCTACAGCCTGCGGTTGTCCCGCAGAGTCCTGTTTTGCGGCCGGTGTGCTCCGCGCTCGGCCGAGGAGGCAAGATGAATCTGAAAGAACTCAAGGACAAGAAAATCATCGACCTGACCGCCATCGGTCGTGAGCTGAAGGTCGAAGGCGCATCGGGCATGCGCAAGCAGGATCTGATCTTCGCCATTCTCAATGCCACCGCGGAGAAGAACGGCGCCATCTTCGGTGAAGGAGTCCTTGAAATTCTGCCGGACGGGTTCGGTTTTCTCCGGGCTCCCGATGCCAACTATCTCCCCGGTCCCGATGATATCTACGTCTCGCCGTCGCAGATCCGCCGCTTCAACCTGCGCACTGGCGACACTGTCTCCGGCCAGATCCGTCCCCCCAAGGAAGGGGAGCGCTACTTCGCCCTGCTCAAGGTCTCCGAAGTTAACTTCGAAGATCCGGCCGTCGCTCGCGACAAGACCCTCTTCGACAACCTCACTCCACTCTACCCGGAGGAGCGACTCAACCTTGAAACGGTGACCGACAACCTGTCGATGCGCGTTCTCGATCTCGCCACCCCCATCGGCAAAGGACAGCGCGGCCTCATCGTCGCCCCGCCGCGCACCGGCAAGACTATGCTGCTGCAGAACCTGGCCAACTCCATTACCACCAACCACCCTGAGGTTTATCTCATCGTTCTCCTCATCGACGAGCGCCCGGAAGAAGTCACCGACATGCAGCGCTCGGTCAAGGGAGAGGTCATCTCCTCGACCTTCGACGAACCGGCAACGCGCCACGTCCAGGTCGCCGAGATGGTCATCGAAAAGGCCAAGCGCCTGGTCGAGCACAAACGCGACGTCGTCATCCTCCTCGACTCCATCACCCGCCTCGCCCGCGCCTACAACACCGTGGTGCCGCCTTCGGGCAAGATCCTTTCCGGCGGGGTTGACTCCAATGCCCTGCATAAACCGAAACGCTTCTTCGGCGCCGCCCGCAACATCGAGGAAGGGGGCTCCCTGACCATCATCGCCACCGCCCTGGTTGACACCGGCAGCAAGATGGACGAGGTCATCTTCGAAGAGTTCAAAGGGACCGGCAACATGGAAGTCATCCTCGATCGCCGCCTCGTCGACAAGCGCACCTTCCCGGCCATCGACATCAACAAGTCGGGGACCCGCCGCGAGGAACTCCTCGTCGACCGCACCAGCCTGCAACGCATCTGGTTGCTGCGCAAGGTCTTGAGCTCCATGAACGTCGTTGACAGCATGGAATTCCTGCTGGAGAAACTCTCGGAAACCAAGAACAATCAGGACTTCCTCAACTCGATGAATCAGTAACCGCAGCGGCATAGCGCGGTACAAAAACAACTTGTAAATATTCCGACGGTATGGTAAGCATTCGCACTTATTGTTGGCTGACACCCAAGCAAGGCCTGTACCTGCCAGGCACCTAAAAGGAGACAAAGCATGAAAGAAGGCATTCACCCCGCGTACGATGCAGTGACCGTCACCTGTCACTGCGGTTCCACCTTCGCCACCCGTTCCACCAAGAAGGACGCGATCCACACGGAAATCTGTTCCCAGTGCCACCCCTTCTTCACCGGCAAGCAGAAGCTCATCGACGCCGAAGGGCGTATCGAGCGCTTCCGCAAGAAGTACGGTCAAGGGTAATAACACGCGGGGACGGCCCTGGTGGGTCGTCCCTTTTTTGCCTCCGGGGCCGGATTTCGGCAGCGGGCTGCAACGTCCCACCCGGGGTACGGCGGTCGATCATGCTTGTTCAGCTGCTCACCCATACTCCCGACCCCGAACAGGTGGTGGCGGCTGCGGCCCGCCTCTGCTACTCGGACGCTTCCATCGACCGGCTGCTGGAAAAGAGTCGCGACGACCATGCCGGATTACTGGCCAAGATCTTGGATCTCGGCCATTTTTCCGTTCTGGAACATGCCAGTTTCACCTTTGGCATCGAGGGGATCAGCCGCGCCTGCTCACACCAGCTGGTGCGGCATCGCATTGCTTCCTTCTCCCAGCAGAGCCAGCGCTATGTCCCGGTGCGCGAAGCCTTTGCCGCGGTGACGCCGCCGACCATTGCCGCCCAGCCGGCTCTGGCGGCCCGCTACGCCGGTTTGCTGGAAGAATGCCAGCGGGTTTATGGCGAGCTCGTCGCCGCCGGCATCCCCGCCGAAGACGCCCGTTTTGTTCTGCCCAACGCCGCCGCGACCAAACTGGTCATGACCATGAACGCCCGCGAGCTCCATCACTTTTTCGAGCTGCGCTGCTGCCGCCGCGCCCAGTGGGAGATCCGGGCCATGGCGGTGGCGATGTTGGCAGCCTGCAAGCGCACGGCGCCCCTGCTTTTCCCAGCGGCCGGCCCCGGCTGCCTGCGCGGCGCCTGCCCGGAGGGGAAGATGACCTGCGGCGAGGCGGCGGCGGTGCGCCAGGAATTCAAGGAAATGTAAGGCAGCTTCAAGCTATCAGCAATCAGCTGTCAGCTTGAAGCTATTGACCTTGAAGCTATTGACCATAAGGCTTTTAGCTGATAGCTGAAAGCTGATCGCTGAAAGCTGCTTTTATGATATTCAACAAACTCGAAGAGGTCGTCGATCGTTTTCGCGAGGTCGAGGGCCTTCTTTCCAATCCTGCCACCACCTCCGATCAGGAGAAGTACCGCGCCCTGACCCGGGAGCACGCCGATCTCGCTGAAATCGTCGAGGTTTATGGCGAGTTCAAACGGATCCGCGAAGCCCTGGAGGGGAATCGCGAGCTGCTGCGCGATTCCGATCCGGAAATGCGTGACATGGCGCGGCAGGAGATCCCCGAGCTCGAAGCCAGGCAAGAGTCTCTCACCGCCCAGTTGCGGCAGTTGCTGATCCCCAAAGACCCCAACGACGCCAAAAATGTCATCCTCGAGGTTCGCGCCGGGACCGGCGGCGAGGAGGCGGCGATCTTTGCCGGCAACCTCTTCCGCATGTACTGCCGCTATGCCGACAACAAGGGGTGGAAGGTCGAGCTGATGAGCGCCTCGGAGTCGGACGCCGGCGGCTTCAAGGAGGTCATTGCCCTGATCAGCGGCCAGCGCGTCTACTCGCGGCTCAAGTATGAAAGTGGTACCCACCGGGTGCAACGGGTGCCTGAGACCGAGGCCCAGGGGCGGATCCACACCTCGGCCTGCACCGTCGCCGTCCTCCCCGAAGCTGAGGATGTCGATCTCGAAATCGATCCGTCCGACCTGCGCATCGACGTTTACCGCGCCCAGGGCGCCGGGGGACAGCACGTCAACAAGACCGAGTCGGCGGTGCGCGTCACCCACCTGCCGACCGGCGTCGTTGTCGCCTGTCAGGACGGCAAGTCGCAGCACAAGAATAAAGCCCAGGCGATGAAGCTGCTCAAGAGCCGCATCCTCGATTCGATGATGGCGGAGCAGCACGCCCAGATCGCCGCCGACCGCAAGAGCCAGGTCGGCAGCGGCGACCGCAGCGAACGCATTCGCACCTACAACTTCCCGCAAGGGCGCTGTACCGACCATCGCATCGGCCTGACCCTCTACCGCCTCGATGCCATCATGCAGGGGGAGATAGACGAGCTGGTCGAGGCCTTGACCACGCACTACCAGAGCCAGAGCCTCGCCGGGCAGGAGGGGTAATTTGGCCGAAACCTGGACGGTCCTGAAGCTCCTCAAGTGGACGGCGGAGTACTTTGCCGGCAAGGGGATCGACAATGGCCGTCTCGATGCCGAACTCCTCCTCGCGGCAACCCTGGGGCTGAACCGGGTCGGTCTCTATCTCAACTACGACCGGCCCCTGTCTGCTGAGGAACTAACCCTCTTTCGCCAGCAGGTCGAGCGCCGCGCCCGGCGCGAGCCGCTGGCCTACATTCTCGGTCGCTGCGAATTCTGGTCTCTCCCCTTTGCGGTGACGCCGGCGGTGCTTATTCCCCGCCCCGATACCGAAGTGCTGGTCGAGGAAGCGCTCAAACGCCTGCCGCAGAACGGCCAGGTTCTCGATGTCGGTCTCGGCAGCGGCGCCATTGCCGTCGCCATTGCCCACGAACGCAGCGATGCCCGGATCGAGGGGATCGATCTCTCCCTGTCCGCTCTCGCCGTGGCCCAGGGGAACGCCGCAGCCAACGCTGTCGCCGCACAGGTAAGTTTCCACCAGGGCGACCTCTTCGCTCTGAACGGCGGCCCGTACGATGTCATTGTCAGCAACCCGCCCTACATCGCGGCCGCTGAAATGCCGACGCTGATGCCCGAGGTACGTGACTTTGAACCAAGCCTGGCCCTGGTCGCCGGGGCGGACGGCCTCGACTGCTACCGGGCGCTGGTGCCGGCGGCGTGGTCGCAACTCTGTGCCGGCGGCTGGTTGCTGGTCGAGGTTGGCGCGGGTCAGGCCCCGGCGGTGCGGGAATTTTTTGCCACGACTGGCTACAGTGAATGTTTTACCGCGCGCGACCTCGCCGGGATCGAACGGGTGGTCGGGGGACGGAAACCGTAACATTCAACCGGATGTAGGGGCGCATTGCATGCGCCCTGGGCGGACGCGGTCCGCCCCTACAGTGGTTTTATCGAAAAACACTCAGGGGTTCTCCTTTGGATAAGCTCATCATTCACGGCGGTAAACGGCTCAGCGGTGAAGTCAGCATCAGCGGCTCGAAGAACGCCAGCCTGCCGATCTTCTGCGCCACCCTCCTGGCTGCGGGGGTCTACGAAATCGACAACGTGCCGTTTCTGCGCGATATCAACACCACCATCAAACTGCTGGAGAGCCTCGGCGCCCAGGTCGAAGGGCGCGGCCATCTGGTCAAGGTCGACACCCGCGGTGTTGATCAGGTCGAGGCGACCTACGATCTGGTCAAGACCATGCGCGCCTCGGTCCTCGTCCTCGGGCCGCTCCTCGCCCGTTACGGCCGGGCCCGGGTCTCCCTCCCCGGCGGCTGCGCCATCGGCGCCCGCCCCATCAATCTCCATCTCAAGGGGCTGGCGGCCCTCGGCGCCGAGATTCGCCTCGAACACGGCTACGTCGAAGCCGAGGCCAAACAGCTGCACGGCGCGCGTATCTATTTCGACGTCTCCACCGTCGGCGGCACCGAGCATCTGATGATGGCGGCGGCTTTGGCCAAGGGGGAAACGATTCTCGAAAACGCCGCACGGGAGCCGGAGATCCCCGAACTCGCCACCTTCCTGACCAAGATGGGGGCGCGCATCGAAGGCGCCGGGACCGACACCATCCGCATCATCGGCGTCGATGAACTGCAGCCGTGCTGCCACGAAGTCATGCCCGACCGCATCGAGGCCGGCACCTTCATGATCGCCGCCGCCATCACCGGGGGGGACATCCGCCTGCGCAATATGCGTCTCGACCACCTCGATGCCGTTGCCTTCAAACTGCAGGATGCCGGGGTTGAGGTCAGCAGCCGTGACAACCTGGTGCAGGTGCGCGGCACCGGGGCGATTCGCCCGGTCAACATCAAGACCCGGCCCTATCCTGGCTTTCCGACCGACATGCAGGCGCAGTTCATGACCTTGATGTGCCTGGCGCAAGGGGCGAGCGTCATTAGCGAGAACATCTTCGAAAACCGCTTCATGCATGTGTCTGAACTCCTCCGCTTCGGCGCCGACATCGTGACCGAAGGGAACAGCGCCACCGTCAAGGGGGTGCAGAAACTCTCCGGGGCGCCGGTGATGGCGACCGACCTGCGCGCCAGCGCCTCGCTGATCCTCGCCGGTCTCGCCGCCGACAACACCAGCGAGATTTCGCGCATCTACCACCTCGACCGCGGCTACGAGCGCATCGAGGAGAAACTCAAAGGCCTGGGTGCCGACATCGAGCGGGTCCACGAGCCGATGTAATTGTCGTGTAGGGGCAGGCCTCGTGCCTGCCCGTGTGTGGGCACCCACAAGGGATGCCCCTACAAGGATCGTATGTCCGACTGGATTACCTTCGCCCTGCCCAAGGGGCGCATCATGCAGGACTCCATGGCGCTCTTCGCCAAAATCGGCATCGTCTGCCCCGAGATGGCCGAGGAGAGTCGCAAGCTCGTCTTCGAGAACCGCGAAGACCGCTTCCGCTTCATGGCGGTGCGCGCCACCGACGTGCCGACCTATGTCGAATACGGTTGCGCCGATCTCGGCGTCGTCGGCAAAGACACCCTGCTCGAGCAGGGGAAGGATCTCTACGAGCCCCTCGATCTCAAGTTCGGTTACTGCCGCATGGTCGTCGCCGAGCCCAAGGCGCTGCGCGCCGGGGACGACCCGGCGGTCTGGTCGAACATCCGCGTGGCGACCAAGTACCCCAACGTCACCGAGCGCTATTTTGCCGCCAAGGGGATCCAGGTCGAGATCATCAAACTCTACGGCTCCATCGAACTGGCGCCGCTGGTCGGCCTTTCCGAGCGCATCGTCGATCTGGTGTCGAGCGGGGCGACGCTGCGGGACAACGGTCTGGTCGAGGTCGAAACCATCGCCGAGATCACCAGCCGCCTCATCGTCAATCGTGCCAGCCTCAAGACCAAGCAGCAGCGCATAGCGCGGATTCTCGACCAGTTGGAAAAAATCGTCGGACAATCGTAGATACCGTTATCGGCAGCAAGTAAATTTTGCGTTGTAAGCCGGGTCGAACGGTTGGTTGTTCTTGATCACGCCGAACATGATCTGCACCAGTTTTTTCATGCA
>Ga0209212_1003319_pt1 | contig 21417 bp, 22 predicted proteins | sample RifGroC2_FD_183996 | JGI IMG/M metagenome (GOLD analysis project Ga0209212, IMG submission 183996) | Groundwater microbial communities from Rifle, Colorado, USA - Groundwater C2 (SPAdes) (version 2) | ecosystem: Environmental > Aquatic > Deep subsurface > Groundwater | place: Rifle, Colorado... | reverse complement strand
TCGACCTGAGCCGCATGAAGCGTGAGCCTTTCATGGTTTGAGATTATCATCGAAACAGCAATCCGGTGCGAAGTTATATGAATCGCCCCGGGTTCACAGGTATATTTTCGTGTGGTTCTGCCTCAAACCGTAATTCTGCAAAACGAATATTCCTTGCCGCGATATGATCGCGTGTTCCCCCTCGATCCTTCCGGGAGAGGGCGGATATTCATCGGGGTACCCGACGGGGACTATTGCCACCGGCCGAATATGATCGGGCAGGTTCAATATCTTGCTCACTAAGGTACTCGCCCGCGGTCACCTGTCCCGGTTTGAAGGAGATCTCCTGCGAGCTCGGCTCCGTCCCCCGCGCTTCCGCTCCCGAGATCCGGGCGAGTGCTTCCACCGACATGAGGTGCTGGGGCATCAGGCCCGGCTTCGGGCGGTTCTTGCGGATGTTGAAGATCCGGACCGGCTTCCCCGTGATGCAGGACAGGCTCAGGGTCGTCCGCAGGATCTGCCCCCCGCCTTCCCCGAAGCTACCGTCGATCTCTACGAATTCCGTCAAGCGGCCCCTTTCGGCACGGGAACCTCGCAGAAGGTACACACGATGGTGCTGCTGTAAAGATAGCGAATTCCTTTCCCCAATTGAATATCCCATGGAAGGACCGATCTTGTACTAAGATACGAATACGCCGATTACCGGGGGCAGGATCAGGCAGCCATGAGCCATCCAATGACCCTGTCGCAACGTGTCGCCATTGCCCGCGGGGACGAGCCGGCCGATCTGGTGCTGACGAACGCCCGCCTCATCGACGTCCTTTCCGGAAGAATCGATCTGACCGAAATCACCATCGCCGGTCCGCTGGTCGTCGGCGTCGGGGGTACATATCGGGGGCGGGATGCGGTCGATCTCGAGGGTCGTTACGTCTGCCCCGGCTTTATAGACGCCCACGTCCACCTGGAAAGCGCCCTGGTGCGGCCCCGGGAATACGGCCGGGCCGTCGTCCCTCGGGGGGTGACGACGGTCATTACGAATCCTCATGAGATCGCCAATGTCCTCGGGATCGAGGGAATACGCTTCATGCTGGAAGACGCGGAGCGGGCCGCCATGGACGCCTTCGTGATGGTCCCCTCCTGCGTGCCCGCTACACCCATGGCGACCTCCGGTGCCGCCGTTACGCTCGCCGATCTTCAGCCGCTCCTGGCGGAACGGCGCGTGATCGGCCTCGGGGAGGTCATGGACTTCCACGGGGTCGTCGCCGGCGATGCGCGGATGCTCACGGAAATCGACGCCTTCCAGGGGCATCCCATCGATGGTCACTGCCCGGGACTGGGCGGCATGGCCCTGAACGCCTACCTGGCCGCGGGGGTCACCTCCGACCACGAGTGTACGGAGTCCGGAGAGGCCGAGGAGAAACTTCGCCGGGGGATGAAGATCTTCCTCCGGGAAGGGAGCGCCGCCCGCAACCTGGAAGCCCTGCTGCCGGTGGTCACCCCGGCCAATGAACGCTGGCTGTGTTTCTGCACCGATGACCGTCAGCCTCCGGACCTGCTGGAGGAAGGATCGATTGATCACCTGATCCGACAAGCCATCGCCTGGGGCATCGCCCCGATGACGGCCATCCGGATGGCTACTTTGAATCCCGCGGAACATTTCCGCCTTCACGACCGGGGCGTCGTCGTCCCCGGTCGACGCGCCGACCTGGTGGTCTTTCGTGACCTTGCCGTGCCCGTGCCCGAGAGGGTCTACCAGGGGGGTGTCCTGGTTGCGCGAGACGGAGCAATGGTTCCATCGGCGGGGGGGAGGGAAGTGACGGAACTTCCCCCGGGAGTCCGGAACACCGTTTCCCTGGATTGGTCGCGGGTGGACTTCCGCATCCCCGCCCGGGGGCGACGGATCCGCGTCATCGGAGCCGTGACGGGGCAGGTGATTACCGAATCCCTCGTGATGGAGTCGCTCGTGGTGGATGGGTGGGCCGTCGTCGACCCGGAGAGAGACCTCCTGAAGATCGCGGTCATCGAGCGCCATCATTACTCCGGGCGGATGGGGTTGGGTTTCGTGAAGGGGATCGGATTGAAGCGGGGGGCCATCGCGAGCACCGTGGTTCACGACCACCACAACCTGATCGTGATCGGGGCCGACGACCGGTCCATGGAGTCCGCTTTTTCTGCCCGAGGGAGGGACGAAATGATGACGGAGGAAAGGGACGTCCTGATCACCGAAGAGACGATCCGGAATCGCGTGGGGGAACTTGCGCTCCGGATCTCCGCGGATTATTCCCACGTTGAAGATCTGCTCCTGGTCGGCGTTCTCCGCGGGAGCTTCATCTTCCTGGCCGATCTGTCCCGGCGTCTCACGATCCCCCGGTGCATCGACTTCATCGCACTCGCCGCGTATGGCCAGACGACGACGGCGACGGGTGCGGTGCGGCTCATCATGGACCTGCGGACCGATGTCCGGGGGAGACACGTCCTGATCGTCGAAGACATCGTCGACACCGGGTACACGCTCGACTACATCTTGTCCCTGCTGCGGCCGCGGGAACCGGCCTCCCTGAAAACCTGCGCCTTGTTGCGGAAACCTGCTCGCCTGAAGAAGAGGCTGCAAATCGATTACCTGGGTTTCGATATTCCGGACGTCTGGATCGTCGGATACGGCCTGGATTTCCAGGACCGGCATCGGGCCCTGCCGTATATCCGTACCCTTCCCGCTTCCCCGGCATCGAGTCTGCCGTGAAACGGCAATGGCCTTATGCGGGAAGGAGAGGCCGGTACAAGCTTCCAGGGGTAGTTGATCGCTGGCTGCGATTCCGAATCGCTATGTGGGGCAGGAAGGCTTGACCATTTCGTAGAATGTGCACTTGTGGCAGTCCCCGATCTTCTCGGCAACGGGGCAATGAACCTTCGTCTCGGATAATGTGCCTGCCACGGACCAACAGATTCGTCCATAATTCGGGAAAGCCGGGCATCTATCCGTGGCATTCTCGCTTTTTTCCACACCACACCGCATGATTTCCCAGCACTGTGCCTTGAATATCTCGTCAACCGGAAGATAGGGGAGGAAGAGGCTGAACATCGCGCCTCCTCCCGGTGCCGTGGACACCCGGATCGATCCCCGGTGTTCCTCCATGATCTTCTTGCAGATGGAGAGGCCCAGGCCCGTGCCTTGGCCTATCTCCTTGGTGGTATAGAACGGTTCGAAAATCCTTTTGACAAGGTCAGGCGATATGCCTGGTCCTGTATCAGATACATCTATGACCACGTAGTAGGTCCCGTTTTCGCAAGCCGTCCTTGTCGCCAGGGTCAACGTTCCGCCATCGGTCATCGCGTCGATCGCGTTGGTCAGCAGATTGTCGAGGGCTTGCCGGATCTGGTCTTCGTCGACGATACAGAGTGGCAGGCCAGGTGCCTGCCGAACCACGAAGAGGAGACGCTTCTCCCGACAGATTCCGTCGAACTTCGCTTCCTCCTGGGCGAGAAGACCGTTCATGTCCGCGGATTGGAGATGATACCTCGCTTCCCGGGAAAAGGTCAGGGTGTCCCGAAGGATCCGTTCGAGCCGCACCACTTCCTTGACGACAATCTTTGCGTATTCTTTTTCCGCGGTATTCTCCGGAAGGCGCTTCTCAAGGCGCTTTGCGAACCCACCGATAGCGGTCAGGGGATTGCGGATCTCATGAGCCACGTCGGCGGTGAGCCTTCCGAGTGCCGATAACTTCTCCACTTCCACAAGCTTCCCTTGAAGGTGCTTCAAGGTTTCAAGTGACTCGGCCAGATCCCGGTTGAGCGATTCGATCTTCTCCTTGTCCTTGCGAAGGATCGCCGAGAGCAAACCGATCGGGAGTGCGATGAGAAAAAAGAAGGAAATACGGAGCAGAAAGTCGATCGGTTCGATCGCAGAGATGTGAAGACAGGCGAAGAGGTAGATCACAGTGCACATCGCAGCCACGACAAGGCCGCTGCGATAGCCGTAATAAAAGGCATGGAGGGCAGTGAGTAGATAAAAGCCTATGAAGAAGCTGCTGACAAACCCTCCGGAGTTTACGACCAGGAGGTAGACGAAGGCCAGGTCGAAGAGGAACGAGAGCCGATAGATCTCCCTCTTCCTGTCGAACCGGAACAAGAGGAGCGTGTAAATCAGCAGGCCGTAAGCGACGAAGAAGGCGGCGATCCGGAGGAAGGTTCCCTCCGTTTCCCTCGGGACCGGGGCGACGAGAAGCCATGCGATGCAGCCCGCCAGGGCGACGATCCGGAGGGCGAAGAACCCGATGTCCGCGATCTCCAAACCGCTTCGGACCGACTCGTAACGGGCCTTCAGGGTGGGCATCGCATCCCCTCCGGAAGTTCACCTACGGGATATCCCGGTCCAAATTATATATGGGCCTGGTTCTTCTTGGACGAATATTAAGGTGCCCTTCCCCATAGGCTGCCCGAGTTTATGCATGTGACCTGCACCCTGACATGTATGAAAACGGTTCGGGCACCCGCCCCGAATGTCCGGTTACTAACGACAGGGGTACGTGTAGCGGCGGTTGTTTGAAAGGGATTTCCGGTCAAGCCGGGTTTCAGTGAAATTCCTCTCGTACCGTTTCCGTCTCCTCGTTCCGGTACCAGGCCAAGGCGGTTTTGCTCGTGCGGGGCTTCACGATGGAGAGGGCGGTCTTGCCGTCGTGCTTCACGATCACCTTGTCCCCGATCTCCAGTTCACCGAGCTGCTCCTTCACCTTCTTGCGTGCCTGGAAGCTCATTTCCCCTTTCGGTCCCTTCAGGGTCAGGGTTCCCGCCGCCTCGTCCATGTCTTCGATCGTCCCCGTGAACAATTTCGCGCGGGGCTTCGGTGCGGCTTTCTTCTCCGTTCCCGCAATCCCCTTCTTTCCAGCTTGTAGCTGGGAGGGGGATTTATCCTTGGCACAGCCACCCGCAACGATCGAGAGGGCGAACGCTGCCGCTGCGAGCGCTGTGAACGCTTTTCTCATTCGAATCCTCAATGGGAAACAAAGAGGGCAGGGGGATTGTGTCCCCCTGCCCATGACGTCCTCGCCCTTGTGGGGCGGGACGATCCCTCCATTATTACCGCTTGAACTACTTCTTCACCGGGGGGGCGGCCGGCGCGGCGGCGGGTGCCATTTCCTTCTTCGGCTCTTCCTTCTTCACTTCCTTCGCCTCTGCCTTCTTCTTCGCCTTCTTCACTGCCTTCTTCTTCTCCACCTTCTTCTCGGCCTTCTCCGCCTTCGGCGCCATCGCGGCGTTGTCGGCTGCGAGCGCGAAACCGGACACGGTCAGGGCGAACACTACGGCGAACAGCACTGAGAGCATCTTCTTCATTACTTTCCCTCCATGTGAGATTTGGAATGCAGGGATGCTACTTCAAGGACAGTGCCAAACCCAACGGATAGTACAACCACTTGAAATAATGTAATATTTGCTTTCAACCCGAAACCGTCTGCCTCGGTGGGTTCCCCATATGAGGCACAACATCCCCATTTAGGGGAACCTTCCCCGCAAGCTCACCCCCTACAAAACCGGATCGCCGAAAGGATCGCGAAGGAGTGCCCATGCCTCTAATTGGCAAGCGCCAGGTGACGGATATCCTTTGGTGCATGATCAATGGGAGGGGAGAGAACGCATGGGGCCGGATTCCGCCCGGGATGTCGTGAAAACAAAGGGGCTGGAGATCTTTCGGCTCATGGGGGCGGAAACGCCGTCCCTTTTCGACAGGGGATGGTGGGCGGGCCGGATGATGGAACGCGTGATGCGGGACCCGTCGCTGAAGGTTCCCCTGTTCCGTTTCGTGGATGTGCTCCCCGTCTTGAACGATCGCCGCCGGATCGCGAGGCACGCGAGGGAATATTTTTCGGACGGAACGTTGCCGCTCCCCTGGTACACGAATTTCCTTCCGACGACCTATGTCGTGAAGGAAGCCGTTACCCGCATTTCCAGGACGTTCATCGCCGGGGAGACCCCCCGCTCGACCCGCTTTCGGAACCGTCTTTCCCTCGACTGCACCTTTCGGTGAAGATCAGCTCCCTGTATTCCCGCATCGGGCCGGCCAATCACGAGGACAGCGTCCGGGAGGTTCGTCGGAAGCTGCTACCGATCCTCGCCAAGGCCCGGGAAGCGGGCGGGTTCGTGAACCTCGACATGGAAACCTACAGCCTGAAGGAGATCACGCTCGACGTCCTGGCGGAGACATTGGACGATCCCGCGTTCCGCGAATGGGAACACGCCGGGGTCGCCCTCCAGGCGTATCTCAAATGCGCGGAGCGGGATCTGCGGCGGCTGATCGGCTGGGCGAAGGAGAGAAACCGTCGAATTACGATCCGCCTGGTGAAGGGGGCCTACTGGGAATACGAAACCATCGTGGCACGGCAGAAAGGGTGGGAGATCCCCGTGTTCCCCAGGAAATCCCACACCGACGCGAATTTCGAGCGGTGCGTCGAGATCGCCATGGAAAACCACGAGCACGTGACGCTAGCCGTCGGCTCGCACAACGTGCGGTCGATCGCCAAGGCGCTGGAGACGGCGGAGAGGCTCAAGGTCCCCCGGGATCGGTACGAGTTCCAGATGCTGTACGGCATGGCGGAACCGATCAAGCGCGCGCTCATGAAGATGGGGTTCCCGGTACGCGAATACGCCCCGATCGGGGAGCTTCTCCCCGGAATGGCGTACCTGGTGCGGCGCCTGCTGGAAAACGCCTCGAACGAAGGATTCCTCCAGAGGGCGTTTCTTGGCAATGTTCCTCCGGAAGAACTCCTCGCGGAGCCGGAAAGCTACGTGGAAGCGCCGCGCGACAGGGAGGCGGAAGGGATGAAGCCGTTTTCCAACGAGCCGGTCGCCGATTTCACGATCCGGGGAACCCGTACCGCCTCCGTGGCGCGCCGGCGGAGAGGGGAGCTCGCGGCATGGCAGGTGCGCGAAGTCGGGAAGAGCTGGCTGGAGGCGGACGCCGACGTGGCCGAAGCCATCGACTACCTGGAATACTACGGCCGGGAGATGGTCCGCCTGGGGAAGGCCGCACGATTGGGCGACACCCCCGGGGAGGAGAATCTCTACCTGTACCGCCCGCGGGGCGTGGGCCTTCGGATCGTGGAGAAGGCGGGACGGACCGCGCAGGGACAGAAGTCGATCAAGCGGACCGTCGTGGAGATGGGGGGCAAGAACGCGATCCTGATCGATGCGGATGCCGACCTGGACCAGGCGATTCCGGCGGTCGTCTCCTCCGCGTTCGGGTACCAGGGACAGAAATGCTCCGCCTGCTCCCGGGTGATCGTCCACGCGGATTGCTACGACCGCTTCCTGGCGCGGCTGTGCGAGGCGGTCAAGGGACTGACGGTCGGCCCGCCGCAGGACCCCGCCAACGGGATCGGGCCCGTCATCGACGCCGCCGTGAAGGAGAGGATCCTGGCGGCCATCGAGCTCGGGAGGCGCGAGGGGAAGGTGGCTGCGGAAATCCCGGTCCCCGGTGAAGGGTATTACGTATCCCCGACAGTCCTCACGGATCTTCCCCCGGATTCGGAGATCTTGAGGGAGGAAATTTTCGGGCCGGTGCTCGCCGTCATCCGTGCCCGGGATATCGAGGAGGCCGTGGGCCTGGCGAACTCCTCCGACTATGCATTGACGGGCGGGCTTTTTTCCAGGAGCCCGGCGACGATTCGGCGCGTCGGGGAGACGTTCGAGGTCGGCAACCTTTACATCAACAGGGGAATCACGGGCGCGGTGGTGGGCCGGCAGCCGTTCGGGGGATTCCGGATGTCGGGCGTCGGCTCCAAGGCGGGAGGGCCCGATTATCTCCTGCAGTTCATGGAACCGAGGGTCATCACGGAAAACACGATGCGAAGGGGGTTTTCCCCGGACGTATTGCCTTGATCCGTCCCCCCTACCGGTTCACCGCTCTCATGGCCTGTTCGGAGTAGCGCTCCCCCCTGGCCGCCCCGGCGGGGAACGCCGCGTCCATCCGGGAGAGGTCTTCCGAAGTCAGCGCCACATCCAGGGCACCGATGTTTTCCTCCATCCGGTTTTCGGGTACGCACCCCGATAACCCGAAGGCGAAAGTTTCCGCTGAATATCCTAACCGTTCAATCCGAAAAGAGAATAAAGCGGGGGGGTATTCGGAATTCTCTGAAAGGCAAGAGGATGGCGGGAACGGAATCGAAGAGGGCGACGGTTTACCACAAGGCCGGGGTAGGGGTCCGAAGGATGGAAGCCACCCGGTGGGCGGCCGCGCTCTTCTTCCTGGTCATCATGTTCGCGGGGATATATTTCTATAGCAAGAGCGTCAAGACGATCGCAACCCTTGGATTACCGGTCGCCCTGGTCGTCTTCACCGGCATTATCTATTGGGTAAAAGCGATGGGCGACAAGGCGGATACGTACTCCAGGAGGGCCGTCGATGCCCGCCGCGGCGCAGCCGCCGAAGAAGATGTCGGCAACCTGTTGGGCGATCTCCCGTCGGGATATTTCGTCGTGCATGACTTCGTATCCGGGAGAGGGAACATCGATCATATCGTCATCTCCACGAAGGGGATCCTCACCATCGAGACGAAAAGCCACCGGGGCGTCGTCAGCTGTGACGGGGAGATGTTGAAGCGGGACGGGCAACCCTTCGAGAAGGATTTTCTCAAGCAGGCATGGGCGGAGGCATTTTCCATCCGGGATCTTCTCGTCGATCAGGGGATCTCCGCACCCAAACCACAACCGGTGCTCCTGTTTGCCAATGCCGATGTGCAGGTACGAAGGCAGGTGAGAGGCGTGGAGATCATCGGCCGGCGATACCTTCCCCTCTACCTGAAGCGAATGCAGCATCGCTTGAGCGCAAGCGAGGCGGAAAAGATATTTGAAATATTGAAACTATCGCAATCGCAGATGTTCGTTTGACCTTCCTCCGACGTTCGATGACTCATAAGTTCCCGATGAGCGCCGCATTATTGTAGATTGGGGTGTGATCGAATCCGGGGGGTGTCTCGTGGGCGTTCTGCAAGGCAGGAAAGGGCTGATCCTCGGCGTCGCCAACGAGAAATCCATCGCATGGGGCGTGGCCAGGGCTTGTCACCGCGAGGGGGCCGAGTTGGGGTTCAACTATCTCGGCGAGGCGCTGATGAAACGGGTCCATCCCCTGGCGGAGTCGATCCGGTCGAGCTTCGTCGAACCGCTCGACGTCGGCGACGACGCCCAGATCGACGATTTCTTCGCCAAGGTCGAGGCACGGTGGGGACGGCTCGACTTCATCGTGCACTCCATCGCCTTTGCCAACAGGGAATCGCTGAAAGGCAATTTCCGGGATACCTCGCGCGCCGACTTCCATCTCGCGCTGGATATTTCCGCCTACTCCTTTATCGCCTGTGCCCGGCGGGCGGCCCGGTTGATGAGACCGGGGGGAGCCATGCTGACGATGAGCTTCCTCGGGGCGGTGCGCGCCGTACCGAACTACAACGTGATGGGCGTGGCGAAGGCCGCCCTCGAAGCGGCGACCCGTTACCTGGCCCACGACCTCGGGCCGGAAGGGATCCGCGTCAACGCCGTCTCGGCAGGTCCGATCCGCACGCTGGCCGCCTCCGGCGTGGGCGATTTCCGCAAGCTGATGGAGAAGAGCGCCCGTGGCGCCTTGCTCCGGCGGAACGTGACGCAGGACGAGGTGGGGAACGCCGCCGCGTACCTCCTTTCGGACTGGGCTTCCGGCGTGACCGGCGAAGTGCACTACGTCGACGCGGGGTTCAACATCGGCGGCGGCGACCCGGGCGCCGAACCGGCCGCACCGGCCTCCTCATCCCCCTCGTCCTGAGCGTTTGACGGGACGTCAAGCGGATCCCCGCGCGGAAACGCACGCGGGGATGATCGGAACTTCTCCAGCCGGATTTGAAGGAGATTGTGCGAAATGTCGTGCCGGCGAATGATCCCCTTCACCCGGTCGATGGGGTCAATTCCGAAGCGTCTGATTGTCTACCGCCCTCGATTTTGCCTGACCCATTCGTCGCCGGCCTTTCACCTTGACAGCCCCTCCGTTTGATTCATATTGATTCATATCTTGATTCCATCAGCCGAGGCGTTCGTTGCATCGGGAATCAACCGCACGATACTGGAACCCAAAGGAGGGATTTGGCGATGCGAAAAGGTTCACGAATCGGTGTTTGCGTACTCGTGGTTGTCATGGCGGTCTCCCTGACCGGCCGGGTTCAGGCAGAGACCATCAAGATCGGCATAAACGCCCCGCTCACCGGAGATATCCCCAAGGTGGGCGAGGGGACGAAGTTCGCGGCTCAGATGTGGCTCGAAGACGTGAAAGCCGCCGGGGGTCTTACGGTGGGGAAAAAGAAGTACGCGGTAGAGCTGGTTCTCGAGGACAATGAGTCCAAAGCGGAATCCGCCGTGAAGGTCGCCACCAAGATGATCACCGAGGACGGCGTGCTCGTCATGGTCGGGCCTCAGGCCTCCAAGCAGGCGATTCCCGCGGGCGGGATAGCGAACAACTACAAGACGGTGATGGTCACCCCATGGTCCACGAATCCCGACGCCACCAAGGGACGACCCTACGTTTTCCGTGCTTGCTTCCTCGATCCTTTCCAAGGTCCCGTGGTGGCCAATTTCATTTCCAAGGAGTTCAAATTCACCAAGGCTGCCGTCCTGTACGACGTAGCGAGCGACTACCCCAAGGGACTTGCCGAGTTCTTCAAGAAAGCATGGGAAGGCTTGCACGGCAAAGGTTCCGTCGTGGCGTACGAAAGCTTCACCACCAAGGATACCGACTTCAGTTCCCAGTTGACAAAGATCATCAATTCCGGCGCCCAGGTGCTGTTCACCCCCCAGTACTATAACGAGGTGGCCTTGATCGTTCAGCAGGCACACCAGTTGGGGTGGAAAAACCCCATCGTGGGGAGCGACAGCTGGGGGTCGGCGGAAACGGTAAAACTCTGCGGCAAGGATTGCTATGGGGCTTTTTTCAGCACCCATTACGCCGCCGCGGGTGCGACCGGGGCGACCAAGGCGTTCATCGACAGGTATAAGGCAAAGCACGGCTACGTGCCCGACGATGTGGCCGCGCTCACCTGGGACGCCATGCTGCTCGTTCAACAGGCGATCCAGAATACCGGCGGGCTCACGGGAGATCTGAAAAAGGACCGGGAAAATGTCCGCACCGCGATGTCCCGGATCAAGAAATTCAAAGGCATAACGGGAGAGATGACCTTCTCCGGCGGAGGGGACCCGGTCAAGTGCGCGGTCATCGTCAAAATCAGCGACGCGGGCGAGTTCACGTTCCATAAGTCGGTCTGCCCGTAAGGGCTGCTCCGAGATTCGTCAGCGATGGTGATTTTCTTTCAAAACCTTGTCAACGCTCTCCAGTGGGGGAGCTTTTACGCTCTGATCGCACTGGGATACTCCATGGTGTACAGCATCCTCATGCTCTTCAACTTTGCGCATGGCGATATCTTCATGGTCGGGGCGTACATCGGCTTCGGAGTTTCCATCGGCCTGCTTGCGCTTTCCTCCTCGGGCGCCCTTGCAATGCCCAACTGGTTGATCCTGGTGTTGACCATCCTCTTCTCCATGTTCCTGACCTCTTTCGTGGGCATGATCGTGGAGCGGGTAGGGTATCGGCCCTTGCGAAACGCCCCTCGAGCCTCGGCCGCCATCACGGGCCTGATGATCGGCATCATCCTGGAAACCGGCAACCTGGCGCTGCTGGGAGCACGTCGGGTCAGCTTCCCTTCCCTGATCGAGACCACGGTATATAACGTGGGTGGCGTATTCGTAACCAATAAGAAAATCATGATCGTTCTCGTATCGTTGCTCCTTACCCTTGCCCTGCACCTGTTTGTCCGCAGGACGAAGTGGGGAATGGCCATGCGGGCGATGGCCTTTGACTTTGCCGTCGTACCCTTGATGGGGGTGCCGGTCAACACCATGATCGCTCTCACGTTCGCGATCGGTTCGGCCCTGGCCGCCGCCGCGGGGATCCTCTTCGGCGTTGCCTACCCCGTATTGGATCCTTATATGGGTATTTTGTTCGGCTGGAAGGCGTTCGTGGCGGCGATCCTGGGAGGAAGAGGCTCCATCCTGGGAGCCACTCTCGCCGGCTTCCTGCTGGGATTCACCGAAATCTTCGTGGCCATGATCTTCCCCTCGACGCTGCGCGACCTGATCGCCTACTCCATCATTCTGCTGATCCTGACGTTTCGGCCGCACGGGTTTTTCGGCGAACCGTACAGCGCACGGTTGAGGCTCTGAAGTTTTGCCCCTAAAGGTACGGACATCCCGGAATCTCCGGGCCTCCTGTTCCCGGGTCCCGCTGCTGGGCTGGCTTTGCGGCGCCTTGATCGCGGTGACTCTGGAACGGTTCGCGGGCACCCCGATCGCACTGGCCTTGGGATTACCCAAGATACCGGCCCTGTTCGGTTTGGACATCATGCTGAAGAAGCCCATCCTGGTCCCCAACGCGATCCTTTACGTTTTTTTTGTATACGGATTGCCGATGGGAGCCACGACACTTCCCGGCATCTCCCTGACAAACCGGCTTGCCGGCCGGCTTTTCCGGTTTCCGATCGCGATCACGGTGGCCGTCCATCTTGCATTGCTTTACACAACCTTGCATCTGTGGGCGGGAATCAGCGACTACCGCGCCCTCGTTCTCAAGCTCACCTTGATCGCAGTCATGCTCACCTTGAGCTTGAATGTGATCAACGGCTATATGGGCGAGTTCTCCTGTTCCCACCCCGGATTCATGGCCCTGGGCGCGTACTGCGCCTCGGTGTTCACCGTGGGCCTGTTTGTCGATGACCAACTCTTTGGGGCCGTTTTCCTCCCTCCGGTCCTGGGGCCGATCCTGTTCCCCGTTGCCCTGATCCTGGGAGGATTCCTGGCATCCTTCGGGGCATTGTTCGTCGCGATCCCCTCCTTCCGGACGAGGGGGGATTACCTCGCAATTATTTCCCTGGCGTTCCTGTTCATCGTAAAGAGCTTGATCGAGAACCTGGAATTCGTTCGGGGACCGCGGGGCTTGAGCGGGCAGCCCGATTGGGCCGACCTGCCCACGGTGTTCCTCTGGACCGTCCTCTGCGTATGGAGCATCAACAATTTTGTGCGCTCCACGATCGGAAAGGCCCTCAATGCGGTGCGTGACAACGAAATGGCGGCCAGCGCCATGACGGTCGACACGAGACGAACCAAGATCGTGGCGTTTCTTTTCGCAGCCTTCTGGGCCGGCGTTGCGGGAGGGCTTTTCGCCCACGTGCTGAGATACGTAAACCCGTCGACCTTCGGCATTCAAAACCTCGCCGAAGTCCTGGCGATGGTGTACTTCGGCGGGCTGAACTCCGTTTACGGATCCATTGTCGGCGCCGTCAGCATCAGTCTCCTCGGTGAAGCCCTCCGGCCCCTGGAAATTTTCAAGTGGATCATCATTCCGCTCCTGCTCATCCTCGTGATGATTTTCCGCCCGACGGGCCTGGTCGCATTCAAGGACCTCGACGTCACGAGCCTTCTCCGGCCGAAACAGAATCAGGGCGGGAAGGTGTGACATGCCGATCCTTCGGGTTCATAACATGTCTCACGACTTCGGCGGATTGCGGGCCGTAAAAGACTACGACCTGGAGATCGAAATGGGTCAGATCCGGGGGTTGATCGGGCCGAATGGCGCAGGAAAGACCACCATCTTCAACCTACTTACCGGCATCTACACGCCTACGGAGGGTGAAATCTGGCTGGATGGGAGGAGAATCAACGGTCTTCCAGCTCACCGGATCGCCTCCATGGGCATCAGCAGGACCTTTCAGAACCTTCTCCTGTGGAGACACATGACCGTCCTCGAGCACGTGAAGCTGGCCCACTACTCGAAAATCCGGTACGGATTGTTCGGGGCCTTCTTCGGAACACCCGGGCGCAACAGGGAAGAGGCCGAGATCGAAGAGAAGGCGGTTCTCCTCCTGGACAGGATGGGCATTCGCCACCTCGCGGAGCAGGTCGTCCTCAACCTGCCATACGGCGCACAGAGAAGGGTGGAGATGGCCCGGGCGCTGGCGACGGAACCCAAGATATTGTTGTTGGATGAGCCCACGGCGGGGATGAACCCGGAAGAACTGGAACAGATCATGGAGATCATCCGTCGGGTTCATGGCGAGTTGGGGCTGGCGATTCTCCTCATCGAGCACAGGCTGAAGGTGGTCATGGAGCTCTGCGAGAGGATTCAGACCCTGAACTTCGGTGCGGTCATCGCCGAGGGCACTCCCGAAGAGATTCAAAACGATCCCGAGGTGATTGATGCCTATTTGGGCAGGGAGAGTGTGATCTGATGTTGCTGTCCGTTGAAAACCTGCAGGTTTCCTACGACAAAATCAAGGCCCTTCATGGTGTAGGCTTCCGGATCGATGAGGGAGAGATCGTGTGCATCATCGGCGCCAACGGAGCGGGGAAGAGCACCACCTTGCGAGCGATTTCCCGCCTCGTCCCTGTCGAAGCGGGAACGAAAATGACGTTTCTGGGACGGGACCTTCTCCAATACCCTGCGGACAAGGTGGTCAGCGAACTCGGCATCTCCCACGTCCCGGAAGGAAGACGCCTGTTCGATAACCTGACGGTCATGGAAAACCTTCGGCTTGCCACCTATGCCAGGAGGGATCGCAAAGCGATCGGGAAAGACCTGGATCGGGTATTCTCGATCTTCCCTCGCCTTTCCGAGCGGCAGAATCAGAAGGCCGGAACCTTGAGCGGCGGCGAGCAGCAGATGCTGGCCGTCGGCCGGGCATTCCTGAGCGGCAGGAAAATCATGCTCCTGGATGAGCCCTCCATGGGGTTGGCTCCCTTGTTGATGAAGAGCGTGTTCGAGTCGCTTATGGAAATCAATCGGGAAGGAACCACCATCCTGATCGTCGAGCAGAATGCCCGCATGGCGCTCCAATTCGCAGGTCGAGGGTATTTGCTGGAGAACGGCAGGGTCGTGCTCGAGGGCATGTCCGGGGAACTTCTTGCCGATCCCCGGGTCAAGAAAGCGTATCTCGGGGGGTGATCGCCGGGGAAAACGCCATCGTTCATCTTCCCCGTGCGGTGGCGATGGTATACTACGGAAACGGCATCTTTGAAATACCGGCCCGCTCCGTGGGAGAGATTTATGGCATATGCGAGACCTCATGCGGGGGTGCATCCTGTAACGCATCTTTGGAGAAAAATCACCGTCACGGACCTGGGGTTTTCCTCGGCCACCCGGGTGGAAAACGGAAAGTTGCTCATCGATAAAGGTGAGTTGACCGCCCTGTTACGATCCGATCCCAACATCAAAGACGTTCAATTGGCGATCGCCCGACCCGGGGATTCGGTTCGAATCATTCCCGTCAAGGATGTCATCGAACCCCGCCTGAGCAGGATCCCGGAGTATCCGATCTTTCCCGGGGTGTTTTCCGCATGGGATCCGGATTCCGGCGGCATCCCTTCCGGGGAGATCGTGTCGTTGTGCGGGATGGTCGTGACCACCGTGGGATCGATCGTCGGCTATCAGGAAGGGCTCATCGACATGTCCGGCCCGGGCGCCCGGTACTCGCTCTTTTCCGGCATACACCATCTTGTGCTGGATATTTCCGTAAAAGAGGGGACGGAACGGCACGAACACGAAAAATCGATCCGGTTGGCCGGTTTCAAGGCATCCGATTACATCGCCCGATCCTCCTTGGGCGGGCCGCTTTCCTCCGGCAGCCGCGAGACCCTGATCAACCCGACGGATCCGGGTTTCCACGGTTCGGAAAAATCCGACGGACGGAAAAGGAAGCCCGGAATCGCTTACCTGTACATGCTCCAATCCCAGGGCCTTCTGCATGACACGTACTATTGCGGAGTGGATGTCAAGAAGATGCTGCCCAGGCGAATCGTTCCCACGGAAGTGCTGTTCGGCGCCATCGTCTCCGGAAATTGCGTCTCGGCGTGCGACAAGAACACGACGTATCATCACCAGAACAACCCCATCATCCTCGATCTCCTGCGCAGGCACGGGGTGGACTGGGACTTCGTCGGCTGCGTCATCACCAACGAAAATGTCACCTTGGGCGACAAACAGCGGTCGTCCACGCTGGCGGCCGAGCTGATCGTTTCCCTGAATCCCGACGGCGTCATCGTTTCCAAGGAGGGCTTCGGCAATCCCGACGCCGATCTCATGATGAACTGCTCGAAGATCGAGGCGCATGGCATCAAAACGGTTCTGCTCACCGACGAATTCGCGGGACAGGACGGCGCCTCGCAATCCCTGGTCGATTCCCACCCGAACGCCGACGCCATCGTTTCCACAGGAAACGCGAACGAAGTGATCGTTCTTCCGCCGATGGAAAAGGTCATCGGCGACGACCGCGTCATCACGGAACTGGCCGGCGGCTCCAGCAAATGCCGTCTTCCGGACGGGAGCGTCGCCATCGAGCTGCAGGCGCTGATCGGGTCCACCAACCAGTTGGGATTCGAAAGAATTTCCTCGAGGTTCAAGTAGATGAGCGACGCCTCCCGGAACGGGAAATACCGGATCGTCCATTATGTGAACCAGTTCTTCGGGGGTGTGGGCGGCGAAGAGAGGGCGGACTGCGAACCCTTCACGATACAGGGCCCGCAAGGTCCCGGCCGCCTTCTGGAGAAACTGTTTCGCGAAGGCAATGTGGATGTCGAAATCGTCGCCACGGTCGTCTGTGGCGACAGCTATTTCGTCGACCACCAGGAAGACGTCCTTCGTGAACTGATCCCCTTGATCCGGGGATACCATCCGGACCTGGTCGTTGCCGGGCCGGCGTTCAACGCCGGACGATACGGCATGGCCTGCGGCGGCATCTGCTCGTCGCTGCAACCGCTGGGCATCCCTGCCATCACCGCCATGTTCAAAGAGAACCCCGGCGTGGATCAATACAGAAAGACGGCTTTGATCGTCGAAACCGCCAACAACGTATCCGGGATGGAGGAGGCGGTCCGGAAAATGGTCCGGCTCGGAATCAAAAAGCTGCGCGGCGGGGAGATCGAGTTCCCCAAGGCCGAGGGGTGCTTCGAACAGGGCATCAGGAAAAATTATTCCCACGCCGAGCCGGGGTGTGGACGCGCCATCGCCATGCTCCTTCGGAAAATCAACGGGGACCCGTTCGAAACCGAATACCCGATCCCCTTTTTCGATCGTGTCGATCCGCAGCCGGCCATTGCCGACCTGAAAGGGGTCACCATCGCCCTGGTCACCTCCGGCGGCATCGTTCCCACGGGGAATCCGGACCATATCGAAAGCTCGAGTGCGTCCAAATACGGGAAATATTCCCTGGAAGGGCTGGAGACACTGGATGCCCGAACCCATCAGTCCGCTCACGGCGGATACGACAACACCTATGCCAATGACGATCCCAACCGGGTGCTTCCCATCGATGAGATGAGGGTTCTTGAAAAGGAGCTGGGGTTCAAGCGGCATCCGTGGTATTACGCCACGGTGGGAAACGGAACCTCGGTGGACAACGCCCGGAAATTCGCGAAGGAGATCGCGGTCGAGATGATCCGGGACGGAGTCCAGGCCGTCATCCTCACTTCCACTTGAGGGACATGCACTCGTTGCGGGGCAACGATGGCAAAAGAGATTGAGCGCGCCGGGATCCCGGTGGCGCACATCTGTTCCATCATCACCATATCCCAGACCGTGGGCGCCAACCGGATCGTTCCGGCCGTCGCCATACCCCATCCGCTGGGAAATCCAAGGCTGCCGCTGGATGAAGAGAAAGAAGTGCGGCGGAACCTGTTGAAGAAAGCGCTTGCCGCGCTTCAGACGCCCATCGAAGAGCAGACCGTTTTCTCATGACGCCGACGAAAGGCGGGGGTCCGCCCAGATGAGTCGGGCAGGGCATCTCGTCGAAGTAAACGAGGGGGATTTCGAGAAGGAGGTAATGGAGTCGGGGATTCCCGTTCTCGTGGACTTTTTCACTCCTCCGTGCGCCCCCTGCAAAGCCCTTGTTCCCGTCCTGGAAAGAGCCGCAAGGAAATACCCGAACATCAAGGTCGTCAAGGTCAATGCATGGAACAACCAAAGTCTTTGTGCAAGGTGGAAGATCGTGGGCGTTCCGGCTCTCCTGTTTTTCAAGTCCGGACAAAACATTCTCCGGATCGACGGGTTCGACGACTCGACCGAACGACGGATCGAAGACGGCTTGAACGGTATCCTGGAGAGTTGACGTGAACGCAAGCCATGTCATCATCCGGAAAAGTTCCAACATCCTCGTACATCTTCCCGATTTCGTCCGTCACGGCTCCAAGCCATCAAGGGAAATCAAAAAGCATCCGGACCTCGAGGGGAAAATACGAGGCCGATTGAGGACCTACCGGGAAGCCGTGAGTTACGCTCCCAATCAGGTCTTCATCGGAAACATGGAGCCGGACACGCTCCGATCGTTGAAACAGCCGTGGTTCCAGCATCTCCTGAATCGTGACGGCGCATTCGGCCGTACCGGCCCGTTCGGGGAGATCATGCCCCAGGAGGAGTTCTACGCTCTCTTGAAGGCGGCGACGGACGAATCCTCCTACGACCTGGTCTGGCTGGAACGCCGGTTCCTGGCCGAAACCGTGTCGCCGGCGATCGAAACGCATCGCCTGTTCAATTCGGACGATCTGCTTCTAAAGCTGCGTAACGGAAAGACGATGGAGGAGATCCGGAGGAAAATAGACCAGGACCGATCGTTGCCTCTCTACCATCAGGATGTCCTGGTCGGATGTTTTCAGCGGCATCATGACGAGGACGAGTCGCTGCAGGCGCTCGTACTGATGGAAAATCTGATGACCAAGGCTTCGGCATTTCTGGCGCTCCGGCATCTGCTCGATCGCGCGAACTGCGGGGCGTCGGAGATCGATTTCATCATCAGCTGTTCGGAAGAGGCGGCCGGCGACCGGTACCAGCGAGGCGGCGGCAATCTGGCCCGCGCCATCGGCGAAATGGCCGGATGCCGCAACGCCATTTCCTGTGACGTAAAATCGTTCTGCGTCGGCCCCCATTACGGAATTCTCCATGCTGCGGCCCTGGTGAAGGCAGGGCTCTTCCGAAAGGTGGCCGTCGTCGCCGGAGGGTCGCTTGCCAAGCTGGGTATGAAATTCCAGGGCCACATCGAGAAAGACATGCCGGTTCTGGAAGACGTGATCGGGGGAGTGGCATTCCTGGTGACCGAAGACGACGGCTATTCACCCGTCCTTCGGCTGGATCTGCTGGGGAAATATCCGATCGGCGCGGGAGGGTCGCAGCAGCGCATCCAGGAGAGCCTGATTCTGGAGCCGCTGAAAGCCCACGGATTGAAATTGACGGACATCGACCGCTATGCGACCGAACTGCAGAATCCGGAGATCACGCTGCCGATCGGCCAGGATGATATCCCACTGAAGAACTACCGGCTCATCGCGGCGCTGGCCGTCCAGCAGAAGGAGATCGAAAAGTCCCAGATGAACGAATTCATCGGGAAACGGGGGCTGGTCGGTTTTGCCCCGACGCAGGGGCATATCCCCGCCGGGGTCCCCTACATCGCGCACGGAATCCGGGAAATCCTGGAGGGGAAGAAAAAGCGTATCATGATCGTGGCCAAGGGAAGCCCGTTCCTGACCCGTATGACGAACTTGTCGGACGGACTGTCCTTCGTCTTGGAGAAGAATCCGAAACACGCGGAGGGATAGAGAGATGCTTGAAGGGAAAAAGGTGATCGCCTTCGGGGACGGCCAGGAGATCAAGGCGGAATCGCTGAAAAAGTGCCTGGAGGCGGCCGGGGCGCAGGTTGTACTGGTCCGGGATGCCTGTTTCGTCTGAACGGCCGCCCTGGCGCTTGACTCGGCGAGTCAAGAAGAGATCAAGAAGGCGGCAGGGGAACATGGGACGGAGAACCTGATCGTTGTGTGGGGCGTCACCAACGAGCAATACCTCGAAGTCGGCTCCATGACGGTCATGGAAGGCGACCCCAGCTGGTCCGGCCCATTGGCGGGAGAGGCTTTGCACCTGAAGGTCTTTCATGTGCTTGAACCGGAAATCAAAAATCACATTCCTCCGGATGTGTACGAGGCGGAGTTGATGCTTCTGGAACTTGCGATTGGTGACGAAAAGATCGGGAAAACGATTGCCATGATGGAGGGGTTCCGCGCCCAACGGATAACCAGATGAGTCGGTTTCGTTTCGGTTGCGACGGATGGGCGTTTGGAGGGCGAACGTCAGATAGGACCCTGTAGATTCCGCCCCTTTTTTTTGCTGCGCCCAAACTGTGCCAAGGGAAACCTTCCAAGCAAACACCTTGGTAATACGATGTCTTGAACCTGAGAGCGGGGGGAATCCGTGGGGATTCGAGCCCCCCCCCTTCGACGCCAAGATTTTCACGCTGAATCGGTCGAACGACACGCGGCTCGAAGCTTGGAATGTCGCCGCGTACCTCCTTTCGGATGTCGGCGACACCCGGATCGGGAACATTCCTGTTCCACCCATGCACGCATGCGGGCAGGAAAAGTAGCGAAAAAACCGTCAAGACGGCAACGTGGATGGAAGTACGGTGCCTCCAAAGTAAGAAATATTTTCCCAATTGGACGCTTACTTTCCACCGGTCGCCGTTTCTGAATGTCGTAATATTTTTTTTATCAAGCAATTAAGTCCGCTCCAATCATTGGCGTGAATATTGCTCTAATGCCCCTACGGTTTTTCCCGCAGTTACCAACAGATCATAAAACAAGGAAGGAGGAGAGTGAAATAACCTGGCACCAAATGAGGGGGGGCCATGGAAAAATTCTGGGGTATTTTAGGAAGTTTGGTGGAATTTTTAGGTACCTTGGCGATGGTGTTCATTGCCTTGGCGTTCGCTTTTTCCATCGGATACCACGTTGGATTCACATCCGGATTAGATACCAAAGTCACCTGGGTCGGGGAGAAATACACCATGAAAGCAAACGGCAGTCGCCGGTGAAGGTACGGTTTCCGCGGTTCCGCTTAGGGATACGGTAAGCACGCGCCGCATCCGGATTTCCCGGCTATTCGCTTTCGAGCCCGAGGTATTCCGCAAGCCGGTTCCGGTTGAGGAACAGGTCTCGTCCCTCCCTGCGCAACAGCCCGATCTCCTCGAGGTTGAAGGTCCCGATGTTCCGGGGATCCCCAGCCGGCGGTCGGCTGCGGTGGTTGCGGAGGGGATCAGGCGGCCTTGCGGAACTCCACCTCCGGGGCGAGGAGAATTTCCGTTAGGAACCTCACGAATCGGGAAGTTTCCATTTGTGCGAAGATATTGAAATGGATCGGAAGTGAATGGAGACATCCACTCCAAGGACGGAAGCGATGAATCTCGCCACCCCTTTTCTCGCGATCGCAGCGGCCCTCCTTTCGGCGGCGCTCCATCCGGCGCTGGCGACGGACGATCCGTACCTGCAGAAGCGGGCGGCGATGGTGCGCGACCAGATCGAGCGCGAAGGGATCTCCGATCCGCGCGTCCTGGCTGCGATGCGGGACGTCCCGCG
>Ga0209212_1003317_pt1 | contig 21426 bp, 22 predicted proteins | sample RifGroC2_FD_183996 | JGI IMG/M metagenome (GOLD analysis project Ga0209212, IMG submission 183996) | Groundwater microbial communities from Rifle, Colorado, USA - Groundwater C2 (SPAdes) (version 2) | ecosystem: Environmental > Aquatic > Deep subsurface > Groundwater | place: Rifle, Colorado... | reverse complement strand
GGTGCGCATCATATACCAGCTCTTCAGGATTTCCGACACGCCCTGGATCATCATCAGCAGCGCGGTGAGCGGCACCACCGATTTGAGCGGCCACAGGTAAGGGGTCCAGGGCGTCTGCTGGGACAGTTCGCCAAATATGAAGGCATGCCAGGCATCGTCGATGCTGGTGGCGAACAGCAGGATCATGCCAGGGAAAAAGAACAGGATGTAAGCGTAGAAATCGATCTTGCCTTTGGTGGTTTCGGAGAATTTCTCCCACAGCATGTCGGTGCGGATATGGGCGCCGCGCCGGAGCGTGAAGGCGGCGCCGAGCATGAACAGTGCGCCGTACAGCATGTAGGAGAGTTCGTAGGCCCAGACTGTCGGGTCGTCGAAGAAATAGCGCGACACGACCTCGTAGAAGACGACGATCGCGAGCGGGACGCTCAGCCAGGCAAAAACATTGCCGGTCCACTCGGAAAACGCATCGATGACCTTGATCGTCCGATAGTAGCTTGGCGAAAAATCGTCCATTAGGACCTCTCACGGCGGAAACGTCAGTCGGATTCTATTGCGACGGCCTATCTTATATCGGTATTTGCCGGCGGCGATCAGAATGCGGCCGAGCCAGTTCGGTTCCCCTGCTTTACCCTTTGATAAGACATTGTTTTCGATGGCCCGAACTATAGGAGGGCTGTTTTTGCTTGTCAAGGGATTTTTTACAGCGGAAAAAGCCGCCGATGGTCGGTCATCGCTCCCGCATGGAAAGGTATGTCCTCCGGACGTTGTATCGATGCCGCCCTTCCATGAAAGGGGCCCGCGGGTCCGAGGCGGGAAGGGCAAACGCCTCTCCCATGGGAATTCTCTCGAGGGTCTCCTCCAGCGTCCATCCGGCGCTCAGGGCCTTTTTCATGTCGTTGGTAAGCCGGCTGAAGTAGAGCATATACAGCCACAGGTCCGACGGTCCCAGGGGGGCGGAGTGGCCAGGGATCAGGGTCTCGACTTCGATTGTCTGGATGAAGCGGGTGAGCGTTCCGAGAAAGGTGGGGGCGTCGCTCTCCAGGGCGAGGCCGAAGGAGCCCCCCGTCATGTTGCCCGTCCAGGCCGCCTTGGCCTCGGGGACATAGGTGATGGTGTCCCCCGGCGTGTTCGCGGGGCCGAACCAGTGGATCTCGACGATCCGTCCACCCAGGTCGATACGGAGGTAATCGTTAAAGACAATGTCGGGGAGCCGCAGGGTGACCCCCTCGAAAACCGTGCGGTCGTGGTTCACCGCGGGCAGCATGAACGCCAGCTCCTCGTCGAGGTAAGGTGTCCGCGCCGCGGTTTCGCGCTGCTGGATGACCAGGATCTCCGCCGGAAAGGCGCAGTTCCCGAAGGTGTGGTCCCCGTGGTAGTTCGAGTTGACGAGAAAGAGCATCGGCTTGTCCGTCGCCTCGCGCACCCGCGCCTGGATCTGGCGGGCCATAGGGATAGCGATATGGGCGTCGATCACGAGCACACCCTTCTCGCCGACCACGAAACCGGCATTGTCCACGCCGGGGATGGAGCTGATCAGGGCGTAGACGCCGGGCGCCAGTTCTCTCGTCGTGAGTGTGCAACCCGCGGGATGAAGCTTCCACACGGGGAAATCCGGCGTGAAATCCGCCCAGGTAAGCATCCGCGGTTTTCTATCCATTATTTACTCCATGACGATGGCCGCCCTGCCGGTGATGAGCCCTGCATCGAGGCGGGCGTGCACCTTCTCCGCCTCCTCCAGGCGGTAGGTCTCGGTCACCAGAGGCCAGATCTGCCCCCGGGCGCAGAGATCGAGGGACTCGATGATCTCCTGCCTGGTGAAGGCCCGGCTACCCATGATCTCCAGCTCGCCATGGAGCAGCCGCGAAGCCGAAACGCGGAAAGGCTCGGGCGAGTAACCCCCCAGGGTGACAAGTCTCCCCCCCTTGCCCAGGGAATCGGCGGCGGCCTCGAGGGTGGAGGCCTGGGAGACAAAATCGACGGCCACGTCCACCCCGACGCCCCCCGTCAATTCCCTAAGCGCCTCGACGACGTTCTCCTGCGAAGCATCCACGACGGCATCCGCCCCCACCTCGCGGCATGTCTTGAGCTTCTCCGCCGAGATATCGACGGCGATCACGCGGGCGTGCGCCCATCTCGCCATCATCACCATGTGGATTCCTACCCCGCCGCCCGCTCCGAAGACGGCGACGTTCTCCATCGGGGCGATACGGGCCCGGCGGATCACCTTGTAAGGGGTCACTATCGCGTCGCAGATGACGGCAACCTCGGCCGGGTGGCTTTTGTAGTCGAGCCCCTCGGGAACATGGATCCAGTTTCGGGCGGGCAGTTTAATGTACTCCGCATACCCCCCGTCCATCTGGCGTCCGACGAAGCCTGCCAGGTTGTCGCACAGAGTCTCCCGATTGATCCGACACCAACGGCAGTGGCCGCAACTCAGGTATGTATGGGGAGTGACGATATCCCCCGCTTTCAAGCCGTGGACGCCATGACCGGTTTCGACGATCTCCCCCAAGACTTCGTGCCCGATGATGATAGGGTAATCGGTTGTCGTGCGGCCCGCCCGGGTGTGGTGGATAGTGAGTCCGGAACCGCATGCGATTACCCTCGCCACCGCCTCGCCGGGTCCGGCTTTGGGGTCCGGCCGCTCTTCCAAAACGAACGGTTCGTTCTTCCGTTGAAGCACCATCGCTTTCATAGGCATCTCCCTGGATGTGAAATGATTGATGTGGGTATTTAGCATCACTCCCCTTGGGGAAGCAAGGAAATTTGTTGATAACACATGAATCATCTGTTAGCCTGTGAAAAGTAATCGAATGGGGTCATGATGATGGACGGAACTCTGTATGGTTACTTGGGAAAGACTCGCAGGGGCGACGGAGGTACGGCATGAAGGTCCACGAATATCAAGCGAAGAATCTTTTGCGGGACTACGGGATTCCCGTCCCCCGCGGCGAGGTGGCCGCGACCCCGGAGGAGGCGCGCAAGGTGGCGGCCAAACTGGCGGGTCGGGTCGTCGTCAAGGCGCAGATCCATGCGGGCGGCAGGGGAAAAGGCGGCGGCATAAAAACAGCCTCGTCGCCCGATGAGACCTATGCGGCCGCCCGATCGATCATTGGAATGCAGCTCGTGACCCATCAGACCGGTCCGGAGGGGAAAAGGGTGCGCAGGGTTCTGGTGGAAGAGGCGTCCGCCGTCCGGAGGGAGCTGTATCTGAGCCTGGTGGTCGACCGGTCGCGGGGAAAGGAGTGCGTCGTCTTCATGGCTTCGGAGGCGGGCGGCATGGACATCGAGCAGGTGGCGGCGACGGCCCCGGAAAAGATCGTCCGGTGTTCGGTCCATCCCGTAGTCGGGGTCAGCCCGTTCCAGGCGCGCAAGCTCTCCGTCAGTATGGCGCTGGATGCGCCGCAGAGCGGGCAGCTCGCCGAGATCTGCCGGAACCTCTACCGGCTGTTTCTGGAAAAGGACTGCTCGCTGCTGGAGATCAATCCGCTGGCGGTCACGGCGCAGGGGCAATTGCTCGCTCTCGACACAAAAGCCAACTTCGACGACGACGGCCTATATCGCCATCCCGAGATTCGGGAGCTGCGCGACGCGGATGAGGAGGAACCTCTGGAGATCGCAGCCAGAAGCACGTCCGTGAACTACGTCAAGCTGGACGGAAACGTCGGCTGCATGGTGAACGGAGCGGGACTGGCGATGACGACGATGGACCTGATCAAGTTGGCGGGAGGCGAACCGGCGAACTTCCTCGATGTGGGCGGCAGCGCATCGCCGGAGCAGATCGAAAAGGCGTTCCGCATCCTGACATCCGATCCGGGTGTAAAATGCATCCTCATTAATGTCTTCGGCGGGGTGCTTCGGTGCGACCGTGTCTCCGCCGGACTGATCCAGGCGGCGGAAAATATCGAAATGAAACTGCCGATGGTGGTGCGTCTGCAGGGAACCAACGTGGAAGAGGGGCGGCGGATGCTGCGGGAATCGGGACTAAAGTTTACGGTGGCGGACGGCCTGTACGAGGCGGCCCAAAAGGCCGTGTCTCTAATCGGATAAAGAAATTCATCTCAGGGGAAATATTCCTATGGCCATATTGCTGGATAAGACATCGCGTATCGTCATTCAGGGGATCACCGGCTCGGAGGGGAGTTTCCATACCCGTGAGTCGGTGAAGTTAGGGACAAAGGTCGTCGCCGGCGTCACTCCCGGCAAAGGAGGAAAAGACCTGGACGGCATCCCCGTATACGATCGCGTCATCGATGCCGTCCAAAAACAGGGCGCCAACGTTTCGGGGATCTATACGCCCGCGGCGTTTGCCCCGGATGCGATCTTCGAGGCGATCGAAGCGGGGATAGGTCTGATCGTATGCCTGACCGAGGGGCTCCCCGTCCTGGAGATGATCAAAGTCAAACAGGCATTGAAAGGATCGGGCTCGCGGCTGATCGGCCCGAACTGCCCGGGGATCACGACCCCCGGCGTGGGGAAGGTCGGCTTCATGCCCAACTTCATCCACAGGGAGGGAGACGTAGGCGTCGTTTCGCGGAGCGGGACCCTCACTTACGAGATGATCTGGCAATTGACGGAGCTCGGGATCGGCCAGTCGACCTCCGTCGGGATCGGCGGCGACCCGATCGTCGGTTCCGGCTTCATCGACATCCTGGAGCTATTCCAGAAGGACCCGCAGACCGAAGCGATCGTGATGATCGGCGAGATCGGGGGGACGGCGGAAGAGGAGGCGGCGGAGTTCATCCAGGGGCATGTGACAAAGCCGGTGATCTCCTTCGTCGCGGGGCAGACCGCGCCCCCGGGGCGGAGAATGGGGCACGCCGGGGCGATCATCTCGAACGGAAAGGGAACGGCCGAAGAGAAGTTCAAGGCCCTGGAGCGGGCGGGCGTTACCGTCGAGAAGAACCCCGCCGAGATCGGCCGGCGGGTGCAGGAGATTTTAAAGGCAATGCCATGCAGTATCCCGAGAGGCTGAAAAGGTTTTTACTGGTTGGTTCGAGCGCATTTGTTGTGAATGCCGCTTTGATGGTTTTTTTTGTGGAGGTTATTGGATGTATCAGCCCCTTGATGAAAAATATCGCGAATCTCACGGCGATGGAGATCAGCATCTTTTATAATTTTCTCATCAGTAGAATGTGGACATGGAGGGATGCGCCCAAAAAGCAACAGGGGAGACTCGCCGTTCAGTTCATCGCTTTCAACTTTGCCGCATTGGCCGGCGTGATGATAAGAATTGTTTCGTTTGCCGCAATGGAAAACTGGCAGATGTATTACCTGCTCAATATGACAATCGGTGTCGGGATGGCCGCGGTGTTCGATTTTTTTCTTTACGACCGATTGATCTTTAGAAGAGTGGTACAGGTAAAACAAGGGCCCTGATGTTTTCGGGGTTATGCCGGGCGGCCCGGTCGCAGATAATGCGGGAAACAGCATAGACCGTACCGCTGACACTTTCAATCGCCGCATGCAGCCGTCATCGTGTCGAACCGATATTTTTCTTGACAAAGTAAAAGTTCCTTGTTAGTCAAAATCCGCTTTGCGGATGACGGGCGATTTACCGGCAGGAAGTCGTCCCGCAGCTTTTTCCAGGGCCAATAAGTATACTCAATTTCTTGACGTTATGCAGGGGGACATATGTTCATCTGGCTTTTTCACCGTATCAGCGGTGTGACCCTGATCGTTCTATTCGGCATCAAAATTCTCACCAGTTACTTCCTTTTTACGAAAGACAAGAAACCCGACTGGGCCCTGAGTCTCCACAGACATCCCGTTCTGGACATCCTCATTCTTGTTCTTTTCACCTTTCACAGCCTCTACGGCCTGAGAACCGTAGCGATCGACCTCGGTTATCGGAATGAAAAGCGCTTGTTCTGGGTGGCAAATGTGGCTGCAACCCTCATCTCTGTGGTGTTGGTTTTTCTTTATGTCAGGGCTTAACAGGAATGGTTAATCACGATATTCTCATTGTCGGCGGCGGTCTTACGGGTCTTCGGGCAGCCGTCGGGCTTTGCGATGCGTTCGATGTAGGACTCGTTTCGAAGGTCTATCCGACGCGCTCCCATTCCATCGCGGCGCAGGGCGGCATCAACGCCCCCCTGACCAACAATCCGGACAGCCGCGACGACTCATGGGAAAAACACACCTTCGATACGGTCAAGGGAAGCGATTATCTGGCCGATCAGGACGCCGCGGAGCTCATGTGCCGGGAGGCGGCGCCGATCGTCTATGAGATGGAGCACTGGGGATGCCCGTTCAGCCGGTTCCCCGACGGCACGATCGCCCAGCGCCCGTTCGGCGGCGCCGGCTATCCCCGAACCTGCTATTCCGCCGATATCACCGGCCATGTGCTGCTCAACACCCTTTACGAACGGGCGGTGGCCAAAGGGGTCAAAATCTACCCGGAATGGTTTGTCACCTCGCTGTGCATCGAAGAGGGTCAATGTCACGGCGTCGTCGTCCTGGATATCCGCACCGGCGAGCTCATCCCCGTCCGCGCCGGGGTGACGTTTTTCGGCACCGGGGGTTACGGGCGGGTATTCCAGCACTCCACCAACGCCCTGATCAACACGGGAAGCGGCATCGGGATGGCCTACACGGCGGGCGCCCCGCTCAAGGACATGGAGTTCGTTCAGTTCCACCCCACCTGCCTCATCGGCACGAATATCCTTATGACGGAAGGATGCCGGGGCGAGGGCGCTTATCTGGTCAACAACCGGGGTGAGCGCTTCATGCAGAAATACGCGCCTACGGCGATGGAGCTGGCGCCCCGCGACATCGTTTCCAGGTGCATCCAGACCGAGATCAACGAGGGGCGGGGATTCGAGCACCCCCTCGGCAAATACATCCAGCTCGATCTGAGGCATCTGGGGGAAAAGAAGATCCTGGAGCGGCTGCCAGGAATCCGGCAGATCAGCATCGACTTCATCGGTATCGATCCGGTTCTCGAACCGATCCCTATCATGCCCGCCCAGCACTACTCCATGGGGGGCATCGACGTCGACAAACGATGCGCATCGGAAGTCCGCGGTTTCTACGCCGGCGGCGAATGTTCCTGCGTCAGCGTCCACGGCGCAAACCGTCTGGGCGGAAATTCCCTCCTGGATACGATCGTCTTCGGGAAACTGGGGTCAAAGGCGATCGCCGAGGACCTGGAGGAGGGAATCCCACGGGCGGAAGAGAAACCTCTCCTGAAACTGAAGGACAAAGTGGAGGCCACGCTCCGAAAACTGGCGTCGCCGGGCAAAGAGAGACCCGGTCTGCTTCAGGCCGAACTGAGCGCCGTGATGAGCGAGAAGGTGGGTATCTTCCGGACCCGTGAGGAGCTGGAGCAGGGGTTGCAGATGGTCATCGAGATCAAGCGGCGGTATCGCGACGTCGGCGTTTCCTCAGCGGCCCGGCACATGAATTACGAACTCACAGGCGCGGTGGAGCTGGGATATATGATCGAGGTGGCCCATACGATCGTCCTGGGGGCGATCCTCCGGGAAGAGAGCCGGGGTTCCCACTTCCGCCTGGATTTCAACACCCGGAACGACACGGACTGGTTGAAGCATACGATTGCCCGGATGGGTCCCGACGGCGATCCGGCCATCACCTTCAGCGAGGTGGCAATTACCAGGTACGAGCCCAAGGAGAGAAAGTATTGATCAAGGCCGATACATATACATTTAAGATCCTCCGGTATGACGCGAAGGCGCCCGATACCAAGCCCCGCTTCGCAACATACAGGATCAGCGTGATTCCCGGTCTGACCGTACTGGCGGTGCTGCTTCGGATCCGCGACGAGGTCGACGGAACCCTCTCGTTTCGGTGCTCCTGCCGGTCCGCCGTCTGCGGGTCCTGCGCGATGGTGATCAACGGCAAGATCGATCTCGCCTGCCGAACGCAGGTGTCTGCATTCAACACCGATACGATCATCCTGGAACCGCTGCCCAATCTGGAGGTGATCCGGGATCTGGTCGTCGACATGACGCCTTTCTGGCAGATGTACGAAAAGATCAAACCCTATCTGATCCGGAAGAGCCCCGTTCCCGAAAGGGAGATCCCCCAAAGCGAGGAGGAACGCCTGCGGATCGACCAGTACGTCAACTGCATCCTCTGCGCCTGCTGTTACGGCGCCTGTCCGGTCCTCGCGCGGGAACCGGAATATATCGGCCCGGCGGCGGCGGCCAAGCTCGAGCGGTTTGTCCTCGATTCCCGGGATGAGCGGCCCGCTGCGGCGCTGGATATCCTCAACCACGAGAAAGGCGTCTGGGGATGCGATACCGTGTTTCGCTGCATCGACGCCTGCCCGAAGGACGTGCGCCCCACCGATGCCATTGTCGGTCTGCGCAAGGAGATCGTGAAACACCGATTTCGGAAGATGCTGGGGAAGGTGAAAGATGAAACTTAACTATTCCCTCATCACGAGGCGGACTTTTCTCAATACGCTTTTCGGCGGCTGGCTCGTCGCCTTCTTCTCCGGAACCTTCTATGCCCTCATGAAGTTCGCTTTTCCCACGCTGGGCAAGGAACCCGACTTTGTCGTCCTGAACAAGAAGGATTTTACGAATCTGGCGAGCAATTCGATCAAGCGTTTCCCCTGGGGCGGCACGGTGGGACTCTATTTCACGAAGGCCGACGGCAGCATTATCGCCTTGAAGGGCGTCTGCACCCACATGGAATGCAATGTGGACTACAAACCGGCGGAGAAGCGTTTTTACTGCGCCTGTCATCAGGGATGGTTCGACGAGGACGGCAAGAATATCAAAGGGCCGCCTCCCAAACCGCTCGAAATCTTCGTGATCTCGGAGGAAGGTGAAAAACTGATCATCGCCAAGAAGGGGGTCAAGGTTGAACTGCCCAAGGCTTAAAGACTGGCTGGATGAGCGCTACGACTGGGTAGGGATGAAGAAACTGGCCAAAAGCAAGCTCATCCCCGAACATCGTTACGACCTCTGGTACTACACCGGCGGGATCACGCTCTTTCTGTTCATCCTCCAGTTTATCACGGGGATGCTGATGGCGCTGTACTATGTCCCCCATATCGATTTCGCCCACAAGAGCATCATCGAAATCGTCACCAAACTGAACATGGGCTGGTTCTTCCGGTCGCTTCATCACTGGGGGGCGCAGCTCTGCATCGCCTTTCTGTTCATCCACCTGTTCGGGACCCTGCTGCTGAAGTCCTACCGCAAGCCCAGGGAATTTGTCTGGGTAACCGGATTTGTCCTGCTGGGCATCTCGATCTTCTTCGGGCTGAGCGGCTATCTCCTCCTCTGGGATGAACGCGCCTTCGCCGCCACACGCGTGGCGACGGGAGGGGCCGGCGCCTTTCCCGTCATCGGGTGGTTCATCAAGGCCTTTCTGCGGGGGAGCATGGATGTGACCGGCGATACCCTCCTGCGTTTCTATGCCTTTCACGTCGCAATTCTGCCGATCATCACGCTTGGCCTTGTCGGCCTGCATCTGATCTTGGTGCAGTATCACGGGATGAGCGTTCCCCTCTCGCTGGAAAAGGAAAAACTGCGGGAAGCCCCTTTCTTTCCGAATGTCTTTTACAAGGACCTGATGATCTGGCTGGTCGTGACGGGGGTTCTCGTCACGCTTACGGTCCTAATGCCGCCGGAGATCGGCGTCAAGGCCGATCCGCTGGCCCCGCCGCCGGAAAACATCAAGCCCGAATGGTACTTTCTCTTCCTCCTCCAGACCCTGAAGCTCTTTCCCGGCGAGATCCTGGGGCTGAACGGGGAGACGATCGCCATCCTGCTGGTCGCCTGCGCGATCCTCTTTTTCTTTCTCATCCCCTTTTTCGACCGGAAATCGGCGCGGGGCGAGAAGAGCCCGCTCTATACGTGGATCGGCGTGATCTATCTTCTCTACTTCCTCACGATGACGGTCGTGGGTTTTCTGAGTTAAGGAGCGCGTATGCGAAGGATCGGAATCGCCGGAGACTTCTCGAAAGGATTTCTTCTATTCTGTTATAAGTCATTTATATTTGCAGTCTCATTTTTCCTGACGAACACCGCGACCTCCTGGGCGGCGGACAAGATCGCCAAGATCGAAGTTTTTCCCCCGACGCCCTACGAGGGGTACATCATCTATGAAAGCCTGGCCATTTTCTGGCTCTTTATCATCAGCCTGATCGTCATCATCCGGATGAAGCTCCGGGAAATCGAACGTATCCAGGAACTGGGCGTGGAAAATGAAGACCCGGACGCTCCCGTGCTGAGGTAAGAATGAAATACCAAACCCTGCTTGTAGATATCAAAAACCGCATCGGCATCGTTTGGATGAACCGCCCGAAGTCGCACAACGCGCTGAACGAGACCATGATTTCGGAGCTGATCGCTGTGATGCAAACCCTTGGCGACGATCCGGCGATACGCGCAGTGGTCATTGCCGGAGCGGGCGAGAGCTTTTGCGCCGGCGCCGATCTGAAATCGATGCAGCGCATGGGCGGCGGCTCCTTCAAAAAGAACCACGCCGACGCCGTGAACTTCTCGACCCTGCTGCGCACGATCGACACCTTGAAAAAGCCGACCGTCGCCCGCGTGCACGGCCCGGTTTTCGCGGACGGCGTCGGACTGGTCGCGGCCTGCGACATAGCGGTGACGGCGTACGAGGCTGAGTTTTGCCTGTCCGAAGTCCGCTTCGGTCTGGTCCCGGCGGCTGTCGGGCCTTATGTGATAAGGGCCATGGGGGAGCGCGCGGCGCGCCGCTACTTGCTTTCCGCAGAGCGCTTCACCGCCGCCGAGGCTTACCGCATCGGTCTGATAAGCGACATCGCGCCGATGGTCGAACTCGACACCCGGATAAACGAGCTGCTCGGGCAACTGCTGCTGGGCGGCCCCGTCGCGCAGGCGCTATCCAAGGGTTGGATCCGCCGCGTGGCGGGTATCCAAATTACCCCTGACCTGATCAAAGAAAGCACAGCAACCCTCGCCGAAGTGCGAGCCTCCGAGGAGGGTCGGGAGGGCATCCTCTCCTCCCTCGAAAAACGCGAGCCGGCATGGCTGGGTCAAAAAAAGAAAACCGCAGAAAAAAAGGCGGCTGGACCCAAAGCCAAGCGCAAAAAATGAAGGCTTCGTAAAAAGCCCGGATGCTGCGTTGCGCTTCGTCCTTCGTCATTGCGGCGTGCGCAACAGTACGCCTCACTCCTCAGGACTCGCGCGCCTTGCCTGCGGCCTTTTTACGAAGCCTTCCCACGTCAACGACTTTAAAGCTTTTTTACGAGATAGTCAGAGATGATGAGATGTTTCCCGTGCGACCTTTCGGAAGGAGAGGTGCATCTCTGGGCGGCGTTTCCGGACGAATGGACCGCTCCTTCCCTGATCGCTTCCGCCCGCGATATCCTTGATGGTGACGAGATCGCCCGGATGGAGCGCTTCCGTTTTCCGGAGCACCGGCATCTGTTTCTGGTGAGTCATCTTCTCGTCCGGATGGCGCTTTCGCATTACTCGGATCTTCCACCGGAAGCCTGGCGTTTCACAAACGACGAAAAAGGCAAGCCGCTGATCGATCCGGCTGCGCAGCCGGTTTCGCTTTCGTTCAGCCTCGCTCATACCGAGGGCCTCGCAGTCGTGGGGGTGGCAGGGGGAAGCGATATCGGTGTGGATGTCGAAGCGGTTGGTCGCCGGGTCGACTCCGCAGGGTTGAGCCGGCGTTTTTTCTCGCCGCAGGAGGCTGCAGTACTGGAGAACCTGCCGCCCGGCCGCTTGGAGGAGCAATTTCCCCTGTACTGGACCCTGAAGGAGGCCTACATCAAGGCGCTCGGCCTCGGTCTTTCCCACCCTCTCGATTCCTTCGCCTTTCGCCTGACGGGGGAAAGTCCGTACCGGATCGATTTTTCCGCGGACGAACCGCAGGACTCTGAGAAATGGCGGTTTGCCCTGATCGAACCTCGGCGATCCTACATTGCCGCCGTTTGCGTGGCCTCGGTCCGGCATCAGCCCTTTGAATTAAGGTGCTACCATGCATTTCCGTCGGGCGAGTCGGCGCCTTTGAGCGCTGCACCGCTCGGCCTTTCGGCCGGCGTTGTCTGTTAAATTCCCTCCCCCCTGGCGGGGGGGTCAGGGTAGGGGGGTGCCATGAAACGGATCATCGTCCAGCTTTATGAAATCCAGGAGCCCCGGGAGGCGGAGCGGCTGGTCGAAATGGGCGTGGACCACATCGGCAGCGTGATCCTCTCGCCCGATCAATGGAAGGTCCCAGCCCTCAGGGACGTTGTCCGTCTGACACGCGGGTCGCGGGCAAAAAGCGCCCTGATTCCTCTGATCAGCAAGGTCGACGACATCCTTCGCGCCCTGGACTACTACCAACCCGATTTCGTCCATTTCTGCGAAGCGATTCCCCTGGCGCCGCAGGACCGCGCCCGGCGGGAGGAGATCTGCACGGAGTTGATCCGGATTGAGAGGGTCGTAAAAAAAGAGTTCCCTCCCCTCGGGATTATCCGGTCGATCCCCATTCCCAAGCCGGGCCTGGCAGAACCGGAACCCGTCCGGGAGGCGTTGCTGAAAATCGTTGGTTCGTTTTCCGGAACGTGCGCTTTCCTGATGTCGGACACGCTTCGCGGATACGAGGACCCGAAGGTTGCCCAGCCCGTCGCCGGTTATGTCGGCATCACCGGGGAGGTCTGCGACTGGGATTTGGCTGCCGGGCTCGTAGAAGCATCCCGGATCCCCGTTATCCTCGCCGGCGGCATATCGCCGGACAACGTCGCCGATGCGATCGGCCGGGTGAAACCGGCGGGGATCGACAGTTGCATGCAGACCAACGCCCGGGACTCGCTTGGGAAACCGATCCGTTTTCGAAAGGATATGGATCGGGTCCGGCGTCTTCTGGACGAGGTCCGCCGGGCGGAAGGAAATTAGGGACAGATACCCTATTTTACCGCGGTAAAATAGGGTATCTGTCCCTAATTTCCACAATTTCCCAAAGCTCTTATAGCATCTCGCCGCGAACGGAGATCGTCACAACCGAAACCGGGATGTTCTTCCCCGCCATACTCATCCCCTTGCGAACGATGACCGGCAGCGCCTGGCAGCATGGGACCTCCATGACTGCAACCGTGACGCTTTTGATTCCCGCCGTCGTGAAGATGGCGGCGAATTTTTTTACATACTCTTCTGTTTCGTCGAGCTTCGGACAGCCCAGGAGGATTGTTTTTCCCTGGAGCAGACCGTCGTGAAACCGGGGATAGGCGACAGGCGTGCAGTCCGCGGCGACGAGAAGATCGGCCCCGCGCAGGAACGGCGCCGTCGGCGGGACGAGGTGGATCTGAACCGGCCAGTGGGTAAGGGCAGAGGCGCCGGAGCCGGCATGCGCGATGGGAACATTGGCCTTCTCGCAGGCGGTTTGCGGGGCGAAAGTCTGCATCAGCGTGGACGGACAGCCGCAGGGCATCGTCTTGTCGGTGTGAGCGGCCATGTTGGGCATCCGGTGGCCGGTCGCTTCGCCGCCTGCGGCGGTCGCTTTCCCGGAAATGTGCTCCTTTACGGCCAGCTCGTCGAAGGCTTCGGCCTCCGCATCGACAACCTGGAGCGCACCCTCGGGGCACTCACCGAGGCAAGCCCCAAGACCGTCGCAGTATTTCTCCGCCACCAACCGCGCCTTGCCGTCCACGATCCGGATGGCGCCTTCGGCACAGGAGGGAACGCACAGTCCGCAACCATTGCATTTTTCCGCATCGATCCGTATAATCTTTCTCAAGCTTTTCATGATAACCTCCCTGTATACATTTTTTTGACATGGGAATTTGATTCCCCTTATTCATTTCCGGCTCAACTTATTTCATGGGACGATAAAAAGCGCTTTGACATAAGTCAAAGAAATAGGTAATTTATTCTCCGTCAGTCAATCGGGGGCCGGGGATCGGGAACTGACCCGGGCTTGCCCGCTCAGGAGGCGCGGATGGTGGATGTGATCAGACAGCTTGCCGGCATGCCCCTTTTCGCCGGTCTTTCGAAGGCCCAATACGAGGCGCTGGCCCGGATCGGCATACGGCGTTCGTTCCAAAAGGGAGAAAGGGTCTTCTCGGAAGGCGACGACGGGATCGGCTTTTATATGGTCACCGAGGGTCGCGTGAAAATCTTTAGGGTCTCCGCCGAAGGGAAGGAGCAGATCCTTCACCTGTTCGGTCCGGGAGAGTCTTTCGGAGAGGTATCCGTCTTTACCGGTCGGGGATTTCCAGCCGACGCGGTCACCTCGCTCCAGACAACCCTTCTTTTCTTTCCGCGGATGGCGTTCAGCGCCTTGATCCAGAAAGACCCGGCTCTCGCTCTGAACATGCTGGGCCAACTGTCGATGCGCCTCCGCCATTTCGCGGACCTCATCGAGGATCTGTCGCTCAAGGAGGTGCCGGGCAGGCTTGCCAAATACCTGCTCTTTCTGAGCAGTAAGGAGGGTGATCGCGAGATAGCGCTGGACGTCTCCAAGGGCCAACTTGCATCGGTCCTGGGAACGATCCCCGAGACGCTCTCCCGGATTCTCGCAAAGATGCACAGGCAGGGGCTGATACGCCTGCGAGGGGCGCGGATCCTGATTCTCGACCGCCGGGGCCTCGAAGGGATCGCCCTGGATGGCAAACTGGGATGACCCTCAATTTTACCGAATTAAGGTGAGGTGAAATGTTATGGAGATCATTAATTTGCACAGCAGGGAGGTGTTCGGCGACGAAGGGCGGGGCGTCGCCGCGCTTGTGGAAGAGCCGAATCTGAAAATTGAACAGATCGGTCTGGAACCGGGGAAGGCGATTCCCCTCCACAGGGTCGACGCCCCGATGACCATTCAGGTCGTCCGCGGCGAGGGGATCTTTTTCGTGGATGGGGAATCCGCCAGGATCGGATCAGGGAAACTCATCCTGATCCCCATAGGGGCTGGGATGGGGATCTTGAACGATTCGCAGGCGCCTCTGGTGTTTCTCGTCATCCAAACACCTCAGGCGAATGCGATGCCGAGAGAATCCTTTTTGGACAGCCAGGCGGGCATCTTTGTCAATCTCATCGATTTCGCGCCTTTAAAGCCGGGAAAAGAGGAGGCGTTTCAGGAGTGGTTCCGCCATTCCAGCGAGGTCTTCGCCAAGCACCCGGGTTTCATCTCCCGGACGCTTCTCGGGCCGATCGAGGGCAGCAGCCGCTACGCTGCGATCGTTGAGCACGAATCAAAAGAAACCTTCATGGACATGCACCTGAGCGACGACCGTGAACAGCTCTTTCATGAGGTGGAACCCCTCATCTTCGGCGAGTCGAAACCTCATTTTTATCGCTTACTCACCTCGCATCGGGGCAAAAAGTAGGAACAGCGCGGCAGCGGTAACGCTGGTAAAAAAATGTGGACAGATCCGATGAATTGTATTATTCGGCAGGCAAATTGAGACGACTATCGATCATTCGAGGGACAAATGAGATTTGACATCGCCAAAAGTGGCAGCGGGCTGGTATACGAGATCAGAAACATCGTGAATGTGGCCGATATACTGAAGCGTTCGGGCGTCGATGTGATCTGGGAAAACATCGGCGATCCCGTCCAGAAAGGGGAGAAGATTCCCGCCTGGATGCGGGAGGTCCTCATCGACCTCCTTCAAGAGGATCAGACCTATGGTTATTCCCCCACAAAAGGGATGACTGCGACGCGGGAGTTTCTTGCCGAACGCGTCAACCGGCGTGGAAAGGCGCAGATCACTCCCGAGGATATCATCTTTTTCAACGGTCTGGGCGACGCAATTGCCCGCGCCTATAGCGCCATCCGTGTCGATGTTCGGATCATCATGCCGGAGCCGACTTACTCCACACACCTCTTGGCAGAGGTGCTCCACGCTTCGTTCCCCCCGAATACCTACCGGATGAACCCATACTGCGACTGGTCTCCAGACATCAACGAACTGGAGCGGAAGGTGAAGAGCCACATGGCCATCGTCGGGATCCTCGTCATCAATCCCGACAACCCCACGGGCTATGTCTATCCCGAGGAGACGCTCCTGCGGATCGTCGAAATCGCCAGGAACCACGACCTGTTCCTCGTCTTCGACGAGACCTACCATCATATCGTCTTTAACGGGAAGAAGACGGTTTCTCTGTCCGATATCATCGGGGATGTGCCGGGGATCTGCATGAAGGGGATCTCCAAGGAGTTCCCCTGGCCCGGCGCCCGATGCGGATGGATGGAGATCTACAATGCCGACAAGGATGAGACTTTCGCCCGCTACATCGACGCCATCCTGACCCAGAAGATGTCGGAGGTCTGTTCCACCACGCTCCCGCAGATGGCAATCCCCCGGATCATGGCCCACCCGGAGTACCGTTCTTATCTCGACGAGCGGATCAGGCACTACGAAAAACTTTCCAATATCGCTTACCGGATCCTCAAGGACCTTCCCTATGTGATGGTGAACCGGACCTGCGGCGCCTTTTACATGTCGGTCGTCTTCAACGAGGCGATCCTCAACAACCGCCAGTTCCTGCCGATCGCACAGGACGACATCCGGACGTATATCGAAAAGCTCGTTGCGGAGCCCGTCGAATCGGACAAACGCTTCGTCTATTATCTCCTGGGCGCTACGGGGATTTGCGTCATCCCGCTGACTTCCTTCTTCACCGACACCCCCGGTTTCCGGATGACCCTCCTGGAGAGGGACGAGGAAAAGTTCGAACATGTGGTTCGGGTGCTGGCAGAGAAGATCGTCGCCTACGTCGAATCATCGCGGTAGCGCTTTCGTCGTTACAGGGATGGTCCGATTCTCCGGATGGCGAAATCATTGAAGCCGAGGACTTCCGCCCGGGATAGTGAGCCCGAGGCGACTCGAAGGAGCTCGGCAAAGATCCGCTCCCCCACCTCTTGGACCGACTCGGATCCGGTAAGCACCGTGCCGGCATTCATATCCATATTGTCCCTCATCTTCTCATACAGGGCGGTGTTGGTCGCGACCTTGATCGTGGGTACGATGGGCGAGCCGCAGCACGATCCCCGTCCTGTCGTGAAGACGACGATATGGCAGCCGCCGGCGGCCATACCGGTGATTTGTTCGATATCGTGTCCCGGCGTGTCCATCCAGACCAGACCTTTTTTCGTGACCGGCATGGCATAATCGATGACGTCCTGAAGCGGCTTTGTCCCCGCCTTATAAATACAGCCGAGGGATTTCTCCTCGATGGACGATAGGCCTCCCTCGATGTTGCCGGGGGTGGGCTGCCCTCCCCGCATGTCAACCCCCATGGACTTTGCCGCGTTTTCACAGGACCGGATCACCTCGTAACAGCGGGCGGAAACCTGCGGATTGACCGCCCGGGCGGCAATCAGATGCTCGGCGCCGATCAGCTCCGTCGTTTCGGCGAGGATCACCGTGCCGCCGGCGTCGATGAGCTTATCGCTCACAACCCCCAGGGCGGGATTTGCGGTAATGCCGGAGCAGGCGTCCGAGCCGCCGCATTCGGTTCCCAGGATCAGCTCCGCGACCGCGACGGGCGTTCTCGAAAGACGCGAAGCCTCGCCGACCATCGCCCCCGCGGCGCATGCACCCGCGGCTACCGCTTTTGTGGACCCGCCCTCATCCTGAATGATCACCAGATGAACCGGTTTACGGGGGCAGGCTGTCTTGATTTCTGCGGCGATATCCTGAGCCCGCAGGGTTTCGCAGCCGAGACCGACCACGACGACGCCATATACGTTCGGGTGGGTTCCATGACCGACAAGAACCCGCATTGACAGCTCCGCGTCGGCCCCAAGTTGGGCGCAGCCGTGCTGATGCTCGACCCAGGCCGTCCCCCTCACCGTCTGCGAGATTCCCCTTGCCACACGGTTTGCACAGACCACCGACGGTATCACGAGCACATGATTCCGAACCCCGACTGTTCCCTCTTCCCGACGATACCCCATGAATTCCATACACTGCCCCTCCGTTATTGATCTTATTCTGCGTCATCCGGTAAAAGATCGACAGCTTGAGGTACTTTTTTTTAAATAATTGACAGGCACTCTTTCTACTCATATACTCTATACGTTGACAACTCAAGAGGAGGAACGATGATGGAACCGAAGATCGCCAAGAAGGGGCCGTATGTGATGGAGATGCAGCCCGGAAAGTATTCCTGGTGCAGCTGCGGTGAGTCCGCAACCCAGCCGTTTTGTGACGGCGCGCACGAACGGCTCGACACCGGCCTGACACCGGTGGAAATGGAGATAAAAAGCCCGAAAACGGTTGCCTGGTGCGGTTGCAAGCGCACCGCCAAACCGCCCTATTGCGACGGTGCGCACAACAAGCTGTAGCCGCTGCGGATGAGTGAGATGGTCTGCCCCTGGTGGCTCTGCTACAGTTTCGACAATCCTCTGCGCCGGCTTTTTCATGATCCGGAGCGCCTCCTGCACCCTTATGTGAAGCCAGGTATGACCGTTGTCGATCTCGGTTGCGGGATGGGGTACTTCACCATCGGCCTGGCGCGGCTGACCGGTCCGGAAGGAAGAGTAATCGCGGTCGATCTCCAGCAGAAGATGCTGGATGCCCTGGGAAGACGGTCCCGAAGGGCAGGGGTGGCCGAACGGATCGTACTCCACCGCTGCCGCAAAGCGAGCCTGGGGATCGAAGATTCCGCCGATTTCGCCCTCGCCTTCTGGATGGCCCACGAGGTCCCCGACAAACCCCGTTTCTTCGGAGAAATTCTGGCGCTTCTGAAACCGCAGGGAAGACTCCTCCTTGTCGAACCGAAACTCCATGTCACACGGAAGAGCCTTGAACGAACGGTCGCAGTGTGCCGGGAAACGGGATTCCATGTTCTCGAAGAGCCCCCGGTGGCCCTGAGCCGCGCCTATCTCCTGGGAAGAGGATGAGAAGAGTAAAGGACAAGATCGAGCTTGGGTAACAGGGTCACGCCCTATTTTTCTTGGCCCCGAATCAATTCCAGGATCGCCAGGGCCGCCTCTTTCGCCCGCGGGCCGACCTCAAGCGTCGGACCGACACACGACGGGCAGCCGCACACGCAGGGGCAGGCCCGGATGAGCTGCCGCGCCGAGGCGATCAGCGCCTCGTGGCGGTCGAACAGGAGATCCGAGAAGCCGATTCCCCCGGGGTAGGCGTCGAACAGGAAGATCGTCGGATCGAAGGCATCCATCGCCGGAGTCGAATCCCCCGAGGGCGAGGCGGTGATCGTCCGCCAGTTCCCGTCCTTCCGGACAAACCACTCGCCGCTCTTGTCTCCGATCGCCCGGTCGATGTCATGGAGGTCCGCCATCAGCATCATAGCGGCCAGGTGGTGAAGGCTGTAAGCCAGCCCCGACAGGCCGTCGATAATCTCCGCCTGGTGGTAGGGAAGAGCGGCGAGGCGGTCCCGGGGGATCGTTAACCAGTAGCTCGTCGTGTGCATGTCCTTCTCGGGCAGGTTCACATCGCCGTAACCCAGGTTCTCCGAGGTGTAGAACTTGATCTTCTTGTAGCCGACGACCTTGCTCACCACCTGGACCTCTCCGTGCTCGACCAGGATCTCTTTCCCCGGTTTCTTCGCGAAGGCGTCGATGACCCGGACGTTGGTATAGGTCATCGCGTCGGTGAAATAATCCGCCTCCACCTTGTGGACGTAAGCGGTCTTGCGCTCCAGGTCAAGCCTGTCCACGTGGTACTGCTGGGATTCCATCATGTAGATCGCGTCGGTGTGGGCGGTGGTGAAGGCGCTGTCCCAGTCCACCTCGGCGATGACCTTATGGTTCCCGGCGTCCGTCGCATCCACGATCACCACGTTTTCCGGGTTGATGCTCCTTAGGCTCACCTCGTCGGCGGGGTAGCTCTCCGCCGACCAGTGCCAGCGGGCGCCGACGCGGTGGAGCACTCCCTTCCCTTCGAGATAGTCGAGGAGCTCCTCGAGGTTCTCGGAGCCGAAGCGCTCCCCCTTCTCGAAGGGGAGCTCGAAGGCGGCGCTCTTGATGTGATGGAGCAGGATCAGGAGGTTGTCCGGGTTGACCCGGCAGAACTCCGGCGAACGGGAGAAGAAGTAATCGGGGTTCTCCACGATGAACTGGTCCAGCGGAGAGCTCCGGGCGATCAGGAGCGCAAGGCTTTGTCCCGTGCGCCTGCCTGCCCGGCCCGCCTGCTGCCAGGTGCTCGCGATCGAGCCGGGATAGCCGCAGAGGATCGCCGCCTCCATATCGCCGATGTCGATCCCCAGTTCCAGGGCATTGGTCGCGACGACCCCCATCACCTCCCGGTTGCGCAGGCCCGCCTCGATCTGACGGCGGAGGTTGGGGAGGTAGCCCCCGCGGTACCCCGTGACGAAACTGGTGTCCACGGGCTTCCCCTTGGCGAACCGGTCCTTGAGGTACTTCGTCAGGACTTCGACGTTCAGGCGACTGGTGGCAAAGACGATCGTCTGGATTGCGTTTTCGATCAGTTCGGAGGCAATCTTACGGACCGGCGTCAGCGCGGACTGGCGGATGCCGAGCTCCCGGTTGACGATGGGCGGGTTGTAGAGGATGAAGGTCTTGGCTGCCGTCGGCGCCCCGCTTTCCTCGATGAGGGTCACGGTCCGCTCCAGGAGCCGCTCCGCGTGCTCCCTGGGGTTCGCCACCGTGGCGGAGCAGCAGATGAAGACCGGATCGCGGCCGTAGAATCGGCAAATCCGCACCAGACGACGAAGCACGTTCGTCAGGTGGGATCCGAAGACCCCCCGGTAGACGTGGAGCTCGTCGATGACCACGTACTGGAGGTTCGCGAAGAGCTTCTGCCATTTCGTGTGGTGGGGCAGAATCCCGGCGTGGAGCATGTCGGGGTTGGTGACGACGACGTGGCCCTGCCGCCGGATAGCCTGCCGGGCGTCGTCGGGGGTGTCCCCGTCGTAGGTGTAGGTCTTGATGTCCGCCTTGAGATCGCCGATCAGGCCGTGGACCTCGTGCATCTGGTCCTGGGCGAGGGCCTTGGTGGGGAACATATAGAGGGCGCGGGTCTCCGGCTCTTCGAGGACCTTCTGGAGGACCGGGAGGTTGTAGCAGAGCGTCTTGCCGCTCGCCGTCGGGGTGACGAGGACGACGCTCCGTCCCTGCCGGATCGCTTCCACCGCCCGGGCCTGGTGGCTGTAGAGCTGCCCGATGCCTCGCTGTATAAGGACGGCCTTCAGGGACGGATGGACCCATTGCGGATACTCCGCAAACGACCCGGGGCGGGCGGGCATCCGCCGGAGCGCCCGGACGTTCTCCATGAACCGCCGGTCTTTTTCAGCTCTTGCAAGCCACTCCTCCAAGGTCAGCTTTGCCATAATGGCACTCTACCTTTTTTCTAAACAATAATCAATGATCGCCGACCTGATTAAATCTTCTTGGCACCACTGGTTATTGCTGTTTATTGCTGTCAGGAGCACGTGATATGTCCGGTTTATAGCACGTAATCTGTCCGGTTTGTTAGAGTCACCGTTGGAGGTGGCGGATGAGACGGACAGAGATACAACAGGAGAACCGGAAGATGCGATTTGAAGA
>Ga0209212_1003315_pt1 | contig 21439 bp, 18 predicted proteins | sample RifGroC2_FD_183996 | JGI IMG/M metagenome (GOLD analysis project Ga0209212, IMG submission 183996) | Groundwater microbial communities from Rifle, Colorado, USA - Groundwater C2 (SPAdes) (version 2) | ecosystem: Environmental > Aquatic > Deep subsurface > Groundwater | place: Rifle, Colorado... | reverse complement strand
TTCCAGCATTCTGTTTACTGCCGCTTCAGGATCCTTGGGGTTATGAACTGCAAAGTACTGCAAAATCCCAGGCTGAACCTCGGGATATTTTTGTTTTAAGCTGTCTGCTGTTTCCAGCATTCTGTTTACTGCCGCTTCAAGATCCTTGGGGTTATGAACTGCAAAGTGCTGCAAAATCCCAGGCCGAACCTCGGGATATTTTTGTTTTAAGCTGTCTGCTGTTTCCAGCATTCTGTTTACTGCCGCTTCAGGATCCTTGGGGTTATGAACTGCAAAGTACTGCAAAATCCCAGGCTGAACCTCGGGATATTTTTGTTTTAACCCTAAAATTCTTTCCGGGTTATGAAAATGGGTTTGCTTTCCAATTTCAAGAGCCTGATTATATGAAGAAGTGTAATCTTGTCCGGTTGCTATATTGCCGGCAAAATAAATAAGAAAACCTTTAAAAAGATCCTGAGTGTTTTGCTGATTAAAATAAGCCTCTACCTCTTCCAAAGGCCATTCTCTAAGATAATACTTGATTAATCTGGAAAATGACTGGACAAGAGCATCAACTTCACTGCCTTCATTAACTTTAGGTAGCCAGGCTCTTGCTTCTTCTGAATCAAGAAAAACCTTAAATTCTGTTTTAATATCTTCCAAAAATTCTAGCTGATCCTCTTTAAACAAGCCGTCGGTCCTTTTTTCCGATTCACGGCTTAGAGCCTGAGCAAAATCAATAGCCTCTATTTGGCTTGTTAATCTTTTTTCCAGGGCTACTTGTTCTTTTTCTATGTTAAACTCCTCCTGATGGCTAGACATATTTTCAAATATTTTTTTACTCATTTTTTGAAAATTAAAAATTAATTCGTACCAGACACTTCCAGTATTCTCCTGAAATTCTGGTCAATGAATTCTCCCAGATCCAAAGCTTCAAAATCAGCGGGAATGGGAAACAGATTATCCAGAATAAAAGGATCAGCAATCTTACCGACGTTTTTCAGCATCGGAGCAAGGTGCTCCGCTTTCAATAAACGATGGAAGATTCGCTTAACAGGTATGCTCCGCCTTTAATAAACTTTCAAAAAACCATCAAGCAGAAGGCGTGGCCTGCCCGACCGGTTAAAGCCCAAGCGCCTTGCTTGAGCAGGCAAAAAAATCCAAAAATAAAGTTTAATAGATACGGTTATCAATTATTGAGCTCCGGATCCGCGGCATTTGGAATATTCGGATTCGGGCCGCCGTCCCCACCCATTAAAATACCGGAAATGTTTAAATCAAGGCCGCCTAAATTATCGGGAATGCCGGGAAAGGCAGGTAGTAAATCTTGCCAATTTTTAAGATCGTCCGGAATGAACGGATCGCTGATTTTACCAACCGTTTCCATAATACCGGCGAAACGAGACTTGGCGACGCTATTACCTAAACCGTCGGTTAACGGAAAAAATGACAAAACGTAGACAATAATACCTATAAAAATCAAACCCTCCAAAAGTCCAAAAATACCCCCAAGCAAATGGTTTAAACTTTTTAAGCCGGGGATAATGGCAACAATATTAAAAACCTTGTCAATAATCCAAAAAACCAAAGCCACCGCCCGGTTGACCAAAATAAACACCAGCAAAAACCCTAAAATGGTGGCTAAAGTCTCGCTACCAAATAAAATACCCTTAAGCATGGCGGCCGCCTCGTCGTAATAAAGGCCAGCCAGATAAACACCCACAAACAAACCAATAATGCCGCCGATAGACTCAATCAAACCCAGGCGAATCCCTTTCCACACAAACACCGCCAGGACGATCAGTATAACGATGTCGATAAAACTCATAAAATTGATATTTAATGATTAATAACTTACTACGAATGATCAAATTCTAGGAAATAATGACTCTGGGGGTTTGACGATATTTTGGGCCTCAAAGGTCTTTAAAATTTTTTCTGCGGTCTCGGGCAGGAACGGTTTGAGCTGTCCGGCGATATTTACTATTCGGCCGGCCACCTCTGACAAGACCGCCTCCGCTTTAACTATATCGGACTTAACTAATGCCCAGGGTTTTGCCTGATCAATTAGCTGATCCGCTGCGGTAATCTGATTTTTAATTTCCTGCAAAGCTTCATTAAATTTAAACTCCTTCACCGCTTGATCAACCTTTTGATTAACCCGTAGCTCATCACTAGCAACTCTTAACACATCGCACGTAACTTGTAATTGGCTTTTTTCAATCATATTGGCGGTCCGGGAAACCAAGTTGCCTATGCCGTTGGCTAGATCGGCATTATAAACTTCCTCAAATTGCTCATAAGAAAAATCCGAATCTTCAACCGGATGTATTTGTTTGAGTAAATAATAACGGACCGGATCTGTGCCGTATTTTTTAACCAGCTCCAACGGGTCAACAACGTTGCCTAATGACTTGCTCATCTTTTCGCCGCTGACGTTAATATAGCCGTGGACAAACAACTCCTTCGGCAAAGGCATGCCGGCCGAAAGCAGCATGGCCGGCCAGTAAACGGCATGAAACCTGGTAATACCTTTGCCGATGACATGAAGATCCGCCGGCCAGTATTTTTTGAATTTTTCTCCGCCGCTGGCGTAATCCACAGCGGTGAGATAATTGGCTAAAGCGTCAAACCAAACATACATAATTTGCGTCGTGTCGCCCGGGACCGGCACGCCCCAGCCGTGGGCCCGCTCCACCGAGCGGGAAATGCTAAAATCCTCCAGGCCCATTTTAATAAAGCTAACAATCTCATTCTTTCTGGTCTTGGGCGTGATTTTATATTCGTCAGACTCAATAAGTTTTAAAAGTCGATCCTGATAATTGGACAGTTTAAAAAAATAATTTTCTTCTTCCACTATTTCCGGCTCCTTGTAATGTTCCGGACATTTGCCGTCCACCAAATCCTTTTCCAGATAAAAAACCTCACAGCCCACACAATAAAAGCCTTTATATTTCTTTTTGTAAATATCTTCCTTGCGGCAGGCCGACCATAATTTATGCGCGCCTTTAAAATGACGCTCTTCAGTAGTGCGGATAAATTCATCAAAAGAAAGGTTAAGGACGTCTTTTAAGCTTTTAAAAACGGCGGAATTTTTATCGCACAAGGCCGGCGTGGTCAGGCCCAGCTTTTCCGCGGCCTGGACGTTTTTTAAACTGTTTTCGTCCGTACCGGTTAAAAAGAAAACGTCATCCCCCGTCTGCCGGTGATATCTGGCCAAAACATCCGTTTGCACCAACTCTAAAGCAAACCCGATGTGCGGACTGGCATTAACATAAGGTATGGCCGTAGTGATATAAAACTTACTCATTGCTTTGCTACGAATTTACTAATAACCTATAATCTTTCACATCAAAATATAGTCTGAGAGAGATGAACTAAAGTTCATATATATTCGTAATTATTTGTAATTCGTAGGGCTGATAATTACCACAAACTCTCCTTTGGTCTCGCTGAAAGTTAACTGATTTTTTACTGCCTCAACGGCCCCGCGGTAAACGGTTTCAAATTTTTTGGTCAGCTCCCGCCCGACTAATATTTCCCTGGCCGAATGCAGCTGGCTTAATTCGTTTAATAATTTATCTATCCGATGGACCGATTCAAATAAAACTACTGGGTATTCGCTCTCAGTGATTTTTTTAATCAGCATCTGGCGGCCTTTTTTATGGGGCAAAAATCCTAAAAACAAAAATTTATCCATGGCCCAGCCGGCCACGGAAATGGCGGCCGTCAGCGCCGAAGGCCCGGGCACGGGCATGACTTCCACCCCGCTTTTTATGGCCGCTTTAATCAAAGAACCGCCCGGATCAGACAAGCCGGGCGTGCCGGCGTCAGTCACCAATGCGGTGGACCGATTACCGAGGATCAAACTGATTAACTGATTAACCTGGCCGGGCGTGGTATGCTGATGGTAAGCTAAGGTGGATTTTTTCAAGCCGTAATGATCCAACAGCTTGCGGGTTACCCTGGTGTCTTCGCATAAAATCAGATCAACTTCTTCTAAAATCTTCAGGGCGCGCAAAGTGATGTCCTCTAAATTACCGATGGGCGTGGCCACTACGTATAAGATACCCATAACAAAATAAAAATAATTAAGTAAAAATTCCCTATTTAGCCTGGGCGCAACCTAAATGGCGGATTTGACCGCGGCCGCGGCTACCTAGGCTGCAGTCACCATAAATTTAATAACTCCGGAACCTGGCTTACTCCTCCAGCTTGATTTCCTGTTCAATTTTTTTGTCAAAGAAATCGCCCAAAAAAACCGAAAGAGCAGTGGCCACCGGCACGGAGATAAGAGCGCCGACAAAACCGCCGAGCTTGGCGCCCATCAAAATAACTACGATGATCACTAAAGGGTTTAAGTCAACGGTTTTACCCATCACCTTGGGCACAATCACGTGATTTTCCAGCTGCTGAATAATAAAATACAGCCCAATAACCAAAAATCCCATCAGCGGCGACTGTAAAAAACCGAAAAAAACAGCGGGTATGGCGGCCAGGGCCGGACCTAAAAACGGCACAATCTCAAAAATGCCGGCGATTAAAGCTAATAACAAGGCGTATTGCACGTGCATAATGGAAAGGCCGATGAAAACCAAGGAAAATATGATCAACGAAAGAATCATTTGCCCCCTCAGCCATAGGCCCATCTTCCTCTGGATTCTGACCATCAGCTGCATGATGTAAGGCTGATAGCGGGACGGCGAAACCGATTTTAAGAATTTCTTCAAGCCCTCTTCTTCAACCGTAAAGTAAAAAGTGATGACTAAAATGATGAAAAATGAAATGATGCCGCCAAAAACGCTGAAAATGGTGGAAAAAACATTAGTCACGGCGCCAGGCAAATTTGAACTTAAAGTGTTTAAGCCCTGCTGAACTTCGTTACCCAGCTTAAGCGGCGTGGCCCCGCGGAAATAATTATAGCTTTGCATTATCTTTTCGTAATAAAAGGGAAAATTCTTGGCAACCTGGCCGACTTCTTTGCTAATTGGCGGTACGATTAAAATAATGCAGGTAGCCACTACCGAAATAATAACCACATAAATCACGATGATGGCCAAGCCCCGGGGAAACTTATGGCGGTGGAACCAGTCGACCCAAGGATCAAAGGCCGAGGCTAGGATTAGCGAAATAAAAATCAAGGCAAGCACTTCTTTGACTAAAAAAAGAAAACCGATAATAAAAACAATGAGGATTAACTTTAAAAACGTTTGGGTGGAAATATTGATATTCGCGGGTATTTTAGTATCCATAAAATTATTTATGCATGGATTAATATCTTATTTAAATATATTCAAAAAACTTGAAGCTGACCGGTAAGGACCGATCACCGCCACATTATATTTATTTTTTTTAATGACCTCCAGGGCTACTTTTTTAATTTGCTTGACCGAAACCTGATCGATTTTCTTAAGCTTAACGGCCAAAGTTTCTATCCGTCCCTGTAGCAGCTGCTGTTCGGCCAGCCACTGAATATGGGCAGCGGAATCTTCCAGGCTTAAAGTTAGTTTGCCTTTAACAAATTCTTTGGCACGCCTTAACTCATCGTCTGTAATCTGTCCTTGGGCAAAGCTTTCCAGTTCGCGCCTGATAGTCTTTAAAGCCAAAGCCACTTTGGCTTTGTCTAAACCGGCAAAAACCTCCAAAGCGCCGGTATCTTCATAAGTAATGATGCCGGACCTGATATGGTAAGCCAGGCCCAGTTTTTCCCGGATCTCAATGAATAAACGCGAACTCATATTGCCCCCTAAAATAACGGATAACAAGGTCAACCCATAATTTCTGGGATCGCCGGCGCGGTAAGCGGGAAAACCCAGAGCCACCTGCACCTGCTCGGTCGCTTTATACTTAACTTTAATCCGGAGCTTGGTTTGTGCGGCCGCAAATTTTTTAAAACGGCTTTTTTTGACGTTACCGCCCGGAGCGGAAAAATATTTTTTAATCAGCCTTCTGGCTGACGCTAAATCAAAATTGCCGCCCACACCCACTAAAATATTATCCGAACGGTAATGGTTCCAAAAATAATCCGTTATCTGGCGGCGGCTGATTTCCCTAATGTTCTTTTTCGGGCCGGCAATGTCGTTACCCAGGCTGCTGCCCTTAAATATCACTTCTTCAAACAAGTTGCCGATGGAAATCAAGGGATTATCGTCATACATGTTAATCTCTTCAATGATCACGCCTCGTTCCTTGGCTATTTCCTGTTGATCAAAAAGCGAGTTAAACAGCATGTCCGAAACTATGTTCAGGGCCAGCGCCAATTTATCATGGCTGACCTTAACGTAATAACCGGTATGATCTTTGCCAGTGAAAGCGTTAAAATCAGCGCCCACGCCGTCCAGTTCTTTGGAAATATCCAAACTGGTCGGCCGGCTGGTGGTGCCTTTAAACAGCAAATGCTCAATAAAATGGGAAATGCCGTTCACCGGCGCGGCCTCGTGCCTGGAGCCGACTTTAACCAGCGCCAAAATGGTGACGGCGTCCGTGGCCTTTTGCGGCGCCAATAAAATCTTGGTTTTATTGGCTAAAGTTTCTAGTTTATACATTACACTTCTCCCTCAAATAATCCTTAAGTTCGGCGATGGCCACCCTGTCCTGCTTCATGGAATCGCGGTCTCTGACCGTGACTTTGCCATCTTCAACGGAATCAAAATCATACGTCACGCAATAAGGCGTGCCGATTTCGTCCTGTCTTCTGTATCTTCGGCCAATCGCTCCGGCAACATCATATTGGCTCATATGGCTTTGCCTGACTAAATCAAAAACCTCCCGGGCCTCTTTGTCTAGCTTCTTGGATAAAGGTAAAACCGCGACCTTAATGGGAGCCAATCTTTTATCTAATTTAAGAATGACTTCAGTTTCATGCTTGCTCTCTTCGTCACCGCTTCTGGTTTCCACCTCGGTATAGGCGTCAAGCAAAAACATCAGGGTCGCGCGGTCAACGCCGCCGGAAGTTTCTATGACGTGAGGTAAAAACTTTTGGCCGCTCTCAGCCGCCACTTGCAGATCATGGCCCGAATATTCCTGATGCCGGCTCAGGTCAAAATCCCCGCGGTTGTGGACGCCTTCCAGTTCCCTGTCGGCGAAAGGAAAATCATATTCAATATCAACCGCCGCCCGGCAGTAATGGGCTAATTCTTTTTTATCGTGCTCGCGGAATTTTAACTTATTTTTATTGACACCCAAATTCAAATACCAGCCATAGCGCTCCTGCTGCCAAAATTCAAACCACTGTTTCTCTGCCTCGGGCTCAATAAAAAACTGCATTTCCATCTGTTCAAACTCCCTCATCCGGAAAGTGAAATTGCCGGGAGTGATTTCGTTTCTGAAAGCTTTGCCGATCTGGGCGATGCCAAAAGGAATTCTTTGCCGGCTGGCGGTCATAACGTTATTAAAGTTAACGTAAATGCCCTGGGCCGTTTCCGGCCTGAGATAAATCTCCGACGCCCGATCTTCCACCGCGCCCATAAAAGTTTTAAACATCAAGTTAAAATCCCTAACGTCAGTAAGCTCGCCGCCGCATTCCAAGCATTTCAGGCCGTGCTGTTTAAAATCCTGCGGCCGAAAATCCGGCTTTAAGCCTTTGGCTTTAAGCAAGTGATCGGCCCTGAACCTTTTCTTGCATTGCTTGCAATCCACCAAAGGATCGGTAAAGCCGGCTAAGTGGCCGGAGGCTTCCCAAATTTTCGGATGCATTAAAATACCGGAATCAAGACCAATAATGTTGTCCTTAAGCTGCACCATGGCTTGCCACCAGGCTTTTTTGACGTTGTTCTTAAGTTCCACACCCAAGGGGCCGTAATCGTAAATGGAATTAATGCCGCCGTAGATTTCGGAAGATTGAAAGATAAAACCCCGGCGCTTGCACAAGGAAACCATCTTTTCCATCAGGCCTTGTCCGGCCGCTAAATGACCCTCCGCGGTAGCTGATTTTTTAGACATAAATTAAATATTCTTTCAGCGAAAGATTGCTCTCATTATAATAAAAAACCCCTATTTTGGCAAACAAAAATAGCCTTAAGCTAAATTTTGCCCTAAGCCGGGAAAAATTAATTAAAACTTATCCGCTTTTTCAATGCTTAACCGCCCGCCCGCTTCCAGAATAACCTTATCGCGCCGGCCAAGCTTGCCTTGCAAAAGATAATCGGCCAGGGCGCTATCCACCCGTTCCTGAATAACCCGCCTTAAAGGGCGGGCGCCGAACATCGGGTCAAAACCCGCCGTGGCCAGCTCAGCTTGAGCCTCCGGGGTCACTTCCAGATAGATGCCTTTGTCGGCCAGGCGCTGTTTAACCTTACCAAGCATCAGGCCGGCGATCTGGAAAATATGTTCTTCGGCCAAAGGCTTAAAAACCACGATGCCGTCAAAACGGTTTAAAAATTCCGGTTTAAAATATTGTCGTAGCTCCGACAGCAACAGCTTATTTTTAATTTCTTCCAAAGACTCGCCGGCCTTAACCCTGTCCTGAATAAACTGAGTGCCGGCATTGGCAGTGGCGATTATGATGCAATTAGAAAAATCAACCGTCCGGCCGATCGCGTCGGTCAGGCGGCCATCGTCCATCACCTGCAGAAAAATATTCAAAATATCCGGATGAGCCTTTTCCAGCTCATCCAATAACAGCAAGGTAAAGGGCTGCTTGCGGATCGCTTCGGTTAAGACACCGCCTTCGCCCCTGACCGCGCCGCCCTGACCCGTTGTTTGGCTGCCCAGTAAGCGATTAACGCTGTCTTTAAGCTGGTATTCGCTCATATCCAGGCGCACCATCTTTTCCTCGGCACCAAAATAAACCTGAGCCACGGTTTTAGCCAGTTCGGTTTTGCCCACGCCAGTCGGGCCTAAAAATAAAAAGTTGGCAATCGGCCGTTTGGTGTCGCGCAATTCGGCGCGGGCGCGCCTTAAAGCCGAGGCCACGAAATTAACCGCTTCCGCCTGATCAACCATGCGCTGGTGGATTCTCGCTTCCAGATTGAGCAATTTTTCTGACTCCGCTTGCGTCACTTCGGTCAAAGGAATGTGGGTATGAGCGGAAATAACCCCGGCCACGTCTTCGCCGGTGACCGCGTGATTTTTGCCCTTAGACTGCCTGACCTGGACGGCCACCTCTTCCAGGATTTTAAAGGCCTTATCCGGCAGATAATGATCGGGAATATAGCGCCGAGAAAGCTTGACGGCCTTGGCCAAAGCGTCATAAGAGAAAAAGATCTGATTCTTGCCTTCCAAAAATCCGGCCTTAGACTCAATCATCTGAATCGCCTGATTATCCTCGGGCTCGGCAATAATGACCTGTTGCAGAACTTCGTTTAAAGGATGACCCTCCAAATAATGCCGGTAGTCGGCCGGATTGGTGGTGGCGATGGTAATAACGCCCTTTTGGATTAAAAATTTGGCCAAAATTTCGGAAAGATCAACGTTCTCGGAACCAACGGAAGTGACGCCGACCAGATTATGGACATCATCAATATGCAAAACAATATTGCCCGCCCGGCTGATCTCTTTAAAGATGATCATCAGGCGCTCTTCCAACTGGTTGGGCCTGGAAGCGCCGGCCACCAGATGCGGAATAGACAAACTGACAAACCTCTTATCGCGCAAAATCTTAGGCACGTCTTCGGTAACCATCATATTGGCAATGCCTTCCACGATGTTGGACTTGCCCACCCCGGGCAAACCGACCAGGACAACGCTGTTCTTGCCGCCTTCAATAATATTAAAAATCTCGGATAGCTCCTGATCGCGCGCCACGCACAGCGGCAGATAACCGGCCCGGGCCAGTTGGGTGTAGTCTTCGGAAAAACTGTCCAGCATAGGCGTAGCCATAGCTGTCATGGCCCTGTCCATGGTGCCCTTGGGCTTAAAGTAAGCTTTGGCACGCAAATGTTTATAGCGAGAACTAAGCTTTTTTTGGATATTAGCCCATTTGACGACGTTATTGATTGTTTCGGGGGTGATTTTAAATTCGTAAAGAATCTCCTGAATTTCCGGCTGCAGTTCGCTGACCGCCTGAAGCAAATCGGTGACTTCCACTTTAGGGCGGCTTTCCCTGTAGGCCAGATCATAAGCCCTGGACAAAACCTGGTGCACTTTTTGGTCTAAAACAGTGCCGCCGCGGGGCAAATTTTCAAGGAATTTTTTATTATAAATTTTGATGTCTTTGACTGACAGGCCCAAACGTCCAAAAATAACGGCGGCGATCTTGGCGGATAAAAGCCGGGAAAAGATAAACAATAAATTAAAAGCTTTATTAGACCGCCAGGCTTTAAGATACGCTTTATCCAAAACCCTCAAGGCCTCTAAAGAAAAACTGTCGGACATGTCCACCTTTTTTAATTTGGCTTTACCGGCGGCCTGCGGCTTAAAAGATTTTCTGATGACGTTATAACTCCTTTTTGCATCCAAACCCAGGTTATAAAATAAGTACATGTCCAGAACAACCGACCACAAAAAATAATCAAAATACCGGCCCTGCCAGAATAAAGGATCATTAAGGGGCAGTTGATTTTTAAGCGCCAAAAAAATATGGTAAGCCAAAACGCCCACGCCGGCCACGGCCGTTAAAAACAATAAAGACCTAACGGCCAGTTTGACCACGGCCACCAGTTGCCTGAAAAAAATTTCAGTTTTGTTAAACGGCCGGCCCCAATACAGCTCCCGGCCTTCAAGTTCCAGATTTGCCGTTGTGGATTGATCAGCCATAATAATTTTTAATTAACAGCCAGACGGTCAGCGGCGGCAAGACCAAGTAAACTAAAAACAGCCCCGCAAACATAGCGGTGACCGCCGCCATAATTAACAGCCTAAAAACTATCTGAACGAAACGCATCAAAAAACTGATCAGGCGGCTGGCTAGATCATACTGTCCGTACATCGGCCGAAAAATATTTTTTAGCCAAACCGATAAAGCCAGGCTACTCCAGGTATAGCCAATGCGCCGGGTGGTGCTTTTGCAGGTGTGCCATAAACCCCCGGAATACCACCACAGCGGCCAAAAAAGCAGATGCCTGACCAGATCAATCAGGGAATATTTGACAAAGCTGACAGCGAAATTTGAAGATTTCATGACTTAATTTTAACATAAATTTAAATAAAAAACTAACCCGAAAATGATGGCAAACGGTCACGGGAGCACTGTTAAAAAATCATGCGGCGGTGCTGTCTGACGGCCTCATCATCTCAGGTTCGCTGACCGAAACTTTAAGCAATGGCACATGAATTTTGCCGACGCTGGCGCAATTTTTGGGATTAGTTAAAAAGCCCTGATATTTTTCCCTCTCATAATTACCCTGAGGCGCCGCCAAAGAGTCGGCATCCTCTTGGGTGATCGGTTGGCCGTCTTTTCTATACATTACCCAAAAGGTATTAACCATTAAATTTTGATCGCCGTCGGGGTGCGGCAACACCACGCCAGTTTTTCCCTCAATCTTGTTTGAAACCAGGGTGCCGTGCGGAAACCTTTTCCAAAGATTTTCTTTACCGGAATCGGACAAATGATTGTAAGATTCTTGAAACATAATTTACTTAATCTGACAGAACCTCCTAAATGATCTTAATATTGGCTGTTTTTAATCGCTTGCCGAATATTGGACATCAGTTGCAGATAAAATTCCAGATTATTCAAAGTGGCCAAACGTAAAGCCAGTGGCTCCTGGACGGCAAATAAATGACGTAAATAGGCCTTAGTATACTGCCTCAATTCCGGTAACTTAGAATCCGCGTTAATCGGGCTCAGGTCTTGGGAAAATTTTTCCGCCCTGATATTGATGGTCTGATAAAATTTTGACCCCGGACGCTGGCGGCCCCCGGTTGCCGCCTGACTAAAATAGAGCCGGCCATGCCTGGCTTCGCGGGTCGGAATAACGCAATCAAACATATCAATCCCCCGTTTAACCGCTTCTACGATTTGTTCAGGATAACCAACGCCCATTAAGTAATGCGGCTTATCTTTAGGCAAAGCGGGCACGGTGTAATCCAAAACCTGGTACATTTCCTGGGGACTTTCGCCTACCGCCAGACCGCCGATAGCGTAACCGTCAAAACTCATCCTGGATAATTCACTGGCAGACTTTAGCCTAAGATCTTTATACAAAGCTCCCTGAACGATGCCAAAAAGTAAAAAATCCAAACAGCCGAGAGCCGAATTTTTTGATTTGGCCTTTTTGATTTGTCCGATTTTTTTGATTTTTAATTTGGAATTTTTATAATCCAGGCTGTCTTTGGCCCATTGTAAAGTAATTTCTAAATCTTGCTCGGCTGGTTTTTTGGAACATTTCGCCGGCGAACAAACATCCAAAACCATTCTAATGTCCGAACCGATGGCCGCCTGAATTTCTAAAACTTTTTTCGGCGTAAAAAAATGTTTTGAGCCGTCATAAACTGATTTAAACTCCACGCCTTTATCGGTAATTTTGACTAAACTTTTCCTTTCATTTGGCGTTTTGAATTTTACGTTTTTCGCTTCTAACGAAAACACCTGAAACCCCCCTGAATCGGTTAAAATCGGTCCGGACCAATTCATAAAGCCGTGCAGGCCCTTGGATTTTTTGATGACGGCAAGGCCGGGCCGCAAATAAAGATGGTAACTGTTGCTTAAGATAATTTGCGCCCCCAATTTTTTAAGCTCAGCAGACTCAAGCGACTTAACGCTGCCTCTGGTGGCGATAGGCATAAAAAAAGGAGTTTTGATGACCCCCCGTTTGGTTTTTAGCAGGCCTAAACGCGCCCCCGACCGATGGCTTTTTTTAATTATTTTAAAAGGCATCCTTTTATTCTGTCATTTCTCCGCTCTCTCCGCCCCTAAACAAACTCGGGACTTGGTCGGTTAAAATAACAAACTGAATATATTTATTCCACCTTAACTCTGCCTTGCCCCTGCTCCACCGAATCGCCCAATAAATCGGAGGTTAGTAAATTAGTGGTTTTGGCAACTAAATTATTGGTCCCCTGTTCGGTGGCCGACAAGGAAACCGGATTGGTCAAAATCAAAAGCTGGTTCACCTGGGTATCATTGGGCGTAACCGCCACGTTAAAGCTGGCCATAACCTGGGTATTGGCGGACAAAGACTCAATTTGCCAGATCACCTGGCGCGTGGCTTCATCATATTTTAAAGGCGTGCCCAAAGTAGTTTCGTCTTTAACGCCGACCCAGTTGATGTAAGCGGGCAAACTGGTTTTGACTTCCACCTTAGCCAGGCCCCGGGAGCCGGAAAACAGTTTTAAATAAATCCGGTATTGAGTTTCCTGGCCGATAACCGGCGGTAGCGGACCCTGGCCCACAACGGTGCCAGCGTCTAAATTATATCTAGCCTCGCTTAATAACTGAGGCTGAATGGCCAAAAAAGCGATTTGCTCCGGTGAATCAACTAGCTGCTGCTGGCCGTTAAAATCAAAGGCCAAACTGGCTTTGGCGGAAACCAACAATTCTTCCGGACTGATAATTTCCAAATTATCCGGCTTGGGAATAATGGGCAGGTTAAAAGTCAGCTTCTCGCTGGCGCCATCTTTAAGCTGTTGAATTTTCTGGCCGAAATCGCCGTTATCCTTAAACCAGGCCAACGCTCCGTCCGACACTTGGGCCGATGTTTGATTGGCGAACCTGGGCCAGTCAATCACCGCGGAATTAAATCTGACTTTAGCCTGTAAATTCTGAACCTCGGCCTGGCCGTCGTTAGCCACCACCAGCTGGCATTTTAAATCCTCGCCCCAGGCAACGCTGTCGGGATTTAAAAATTCAAAACTGACTTTAAGATCCGGCGCAACGATTTTGACCGTCCCCGCGGCCTGGTAAATCAATCTGGCCTGGGGCTTTTCATCCTTGATGATGTTCTGCCAGACTCTGAACTCCCACGGGACTTCGCCGGCCGTCCCCTCCTGATAAGTCCCCAATAAAGCCAGCTGGCCCTGGGTGTTGGGCAGAATCTTTTCGTAATGCCAGATTAAATCGGCGGTCGTGGAAGGCTGCGCCTCGGTCAGAACAAAACTTTCGCCGAGATTAAAAGACAGGTCCATGTTTTCCATAGTCAAAGCGGTCGTATTTTTAAAATTGGCCTTAAAAGCCGCGCCCGAACCCCGGGTGATTTCCGCCGGCGCCTCAACCTGAACTTCAAACAAAACGTCGGTGATCTTAACGCTGGTGACCAGCTCCGTTTTAAAAGTTGAACTGAAGTTCTGGGGCTGATAATAAAACGTCACCTTAAACTCCTTTTGACCGTTGAGCTCGCCGATCAGCTGGCCGTCAATTTCTATTTTACCGCTCTGGTCCGGCTGCAGATCCGGCAAACGCCAGATATTCTGCTCAGCGCCGGTGGGCCTGAGATTGGCGCGGTCAAAAAAGAAGCCTTCCGGGTATTCAAAAATAACTTCAATATCCTGCAAAGCGATCTGGTCAATATTTTCATAGCTTAAGGCCAAGCCTAGCTCTTCGCCCGAAGCGATGGATTTGGCCGTGGCCAAAGAAACTTTGACGGAATCGGTGGAGCTGCCCTGAGGGCCAAAAAAAATAAACCCGGCCGCCGCCGCTCCCACCAGCAGAAAAAGAATAATGATTAAAACAATCAGAACCGCGCGGCCGTTTTTTTTGGGCAGGCGCTTTAACTTGGCATAATCCTGATGGTCTGATTTTAAAAACGCTGACGAGGCGGACTGGCGGTTGAGCGGGGCCTTGCCGGACATAACAGGTTTGGACTTTAGGCCATGGCGCAAATCCACCACTCCTTTGGCTCGGCGTTTTAAATCAAAATTTTTAGGCATACACGGAATTTTAACGGGATTGACCTTGAAAATTATAATTAAGGCCGCGTCTGATGATTGCCGGACGATAAGGCGGAAGGATAAAAACTGAATTTATATGACTGTAAATCGCCCTCCAAAAAATATCTTAAACAATTCTGGGTAAAAACGGCGACCTCATTTACTACTTTAGTTGAGGTCTTTAAGATAGTCAACTGGCTTTTTTGTTTTAAACAGCCATCCAGCAAATCGCGGGAAGCTTGGGATAACGCGGGCAACTCGCCGTAGCTGTGGCCGTTGGTATCAATCTGATAACCCAACAGGCTCAAAAATTGCCAAATAAAACGCAAAGTTAAAATTTTTATTTTCTCGGCCGGCAAATTATCCTGCTCGGCGGCCTTAAAATAGGATAAAAGCAGGTCAAAAATTCTAACATCAGCCGCCCCCGGCTTAATGAACTTTATGATCAACTCGGCGGCCAAGGCGCCAAAGGCCTGGTCGTTAAATAAAAATGTCCGCACCAACTGGGCACCGGCGATGGTGTCAAAACCCTTGCCTCTGGCAATCATCACCCGGGTTAAAACGATCGGCTCCACCTGTCCGGCCAGCTTGCTTTTACAGCTGGCGGCGGAACGGACCTTAGCCTCCACCTTGCCGTGATCTTTAGTGTACATAATGTAAAGGCGGTCGGCGTCTTTTAAAGGCCTTTTGGCTAAAATGATGGCTTCGGTTTTAAAAGTGGACATTTATTTTATCAATTTATCCCTTTCTCTATGTATTTCCCTATTACCGATTATATAATTGAAGGCATTTTCAAAATATCCTTCGCTGTAAATTATTCGATGATGAAATGATTTCTGCCATTTAAATTTTGGAAAATCAGCATTATCGAAGACGTCATCAAATTTTCTCTTCAACCTGTTAATTCTGTTATCCACCGTCAGACGCCAATGCGCATTGGCGTCTGATTTATTAATTTTCCAAAATTTATTATACCCCAATATCTTATTTATATCTTGTGATGAATTTCTTTTAATAAATTGGACGATTTGCGAAATGTTATATTGGCCTTTCTGTTTAATCATCAACTGACAATGGTTATCAACAATATTATAACAATAAATTGCACATTTTTTGACCTGTTTGGCTAATTTTATGTTTAACTTAATAACTTTCTGGAATATTTTATTATCCTTAAAATAAGGAAATCGATCTTGGGTAACAATTGTGATGGAATAAAAATATTCTTTCTGATAAATTCTTTTTTGATGCTTGTGTAATCTAAAAATTTTCATAAATCGCTTTTCATAATTTTTCAAATTCCTTACTTTAAACCAATCCAAGCTTTTTCGCCGTTCACTTCAACATCCTTATCAATTAAGCAATTTTTTATCCTCCCATCCGTAATTTTTTTACTAATCGTATTCTTTAACAAATCCGCCTGATATTGAACAACAATTTTCTGAATCAATTCCGAATCAGTTTGATAATTAATGACAATTTGATCTTTAATCGTCAGTTTGGCTTCTTTTCTTAACTGATTGATGGTTCTGACCAATTCCCGATAAATACCTTCGGCTTTAAGCTCCTCTGTTATTTGTAAATCATACACAACATCTTTTATATCATATTCATCCTCCGTAAACTTCACTTCTTTGATATTTAATTCATCCTTAATTAATTTTACATAATCGTCGGCTAAAGAATGGCCGCCGATGACTTTAATGCCGGATAAGGGCTGCCTGACTTTTATTCCGGCTTCGTCTCGTTTAGCCAATCCTAACTCGACTATTTTTCTCACTTTATCCATATCCATAGCGCCTTTGCCTTTCCGAAAACCTGACTCAGGCCACGTTTCCAAATGAACCGATTCTAACGGCCCGCCCAGTTGCTGATATAATTCTTCGGCGATAAACGGCGTAAACGGCGCCATTAATTTGGATAAAGCCAAAAGACAATATCCCAACGTATGAATCGCTTCCTCTTTATCATTTTCATCTTCTCCTTTAAACCTTTCCCGACTCCTTCGTAAATACCATGTAGATAAATCATCAATATACTCCATAATCAAACGCCCGGCAGAAAATATATTATAGCTATCTAAATAACCAGTGACCGACTCAATTAAATTATCAATTCTCAGTAAAATCCATGAATCTAAAATATTATTGGAAACTGATGGATAAGAACTAAAAACAATTTTTGAAGCGTATATTTTATAAAAACTCAAAACGTTAAACAGAATCATAAAATTACGTTTGACGACCGATTCAACGTTTTTGATGTCAAAATTCTTGGATTCGCCAGGCTGATTGACCGTGTAAAGATGCAGCCTTAAAGCATCGGCGCCCCATTGATTAATCACCGTCCAAGGATCAACCACGTTGCCCTTGGATTTGGACATTTTATGCCCTTTAGCGTCGTTGATATGGCCGAGGCAGATGACATTTTTATACGGCGTGCCCTTGTCCAATAAAACCCCGAGGGCGAGCAACGTGTAAAACCAGCCGCGGGTCTGATCAATGGCTTCGGCAATATAATCGGCCGGATAATAATCTTTTTGGTCAACTTTTTCTTTATTGGCAAAAGGATAATGATATTGGGCTAAAGGCATGGAGCCGGAATCAAACCAGCAATCCGCCACTTCCGGCACCCGCGACATCTGGCCGCCGCAGTCGCACTTTAACTTGTACTCATCAATCACCGGACGGTGCGGATCAAAATCGGCCTGCAAGATCAACGGACATTGCGTCTCCCGATGCAATTCTTCATAGCTGCCAATGACTTTAATTTGGCCGCAGTCGGCGCACTTCCAAATCGGCAAAGGCGTGCCCCAATAACGCTCGCGGGAAATAGCCCAGTCCTTGATGTTTAACAGCCACTCGCCAAAACGTCCGTCTTTGATATGCTCAGGCACCCAGTTGATTTTCTGGTTTTCCTTGATCAGCTCAGCCTTAAGCTCCGACATCTTAAAAAACCAGGAATCTTTGGCGTAGTACAAAAGGGGCGTATCGCAACGCCAGCAAAAAGGATAATCGTGGGTGTAAGTGACTTCTTGAAAAAATAAATTATTTTCTTTGAGATAATCAATAATGGTCCGCTCAACTTCTTTATTTTTAACGAACTTACCGGACAAGCCCGGCAGTTCAATCACGAACTTGCCGTTTTCATCAACGGTATGATGCTTGGGCAAGCCGACTGCCGTGCCTAAATTATAATCGTCTTCACCATACATCACGGCCGTGTGAACCACACCCGTGCCGTCTTCGGTCGTAACAAAATCCGCCGGATAAACTTTAAAAGCGTTTTGATAGTTTTCTACGTCTTCAGGAATAGCGCCGGGAAATAACGGCTCATACTGTATTCCGACTAAATCCTTACCTTTAAATTCTGATTCAATTTTATATTTATTTTTATCGGGCCATTGTTCAAAAATTGATTTGGCCAAAATATAAAATCCAATCCGGCGCTGGCCCATCGGTAGAGGCGCAAAATTTTGCGCCTCTACAGGCGTGTCCGCAGGGTCGGCAACCGTCCGTAAAATTTTAACGTAATCCATTTTTTCGCCCACGGCCAGCGCCACATTCCCGGGCAACGTCCACGGCGTGGTTGTCCAGGACAGAATATAATCGCCCTCTTTGACTTTATCGTTGCCTTTTTTGACTTTAAATTTGATATAGACCGAAGGCTCGGCCACTTCTTTATAACCCTGCGCCACCTCGTGCGAGGAAAGAGCCGTACCGCACCTGGGGCAATGAGGCACAACTTTATGCCCTTGGTACAATAAACCCTTTTCATTAATCTGTTTAAAAATCCACCACAATGATTCCACATAATCCTTATCATAAGTGATATAAGGATGTTCCAGATCCAGCCAAAAAGCGATTCGCTCGGTTAATTTTTCCCATTCCTGCTTGTATTGCCAAACACTTTTTTTGCATGCCTGGTTAAAGGCGTCCACGCCGAATTTTTCAATCTCCGGCTTGCCCGATATTTTTAGCTGTTTTTCCACCTGCAGTTCTACCGGCAAACCATGGGTGTCCCAGCCGGCCTTGCGCTCAACATGATAGCCCTGCATGGTTTTATAGCGCGGAATCAAATCTTTAAAGGCTCTGGCCAAAACATGATGAATCCCCGGCATGCCGTTAGCGGTTGGCGGCCCCTCGTAAAAAGTAAAAGAACCCTTGGGGGCGTCTTTGGCCAGGGTTTTTTGAAAAATGTCCTGAGCTTTCCAATATTTTAAAATCTTTTCTTCAATAGCGGGAAAATTAAGCATAATAAAAACATAGAAAAAATGATGATGGGAAAAGGGTAAAAAATGTTGCCATTTATCCTTAGATCACCACAATAAGATTAATGACTATATAATACTGAAAAAGCCGTTATAAATCAAGGATTAAAAAGATGGTTATTAGGCTGAAGAATCCGGGCGAGACAAATAATTAAAAAGACCTCCAAGCATGGATGGAGATCTTTTTTATTCAAGGAACGTCCGCCTATAACGGCGGTAAGTTGTAAACAAATTTAGAAGAGCAATGCCCGGACCGTCTGCCAAAAGCCTTTCTTGGTTTGGATATGGCTGTATTTTGGCCAGCCCACGACTTTACTGCGCCCGCCTTCCAGTCTGGCCCGATAGATTTTTTTTACCTCCTTTTTAGTCATACAAAATTATCACTTGGATTAATTCTTGAAAGCCGCTTTAATCTCTTCCAGCCTCAGCCGCTTATCTTTTTGCAATTTTTGAATCTTTTTAATCTGAGCGATGGCCGGCTGAGGTTCGTACAAACGATAACCGCCCCGCGAGCGCCCCGCCTCTCGCAACAATCCCTCATTGGTATAAAAATTAATCGTTGACGGCAGAACGCCGACAATTTTAGCCAATTGACCGATTTTTAAAAACTGCTTACTCATTTTTATTTTTATTTTTGATTTTCTTAGGGAATTGATGATTAGCCATATATTTACAGTTATCCACAGCAGTTCCCTATCAATATATAGTATATCAGTAAAACAGTAAAGTGTAAAGTGTTACTTCTTACTTTATGGTTATCGCGGATAAAACGGATTTGCGCGGATTACACGGATTTGTTAAGATAATTCGATAATAATTAATTTACAAAACAATGAGCGATGAAAAGCGTTTTTTACCAAATCAAAGTAAAACAACTTCTAATGGGTTGCTTTACAAAGAATTAACTTATAAAATTCGAGGTTGTATTTTTACAGTTTATAATACTCTTGGTTGCGGACATAAAGAAAAAATCTACCAAAATGCTTTAGAAAACGAATTACAGAAACAAGGTTTAAAATTTAATTCGCAAAAGACATTTGATGTTTATTACAATAATAAAAAAATGGGTGTTTATAAACCCGATCTAATTATTGAAGAAAAGATAATAATAGAAATTAAGGCGGCGTGTCTTAATTTAAAAATATTTGAAAATCAAATTCTCGGCTACCTAAAAGCAACACCCTGCCAATTAGGCTTATTAGACCTGTTGCCAATTAGCAACAAATGTTAAAATGAATAGGTGAATATTTTAAAAAGGTAAACAACTTAAAACAAAAACAAATATGATTAATATCAGCCGTATTCTTAAAAATGAACGCCTGATGCTGGCCATAACCGGATTAAACTCCAAAGAATTTACGGAACTATTGCCGACCTTTACCATAATCTGGAAAAGAAAAAGACGGGAATATTACAATCTGAACGCGGCCGGAGATAGGGCTATGGGCGCAGGCCGGAAAGGATTCTTAAAAACCGTTGAAGATAAGCTGTTTTACGTCCTTTTTTACTATAAATGCTATCCTACGTTTGATCTGGCTGGATTCGTCTTCGGTTGCGACCGCTCCAAGGCCTGTTTAAGACAGCAGGAATTAAGTAAGATTCTTGAATCTACGCTCGGTAAGAAGCTGGTCATGCCTGAACGTCAAATGCGAACTATCGAGGAATTCTTTAAGGCCTTTCCCGAAGCCAAAGAAGTATTCATTGACGGGACGGAAAGACCGATTCAGAGGCCGAAAGACAAGAAAAAGCAGAAAAGCAACTATTCAGGCAAGAAAAAGCGACATACGGTAAAGAACTTAGTCATTACCGATAAAAACAAACGGATTGGATTCCTTAGCAAGACAACCGGTGGCAAGGAACACGACTTTACTCTTTTAAAAGAACAGGCTTCGCCGGATCAGATGCCACCTAAAGTAAAGAAACACGTTGATCTGGGATTTAAGGGAATTGACAAGCAATTCCCCGGGCACCAGATATCCATGCCGAAACGAAAGCCAAGAACCAAGGATTTATCTCAGTTTGCCGTTAAACAGAACAAGAATAAATCATCAGTTAGAGTCCTGGTGGAAAATGCTTTGGCCGGTGTTAAAAGGTTGAGAATCGTAGCAGATATATTCAGGAACAGAAAAGAAGGATTTAACGACCAAACTATGTTAGTTGCCTGCGGACTCTGGAATTACCATTTATCAATGAAGTGATAATTCCAGAATCTCCAGGGAGATTCTACTTATTTTGAGTTGCTAATTGGCAACAGGTCTAATATTATTATGACAAATTTTGAGCGTCCTTTCGGCTGGTTAGCCGAAAAAAGAGAAGGAAAAGATGCTGATCAGGCTATGAGACTTTATGAGATATTAAAGGAGACCGGCCGGGAGAGGTTCACCGTGGCCGAGATTCAGGAAGAATATAACGATCAAACTCGCCGGAAACCCAAGCAAGACGATG
>Ga0209212_1003312_pt1 | contig 21460 bp, 19 predicted proteins | sample RifGroC2_FD_183996 | JGI IMG/M metagenome (GOLD analysis project Ga0209212, IMG submission 183996) | Groundwater microbial communities from Rifle, Colorado, USA - Groundwater C2 (SPAdes) (version 2) | ecosystem: Environmental > Aquatic > Deep subsurface > Groundwater | place: Rifle, Colorado... | reverse complement strand
GTATCTATCAGAGAAAATGTCTTCTCTCCCCATGTGACATCAGAATAGTTCCTGTCCCTTGTAACGCCAGGGGTAGCATCCACAATAGCTATCCGCTTTCTAACTATTCGGTTGAACAGGGTTGACTTCCCCACATTCGGTCTTCCAACAATCGCTACGACAGGTTTTCTCATAAGATTAAAAAGATAGGCATTAATTATGAAGGCTCTGCTATATAGATACAAAGTCTACTTTTAATTGTTTATGCTATAGGAATAAATGATAAGGGAATTTGCTATGTCAACCTCTTAAAATATAACGCTAACTACTTAGTAAAAAGTGTTAAGATAAACTCCTCTCCGTCTTCTTTTAGCTCCGGTTCTGAAAATCCCAGTTCTTTTGTTTTCCGTAATATCATTTGAACTCCTCTACCGAGCCTGTCAATATATCTTAAGTCTCTTAGATACTGAGCAATTAAGGGGTTTCTTGAAAATGGATAGCCTCCAATTTTCATCTTTTCTATTGTTACGGTATTCGGTAATGCTCCGGGGCTTCTCACTTCAATACGGTTTAAAAACATATAAACCCTTGTCTCAGCACCAATACTGTAATCACGATGTGCTACAGCATTGGTAATAGCTTCCCTGAACACTTCTTTTGGTAACATCTTTTCGACTCTTTTTAATCCTTTTATCTTTGAAGGCTTTTTCAAATTACCAATAATTGTTTTTACTGTTTCATCAATAAGCACTGTTAATGTCCCTTCAACTACTTTTCTATCAAGAAGTGTATCAGATATATTATCACCCATAAAATAAGCAAAGGTTACTCCTGTATTTGGTAGAAATTTTTGAGGTTTTACTCCAAACATAAGCAAGCCACCAACTGTAAGAACATCCCCATAGTCAGTTCTTTTAATTACATCAGCATTATTTAAGATGTTTTTTACTTCGGCTTCGGTAAGATTTTCCATTCTTATTCCATGATAGGTTGAGATATATCTTTTAACCTTACCCATGTCTACATCTTCAATGTTAGTATTAGCAACAGGAGCAACATCGTAATGATAGGCACCGGACACCTGAAATAATCTTGACAATTCTTCCCTTGTTGCCTCCCTTGATGTGCTGCCCACCCGCATATAATAAATTTTCCTTTCCCCCTTTTCCACATAATAAGGCTTACTGTAGCCCATATCTATATAGACGACTGCAACTCGTTTGCCTCCATTAATCTGTATCTCCTCATAGTAAGGTATTACCCCTGGTCTAACAAGAGTCCTGCAGATATTCATCACCCATTCCTCACATTTTAAATCTATAATTCCACTGATAGTCCTATCATCTTCAACTCCAATAATAATCTTTCCACCTTTTAGATTGGAAAGTGCTACTACCTCTTTGGCAAAATCTTCATTAAAAGCCTTATTACCCCTTTCATCTCGCTTAAACTCTACTCCTGAATTTTCTCCATTTTGAATTATTTCAAGAATTTCTAATTTCGTCATAAAAAACCTCTGTTAAAGACCGTATTTCTCTTTTCTTATATCAAATGCCTGTCTGCCACCTTCAAGGGTATTTTTTACCACTTCTTTTACACTTTCTTCATCAATAGAGCCAAAGTTTCCATCCTTTATTGAGGCATTATTTGCGTCAGCAATCATAGCGGCAATAAGCTCTGCATCACCAAGAACCGGAATATTAGCATTGTGAGTGGCAATGATAAATTGCCTTCTCTCCTTTTCATTTCTTAACTTGCTCACAATATCATCTACTATAAAGGTATTGTCCAGATCATCTTCTGGCTGGTCAATAATTAAAGGATAGGGATTTTCAAGTAAAATTAATGTGAGCAGTGCAGTGCATTTCTGCCCTACTGAAAGATGGTTTATACCCCTGTATTTTGGAGATTCCTTTGTCCCAATATTTAATTTTATTATAGCCTTTGTTGCAACCTCAAAAACTTCAATATCAAAATGCTCCTCTGGAGTCATTGCCTTACATAGAGACTGAGCAGTAGCTGGGCTTATCCCGAACCGTTCAGCAAGTATTTCCGCCCCCTGTCTTATAAACCTTGCAAACTCTGCAGGAGAAAATCCCTCTGCTTCAATAATACGGTTCAATTGTTCTTCTCTTGCCTTTGATTTTAACAGTTTCAACCTCTCAATAAACTTATCTTTTTCTCCTTGATATTCAAGAGTAACTTCAACTGCTCCATTCAGTTTTTCATTCAGTCTTTTTATAATTCCACTTCTTACCCTGAATTGCTCCGCCCTGTTACTCGAAAGATTGACAAGTGTTTTATCTCTTTCATTCATAAGCCTGTTAAGTTCTTTTTGATATTTATCTTTCTCATCTTTTATAACTTTTAATTGTTCAAGCCTTTGCTCAAGTTGAATAAGCTCATTTGGATCTACAGATTCAAATTCTGTTTGCAAATCCCTTAGTATCTTGTTGTATGTTTCATTCTGTTTTCTATTAAGCCCTTCCCATGGTATCAGAACATCATCCCCATAGGTTTGCAGTGCCTTCTGAGCCGCAAGAGCCAATGTTTCTATGGATTCGCTTGATTGTTTGAGAAGGCTATTAAGAATTTTTTCAGCCTTATTTAAAAAATCTTTGTTCGGAAGGTCTTCGTCTTGTTTTAAAAAGGATGTGTTAAAGTCTATATCCTGTCTGAAGTCATTAAGCAATCTTATAAATCGTTCAACCTTTGCGTATCCCTGCTTCAGAATATTCTCCTCTCTTGTATACAGCCTCTTTTCCTTTAATCTGTCAGGAATACCAAGCTCTTTGTATCTTTTTATCTTTTCTTCAATTACAGGTAAACTGGCTATCTTTTCTTCAGCAGAAGTGACTGTCTTTTGAAGCCGCAGCAGGTCATTTTTATTATCTTCCAATGCCTTCAATAAATCCCTTTCCTTTTCCTTAAAGCTATCAAGTTCTTTTCCTATAAATCTATCGAGAAGCTCCATCTGAAAAATAGAATTTTTAGATATCTCATAAATTTCTTTCTGACTATAAACCTCAACTCGCATAATATCTGAAGGTCTTAAATCAGGTCTCAGCGTTCCATCTATCTCTTTAATTACAGGGTTATCTGGATATACCCTTTCTATAATATAGCGTTTGGGTGTGGGTTCATGAGATTCAACCAAGACATTTATTTTAGAGCCACTCTTAAAAACCTCTTTCAAAATATCCCTATACTGTTCTTCACACTTTTCCGTCTTTGGTTTTACATCGAAGGCATATCTCATAGTCTCTACTATTGTAGATTTACCAGTACCCTTTCCACCAATAATACAATTGAGGTTGTCATTAAGATGCAGGCTCACACCCTCCAAAAAACCCCCCTCCCAATAGACACCAATAACTTTTGAAAACCGGGGAGAAGTTGATGGCAGGTCAGAGATTAATCTTATGCGAGATTTCCAGTCAATAAATGCCTCTCTTAACCCCTCAACCGTAAAAGAGGCTAATTTTATATAAGATTTCTTTTTACCAATTTCATCAATACCTTTTGCATCAGAGGAATTGAGACAGGCAATTGGATGACTGCGTTTATATAAATCATATTCATTTAAGATTACTCCTCTTTCAAATTTTCCTAATTCCATTCGTCCTGCAGGAATTTCAACTGCAAGAAGATCGGGATTCTTGAACATCTCTATCCTAATTTGCCCTTCTGATTTACTTAATAAACCATTGTTAGAACTTATATGTGCTGCAATACATATTCCGCCTTGTGTTTTGACAATTTTTATTGCTTCTAACATACCTTTTGTAATTACCTTCGGCGACCCATCAGGATGAAATCTTTGATCTGGCAAAAGGCCTAAATTCGATAGTATTCCGTCAAGAACATCTGTTGAAGCATCAGGATTAAAAAGGCATAAAATATGAATCCCATCTGCACCACTCTCGGTTGTAATCTCAAAGCCGGGGAATATAATTATTCCAGTCCCATTAGCTGCTTTTCTGATAGAATCAATCCATTCCACATCATTATGCTCAGTAATGCCTAAAATTTTTATACCTTCCTTTCTTGTCTTTTCAATATAAAGCTTTGCTATTTTATCTTTATCATTCTTATTTACGCCCGATGGTAAAGAAAATCTATGCCACTTTGGAGTGTGAATATGCAGGTCTGCCCAGCAATATTTTGCACCATTGTGCATTTTTAATATATCTATAAATTTTTTGTCTGCTACATCCATAGCATTTCTCCTTTACAGCAGTTTTTATGCCTGCCCCTGATTGATTCTTTCAGGGGCTTGAATATTATACCTGAATTAAGACTGTTACGCCAAAATCTTCTTTACAATCTCATCAATTTCTTTAATCTCATCCTCAAATTCTGTCTTTATTATCTTTCTCAGATTCCCGATAGATTTTTGCGGGATTCCTTTTGAGAGAAGTTTTGAGACTTTTTTTGTGCATTGTTCGCCGAGTTCTGATAAGGCTATGTGGTCTTGGTTTGATGGGTCAAATTTTGGGATTGGGAGCTCCCAGACTTTTTTGTGAATGTCTCTCGGACCAAAAAGTCCACGGCTCTGCATAGGCTTTATAAGTTCATCAACTGTAGGGGAGTTCAGAATTGAGCAGAGATAATAAGCCTCTACCTTTTTCTCTGTTTCAAAATAATATTCTTTTGATTCAGCAACAAACCCCTGAAGTTCAAACTCCTGTCCTTCAATCTCAATTTTAATCGTCTTTCTTTCAACAACACATCCACATAGATATGTTGCAGATGATGGATATAAGACCTTATATCTTGCTGATGTTTTTTGTCCAGTAATACCTTTTACATGGTCAAGTCTTTGATAAATGTCCATTTTTTCTGCCTTCTCTCCCCTCTTTTCTTTCCATGTCTTCTGTGCCTTATGTAGCCATTTTGAGAGATGGATAAAACCTTTTTTGCTTGCATCGGATTCTTTGATAATAGAGTATCCTACAAATTCCCCCTCACCCCTCCCCTCTCCCGCAAGGGGAGAGGGCTTAACTAAATGAACCAGCGGCAGGACAACTATCCTGAAATTTAGATATCCAAATGGGACTATATCAGTGGAAAGGAGTGTTGCATAGAGAAAGTCTTTTTCAATATTCCCCTTAAAGGAAATTCCCTTATAATTTTCCTTTGCTGTCTTTTCAGAAGCCTCAGAGGTCTCTACATAGGGTGATTGAGGATTGAATCCAAATTTTGAATGAGGTTTTATATCCACGAACCAGAAATTGCGGGGGACAATGGTTGCACCTTGTTTGAACATTGGATGATAGGGACTGCGATATTCTTCCCCTATTACAAGTTTAAGGTGTCCTTCCTCTGATTGTGATAAAAAGCTCCTTTCACCTTTAGAAACCACATAAAGAACACCTTCTATTGCTGTCAATGATTTTTCGGCATCTATAAGCTCTGCATTTTTTCTTTCAAGATTTCCAGAAAGAAATTCAGCCTTAAATGGCGGGGTTTTTTCCATGCCCTTTTGAGCAATAAAAACACAGGTGGGAACCTTAAAGAGTGGTTTCACGGCTTCCATATCCCATATTTCTGTGAATCCTAAACTTGTGGAATATTGCTGTCTCCTAAAGATATTATGCTGGTCTCCTGTAAAAAGACTTCTCGGCATCACAAAACCTATTGTGCCGCCGTCTTTGAGATACAGGTCTGCGGTTCTTAAGAAAAATAGTGTGGCAAGCTCCATATGGGTCATTAATTCTACTTTAACCTTCGTTTTACCGCCTTCAGTATTCATACCACTAAGGAGTTTATATTCATCCATAATCATTCTCTTTAAAAACTTCTGATACTCACCCTTGTCAACATAACGGTAAGAAAGCCACGGCGGATTGCCTATAACCACATCAAATTTTTCTTTCAGGAATAAAGGCTTATACATATTTTTTAAGACAAATCCCCATATACTGTCTTTTTCTTCCTCAATAAGCTCTTTCATTGCCTTTGCAGTAGAGAAAAGCATGGTAATGGTGTTTCTATCATGGAGTTGCGGAATACGCTGTTTTATAAAATTTTCATAAGCCTCAAGATTGCCGCCCCCCTTGTTTGCAAAATGTCTTGCAAATTCCTTCGTAGCCTCTATCACATTGTCATACAGAACAGAGTCATTAATTACTGTGTCTGGGATATATGCCTCTTTGCCTCCTATTTTTGTATGATAACTCGGCACAGCAGTTAAGAGGTCGTGCTGAAGTTTTCCTTCCGGAGGATTTATGGAGTCTGAAAGATAAACCGGAATCTGAACCCTTTTTGCACCCCTCTTTTTAAGAAGGTCTCCGAGGGCGAGGAGATAATTGGTCTTTGCTGTTATTACTGCGAGGGGATGAATGTCAATACCGACAACATTCTTCATAATGTGTTCAAGGGTTTCCTGTTTGTCCTTCAGTATATGTCTTTTGTATCTGATGGTCATGTAAAGGAATGTCCCCGAACCGCATGAGGGGTCAAGGACAGAGGCTTTTGGATTATCCTTTAAAATATGTTCAACCATTCTCTGGGCAAGCCAGTCAGGGGTGTAGTATTCACCGAGGTCATGCCTTGTTTCAGGGTCAACAAGCTCTTGATAAAGTGATTTCAAAATATCCTCTGAAAGCTCCCTGAGATTGTAATTTGAAAGCTGGTTTATAAGTTTTCGTGCAATATCAAGACCTGTGTCTTTGGTCTGCTCTCTTACAATCCACGAAAAGAAATCCTCTTCAAGAAAATTATCAATCCCCTGCTCGGTAAAAAAATCTCCGTCAAGTATTTTTCGTATGCCCTCTTGAGATGGAATAGCACCGCTCTCAGAGATACGCATATAGACAATGAGCTTTGTAAAAACGGCAAGGTAGGAATGTCTTAAAAACAGGTCTTCACTCCCGATTACGCTTCCGTAAGTAACTCTCAGATAACTTTCCCAGTTATCATATACAACCTTAAAATCCGACCTCTCTTTTACAAAGTCCCATGTTCCTGCCATGGCATGAAGAGAGTATTTAAAGGCAGGGCTTTTTATTCCAAAGTCCCTGACTATCTCCTCGGTCTTTGGATGGAGTTTCGTCTTCCTGAAGAAATATCTGTCAATAAAGAAATATGCCTGATAGGGATCTATTTTTGTTAAATCTATCTTTTCTATTTCTTCAAGCTCAATCTCATTATCGCTAATTATTTTTGGCAGATAGACATTAAATAAAATCCCATCTGTGGCAAGACATAAATAATTTGCCTTATCTCCTGATTGAATAAGATATGAGGTATATCGTTTTAACTGCTCAAGTGCCTCATTAAAAGATTTTCTTAAGTCTTTCTCAAACTCTATTATCAGATTGCCGTAAAGGGTATCTATCCTCCCCCTCAAGATTATGTCCTTTTGTTTTACGCTGATATATTTTTCAACACCATGAAGATAGTCTTCAATAAAATTAACACTTACATCGCCAAAGAGGTCTTTTAAAAGAATAAGAAATCTCTGGGCTTTAGCAGATTCAGTATTCAATGATGAAATTTGCTCTGTATATTCTTTAATTTTTTGAGACAATCGCTGTTCTGAAATATCAGGAATTCTGGAAGGTTTTTCTGTGAGTTTTGTTTTTTTCATTAAGAATTTTTTAATGTCTGATTTACAATCCTTCTTGCAATCTCAAAGGCTGCTGCAATTCTGATAATCTTCACATCACCAAGCCCTTTAAACTCAAGAAACTTCTCAAGAGGCTGGTTTGACATTCCTTTGAATGAGCCGAATTTATCAAGAATCTCTTTTGCTATCTCTTCCGCCGGCTTGCCTTTTGTCCCTGTAGAAATAAGGATTGATAAAAGCTCTGCATCTGTTAAGGATTCGGCGCCAAGTTCTCTCAGTTTACCGCCGGGATGTGTCCATGTTTTCATAAGACCTCATAAAATTTAGCAACTGATATATGCAAAATGTTTTTTCCTATAACAGCATACATATATATTTAATCCTCATGGTCAACGCTGCTGTTTACTCTGTTTATCTCCTTCTCCATCTCTTTTTCAATAGCAATGACTTTAGCCTTTTTCTTTGGAGACCATCCATGCTTATGTGGCTTGCATAATGCACACCCCTTTGATTTTTTGTCCCTGTAAACTTTTCCCATATTATCCTCTATCCAACCCTGCCCTTCTGTTAAATACTTCTCGGCTCTGCCAGAAGCTTGATACCTTCAAAAATCTGCTTGATTTTTGAGGAGGGAAGGGTGCCGATTTTCTCAATAAGGTCTGATTTGTTGACCGTAATAATCTGGGTTATATTAACAACGCTGTCTTTTGGAAGGTTGCCTTCACCTTTTTTAAGGAGGACATTACCCGGGGCATTTGCCCTTTTTAGATTGGAGGTAAGGGCACAGACAACGACTGTATTAATTCTGCTCTCATTGAAAACATTATTTTGAATCACCACATGGGGATGTCTGTAGCCGGGTTCCGAACCATGCGGCTCTCCCAAATCAACCCAGTAGATGTCTCCCTGTCTTATGGTCAGAATAGCTCCTTTAAAATCTTTTTTGAATAATATTTTTTGCTTTTCCGCCTTAAGGTCTTTTCTTCAACAGTTTCTTCTTCTGAATATGCCTCATTGAGTGCATTCAAAAGGTCTTGCGACTCTGCTTTTTTCATGAATTCCTTAACAGCAAGGTAAAATACCTGACTTCTTGAGCAGTCATGCTCCTCTGCAAAGCGTTCAACCTCCTTAAAAATCTCATCCGGAATAGATATAGCTGTTTTCATACCAAAAGATTACCATATGTTATACTTTTGTCAATACCTTGTAAAAAGGATTCAAAAGAAATTATATAAGGATAGAAAAAAATCAGGTGGGTTAATCTTCTTCCTCATCCTCTGTCTTAAGTCCGTAGGCGCCGGCTTTTAATACCTTTAATGAGAGGAGGGCGCATTTTATTCGGGAGGGACCTAATTGCAAACCTACGGCATCAAGAATCTCTTTTTTCCCTATCTTTTTTACCTCTTCCATATCCTGCCCCAGAATCATCTCTGTAAGTATGGAGGCAGATGCCTGGCTTATGGAGCATCCCTTCCCTTTAAATTTAACATCCTCGGCCTTCCCATCTTTAACCTTTATCTGAAGCTGAAGCTCATCGCCGCAGAGGGGATTGGTATCAAAATATGATATATCAGGGTTTTCAATCTCTCCGTAATTTCTCGGATTTTTATAATGGTCAAGTATATTCTCTTTATAGAGATCCTCATCCATAAATCTTCCTTGCCTTTTTTAGTCCGTTTACAAGTGCATCTATCTCATCAGGGGTATTATAGATATAGAAACTTGCCCTTGATGATGCTGTCACTCCAAGCCTTTCGTGGAGAGGCTGGGCACAGTGATGCCCTGCCCTTATGGCAACATTCTCAGAGCTCAGGACTGACGCAACATCATGAGGGTGGACATCTTTTAGATTAAATGAGATTATTCCACCCCTCTCTCCTGCAGGGGGTCCATAGATTTCTATGCTATCAACATCTCTCAGCTTATCCATTGCATATATGGCTAATTCCTTTTCATAGTTCTTTACCTTTGCCATCCCATGTGACTTAAGATAATCAATAGCAACACCAAGTGCAATACCTTCTGCAATTGCAGGTGTCCCTGCCTCAAACTTCCACGGGAGGTCGTTCCATCGGGCTTCTTCAAAACTCACACTCTTTATCATATCGCCGCCGCCTAAAAACGGAGGCATATCATTCAGGATTTCTTTTTTTCCATATAAGACTCCGATACCTGTTGGTCCAAGCATCTTGTGTCCTGAGAATGCATAAAAATCACATCCTATATCCTGAACATCTGTAGGTTCATGGGGAACACCCTGTGCACCATCTATTAATACAGTGGCACCTGCCTTATGAGCCATTGCCGTAATCTCCCTGACAGGATTAATAGTCCCAAGGACATTGGACATTTGAGTTATTGCAACTAACTTCACTTTCTCTTTAAGATGATTCTCCAGTTTATCTATTCTCAATTTTCCCTTATCATCAATCTCAGTATATTTTATAACAGCACCCTTTTCTCTTGCCAATAATTGCCATGGGACAATATTGCTGTGATGCTCCATCTGAGATAGTATTATTACATCTCCTTTTCCGATATTTTTTCTGCCCCATGAATATGCAACAAGGTTTATCGCCTCCGTCGTATTTCTTACAAAGACAATCTCCCTGAAACTCTTTGCATTTATAAAACCTGCAACCTTCTTATGCGCCTCCTCGTATTTTATGGTAGCCTCTTCACTAAGTGTATATATCCCCCTGTGGACATTTGCATTACTATTACTGTAAAAGTAATGGAGTGCATCTATAACAACAGAGGGTTTCTGTGATGTGGCAGCACTGTCAAGGTATATGAGTTTTTTCCCTGTATTAAAGATTGGAAAATCTTTGCGGATATTGATTATGTCTTCAGGTTTAAAGGTTTCTATCATGTTTATTTTAGTTTATCTGAAATAATATTCCTGACCTTCTCCCTCAGTTCTTCGCTGTCTATATTTAAGATAATCGGTTCAACGAAACCATTAACTATTATCTCCTGTGCCTCTGCTGCCGATAGTCCTCTGCTCATAAGGTAAAAGAGCTGGTCGCTGTCTATCTCCCCTACTGTAGCACCATGTGAAGCACTTACATCACCTATATCTATCTCAAGCTTCGGGATTGTATCTGCCCTTGCCCCTTCACTTAAGATAAGGTTGTGATTAGCGAGATAGGAATCTGCCTTCCTCCCCGCCTTATCAATCTTTACCAACCCCTGAAATACTGACCTTGCATTGCCGCTGAGAACACCCTTAATCAAGACATTCCCCTTCGTTTCTTCTACCTGATGATATATTACAGGCGATATATCAAAGTGCTGTTTACCGCTCCCCGCAACAACACCATAGACATTGGAGCTTGCGCCTCTGCCTTTAAGTATAATCTCAGTAAAAGATTTTGTCAGCCTTCCGCCAACATCCACCTGTGTCCAGTTTATCTTTCCATTCTTCTCCACATATACCCTGCGGATAGGTATATTGTAAGCATTCATACTCAGATTCTGCACATAGCTATAATTAAGCTCTGCATCCTCACCGATAAACACCTCAACCATACTTCCCATCAGCACCTGACTTCCATTATCATCTGAATAGTTCTCCTCTATAACCGATGCCCTTCCGCCACTTTCAACAATAACAATACTGTGTGGGAAATTTCCTGCTCTGCTTTTCATATTAGATATAATACGGAATGGGGTTTTTAGAGCAGAATTAGACGGCACATACAAAAATACACCATTCCTCCATAACGCTGTATGGAGAGAGAGAAATCTATCTGTATCTGTTAAGGGATATTTGGTGAGAAAATATTTTTTAATAAGGTCTGAATGTTTGAGAAGTGCGGATTTAATATCTGTAAATATTATACCATTGGTCTGCACATCTTTATCACAGGTCAGTTCAATCTTAAATCCGTTATCCTGAGAGGCAACTCCTTCTATAATCTCGGTTAAATTCAGTTTGCTTATATCTGTCCTCATCCATGTTTCATTATCTGTATCTGTTGAAGGGGTATCCTGAAATCTCTGCCATGCCTCAAGCCTTTTTTCCTGTAACCAGAGCGGTTCACCAGCAACTTTTGATCTTTCTTCAATTAAATTTTGAATTTTTATAGACATAGGAATTTATAAAGGCAACCACAGATGAACGCAGATAAACGCAGATGACAGCATGCTGTCATTCTGAGGGCGAAGCCCGAAGAATCTCAACCCGAGATTCCTCGTTCTGCTCGGAATGACAACTCTGTGTCCATCTGTGTGTATCTGTGGTTTCATTAGGTTTTTGTTATTTTGCACTTTTATCCGACCGCCCCTTCCATCTGAAGCTGTATCAGTCTGTTCATCTCAACTGCATACTCCATAGGCAATTCCTTCACTATAGGCTCAATGAATCCGCTTACAACCATTGCAGCAGCCTCAGACTCTGAAAGCCCCCTGTTCATAAGATAGAATAACTGTTCATCTGTCACCCTGCTGACTGTAGCCTCATGTCCTATACTCACATTCTTTTCATCTATATCCATATACGGGTATGTATCAGACCTTGATTTATCGTCAAGTATCATGGCATCACATTTTACATTTGACTTAACACCGTAAGCACCCTTCAGCACCTTTACCAAACCCCTGTAGCTTGCTCTACCGCCATTTTGACTTATTGATTTTGAAACTATATTTGATGATGTGTGCGGTGCCATGTGGATAACCTTCCCGCCAACATCCTGATTCTGCCCCTTGCCTGCAATTGTTAAGGAAAGGATGTCCGCCTTTGCACCTTTACCGTGCATGAATACAGCAGGGTATTTCATTGTAACCTTGCTTCCGAGATTTCCATCCACCCATTCCATTGTTGCATCCTCATACGCCACAGCCCTCTTTGTAACAAGGTTATAGACATTCTTTGACCAGTTCTGTATTGTTGTATATCTAAGCCTCGCACCTTTTTTAATTATTATTTCAACGACAGCAGTATGGAGTGAGTTTGTGCTGTATATTGGAGCCGTGCATCCTTCTACATAATGAACAAAAGAGCCTGGCTCTGCAATTATAAGCGACCTCTCAAACTGCCCCATATTCTGGGCATTTATCCTAAAATATGCCTGAAGGGGTATGTCAATATGAACCCCCTCAGGCACATATATAAAACTCCCGCCGCTCCAAACTGCACTATTTAATGCAGCAAATTTGTTGTCGGCAGGAGGGACGACTGTGCTGAAATGCTCTTTGAATATATCAGGATATTCTTTTAATGCAGTATCGGTATCAAGAAATATAACACCCTTTTTCTTCCACTCTTCTTTAAGGTTGTGATAAACCGCCTCTGACTCATACTGGGCACCTACGCCTGCAAGGAATTTTCTCTCAGCCTCCGGGATACCAAGTTTATCAAATGTATTCCTTATCTCTTTTGGAACCTCATCCCATGTCCTCCCCTGTTTATCCGAGGACCTTATAAAATAATATATGTCATCAAAATTTACACCCGAAAGGTCTCCGCCCCACCACGGCATCGGCTTCTTTAAGAATATCTCAAGGGATTTAAGTCTGAACTTCCTCATCCAGTCAGGCTCGCCTTTAAGGTGTGAGATTTCTTCTACAACCTCTTTTGATAAGCCTTTTTTTGATTTAAAGACATATTTCTCAGGGGTTTTAAAACCATATTTATAATCTTCGCCTATACCGGCAATTCCCTTTGTCATTTTATACCTCTATTTTAAAAAATTATAAAATTTGCCACAGAGACACAGAGGAAAACAATAAGGAGAAATGGGGAAATTTGAGAAAGGGGGAATGAAATATTTATTTTGCTCTTTCTCCATCTCTCTATCTTCTCCCTTTCTCCTTCTATTTTTTATTTTTGTCTTTCTCTGTGCCTCAGTGTCTCAGTGGTTAAAATCAGATTTTTAATCTATTGCGTTACAGGCTTGAGCCAGTCGTAACCTTTTTCTTCCAGTTCCTTCGCAAGCTCAGGACCACCTGACTTTACAACTTTTCCGTCTATAAAGACATGGACAAAATTGGGCTTCACATAGTTAAGTATCCTTGCATAATGGGTTATCATTATGACTCCAACTCCTTTTTCTATAGCCCTGTTTACACCATCAGATACAATCTTCAATGCATCTATATCAAGCCCGGAGTCAGGCTCATCAAGGACTGCAATATCAGGATTTAAAATCTCAAGCTGGAGTATCTCAAGCCTCTTTTTTTCTCCGCCTGAAAATCCCTCATTGACATATCTCTTAGCAACAGCATCCTCCATCTTCAGCAGTCCCATCCTTTCTTTTAGTAAAGTATTGAACTGGAAGATGGAGACTGGTTTGCCACCGTTAGTAAGAGCAATCTTCTTATTATAAATATTCCTCAAAAAATTCATCACAGTAACACCAGGTATTACAACAGGATATTGAAATGCAAGAAAAAGCCCCCTCTTTGCCCTCTCATCAGGAGAAAGGGAATTTATATCCTCACTGTTTAATGTAAGAGAGCCATTTTCTATTTTATATGAAGGGTGTCCCATGAGGGCATATGAAAGTGTGCTTTTGCCTGAACCATTTGGTCCCATAATGGCATGAACCTCACCTTTTTTTACATTCAGGCTGACACCTTTTAATATCTTCTTTCCGTTTATACTTACCTGCAGGTCTTGTATATTCAAGTTTTTATTTTCCATATTTACTCCCTTCCGTTTTCAATAATATATTCTTTATATGTTTTTATTTCAAGGAATATTCCCAAATTTCTTTTTAGTTATAAATTAGATTCTTCCCCTTCGCTATGCTCGGGTCAGAATGACACTTTTGCTGGTGGTTGTCATTCTGAGGGCTTCAGCCCGAAGAATCTCGGTTTGAAATTCCTAAGCGTGAAATTAACATGGCAATACAAAGCCCTCTATGATATTAATCATGCAACAGGGATGCCAACTAATAACTTATTGAATTATAATTAATTATAGCAGGAAAGATAAGCAAAAAGAAGACATTATTGTCACATTTTCTTCCTCTTGACTTATTTAGGCAGATGGATTTTTAGCAGAATTGTAGAAATTTAGAGGAGGGATTTTTCAATATCAATTATCTTTTCTCTTTTTGTATAATCCTTTTTCACTACTGCAACAGCATTTGAGAGTTTTGCCACCTTCTCCGCTATCCTTTTTGCATTTTCTATCAATATGGAAAGCTTTTGCATTGCATACTCATCCTTACTATAATGCCTATCCCTCAACAGTTGGGCTGTCATCAAAATGCTCGTGAGCGGATTGTTTATCTCATGGCTCAATGTTGCAACAGTCTCCTTTAATACAGCCAGCCTTTCAACCTCCATCCTCTGTATCTCAAATCTCCTCGTCTCCTCAATCAGCCTCTTTCTTTCAATTCCCTGCTCTACAACAAATGGTAGTGTCTTTATATACTCATCTGTCTTTACAACATAGTCGTATGCACCGTTTTTAAGTGCCGCAGTAGCTATACTCTCAGAGCCTGCCCCTGTAATTATGATAACAGGCATATAAGGGTCTTTTGCCAAAATCTCCAACAGCACCTGAATGCCATCCATATCCGGCAATAGATAGTCAAGAATTATTAGGTCAACTTTATTATTAAATTTTGATACGGCTTCCCTCCCTGTTTCGGCACATATAAAATTGTATGATGGGTCGGACTCTTTCAAAAGCCCCTGATATAGTGTTAAGAAAAATTTCTGGTCATCAACAAGAAGGATATTCATAAACAAGGTTCCTTAGTCTTTATGTTTTATCAGTATGTCCTTATTAAGGATATTAGTTATTATATTATCCGAGCGTCTTATACTATCTTCAAGCTGATAGATATATTTATCAACATCGCCAATAGATTCCTTTACTGCCTTCTTCAAAAGATAAACGGAGGTTCTCATTATATTTAATGGATTCCTCAATTCATGGGCAATCTCCTCTATCGTTTTATAATATTTCTCCTCCGATTTCTTAGTCAATCTTTCACTTTCAGAAGCCGTCTTATCCATAAATCTCCCTTTTATTTTCATTATGCATACTTCACCATAGTGAGCTTATTCCCGGTCTTGTTATAGCTAATCTCATCCATAACACTCCTTATGAGAAATATACCCTTACCTTTTGTTACTGAAAAACTTCCATACTCCGTAGCCTTTAAATATTGATACGGGTCAAAACCGATTCCTTCATCAGCTATATTGGCCTCCAGTTGTGTCCCTGTGATAACAACATCTATACATATCTTTTTGTTCTTATCCATCTTGTTACCATGGATAATCGCATTTAATGCCCCCTCATATATTGCATTTTTAATATTCATATAAAACCTTTCACCCTTATAACCGACAACCCTTGAAATCTTTTCAACCTCACTAAGTACGGTCTCAACAAATTCTATCCTCCCGGGAATACACACCTTAAATCTGTTTTCAATAAATTGTGACAGCGATTCGCTGTAAACTGTCTCCCTCCTCAGACTGACAGCCTTTTTGAGTATAGGGCTAATCTCATCCATATTTATGGGCTTTGTAATATAATCAAAAGCACCTTTCTTCAATGCATCTATAGTCGTCTCCACACTCCCGTATCCTGTAATAATAATAAATGGGATTTTGTTATCCAGTCTCCTTACCTCTTCAAGAAAGTCAATCCCTGATATGCCCGGCATATACAAATCAGAAATGACAACATCAAATGCATCTGCCTTAAATTTCTCAATACCCTTCTCGCCGCTTTCAGCCAAAGTTACACCATACCCCTCTCTCTCAAGCACCTCTCCAAACAGTGAAAGTATATTACTCTCATCATCAACTAAAAGAACCTTTTGTTTATTCATAAATATCACACTCCCTTTTTGTCATTCTGAGCAAAGCGAAGAATCTCCGAGATTCTTCACTCCGCTACGCTCCGTTCAGAATGACAATATAATAAGTCACTTTTCCAGTGCCTTTTTTACGGCAGAGAGGACCCTCTCCTCTTCAAACGGCTTTACAATAAAATCTTTTGCACCGAGCCGTAAGGATTCAAGAAGGACATCCCTCTGGTCAACCGCAGAAATCACCACGACCTTTGCATTCTTTTCTATCTTTTTTATCTCTCTCAGGGAATCCACACCGTTCATATTTGTCATTATGATATCCATCGTTACTAAATCGGGCTTAAGTTGTTTGAATAGCTCAACTGCCTTATCCCCATCCTCCGCCTCACCGACTATTGAATATCCATAAGGTTCTAAAATCCCCCTGAGCATCATCCTCATAAATTCTGCATCATCTACAATCAAGATTTTCTTTGCCATAAATACCTCCTCTTTTTAATGCAGTAGGCAGTTGGCAGTTTGCCTACTGCCTATTGCCTACTATTATTTTCAAGACATTCCCTTATCTTTGCCTTTAAATCGTCCGGATTATATGGTTTAGTTACAAAATCGTTTACCTTCTGCCTCAATGCCTCTACGGCATATTCAAATGATGGATAACCTGTTACAATTATTATCTTCATATCCTTTTTCTCTTTCTTGGCAAATTTCATAAATTCTACGCCGTCCATCCCAGGCATTTTCATATCAAGGAGTATCAAATCTATGGGGAACCTGTTTATCTGCACCTTTGCCTCCAGGCCATTTGAAGCAAGGAATGTCCTGTAGCCCTCCCCCTCTATTAAAAACCGGAGAGATTCCAACTGCTCTTTCTCATCGTCAACAATAAGTATATTCCCTCGTGAGCCTGCCGAACCGACCCCTTCCACAACTCCACCTCTATTTGTTATCCATCTGTCTAAATCATCTTTGCTGTCAAATATACTCAGTTTATCCCTTATATTTGAAAACTGGAGAAGACTCAATAATCTCCTGCTAATATTTACTAAAAAGAGCCCCCCGCCCTTTTCTTTAGTCATCTTTTCAACGGAGAGGAATAAACCTATTGCCTGGGCACAATGGACATCTATTTTATTTTCAAAATCTATGGCAATATTATATTTGTCATTTCCTATGAGCGAATCAATCCTCCCTGCAAAATCATTAACATTTGCAGCAGTTATATCCTCTCTTGGAATGAGGGTAACCGTACCGTTATTTTTAATCAGTTCTACTTTCATATCACTATTGCCTCTCTGCCATGACTCTTTATAGTTATTCTCCCTGTGGCTATTTCAAACTGAATGTTCCTGCCATAATTATTTCCAGTGTCTGCGGCAATCAGCCTTACACCCTCTCTTTTAAGCCCCTCTCTTACAGCCTCTTCATTCCTTAGTCCTATCTCCATAAAATGGCTAATCTTTTTATTTGTATCAAACATCTTCGCACCGCCTGCAATCTTTGCAATAAGCTCACCCTTATCAACACCTTTGGATGTCAGTTTTCTAAGAAGCTCAGATATTGCACTATCTGCATACTTTGCCTTGTTAGTGTCACCATTGCTATTTACAGGTAACATGATATGTGCAAGCCCCCCGATATTATTCCCCCTGTCATAAATCGCAATTCCTATACATGAACCGAGTGTCGTCTGCAATATATCAGGTGTTTCAGCTACTTTTAAATCAGCCATACTAACATTTATAATAGACATAAGTAGTAGGTAGTAGCGCCGACCTTTATGGTCGGCTGGATGCGGGGGATAAACCCCCGCGCTACACTTTTCTCCCTTTTCTCCATTCTCCTTAATCTTTTTCTTTTGTTCCTACTTACTCCTTACTGTTTACTAACTTTCCCTCCCCTCTATCTTCTCCAATAAACTGCTCAAAGATTCAGGAGAGGGGAGTATAAAGAAATAACCATCAATCTTTGTATTTGCCTCAAAGAATTTTGTTTTAAACAACAAGGCATAATCCGATACAGGTGCATATTCCATAACAGCCATCTCAAGTATCGCCGCTGCATAATCATATATGAATGCCGGAGCGGAAGTTGAAACAGAGACATCCAGATGGGCAACGATGGAATTTAAAAATGCTGTGCCTACTATATTCCCTGTCTCTTCTAATATTGACCTGTTCATTGTGCTTAACTCACTGAGCTTTGAAACCTTCTTCTTGCCGACCTTCTCAATTAGATATGCCGCACTCTCTTCTGAAAAGACAAATACTGCATTCCCCTCAATATCTCCATTCATCCTCAGAAGAACACTTACGACCATCCTGTCTGCATCACCAACATTTTTCACAATATCTTCAAAGGGGACAAATGATACATCTGTGATTTCCAGCCTCGCCTTTTCCTTCAGCCACCTTGAGAAGGCAAGATTTGCATTCTCCGCCCCCTTCGCTGCGATGATTCTCAATTCATTCATCTGCCTGTCTGAAACTGCCGGTATTGACATTGTCATAACAACCCCCTCAATCCCCCTTTATTAAGGGGGAATACCTCCTATATTTTTTCTGTTCTTTTTATAAGTGACGGTATATCAAGTATCAGGGAGATCTCACCATTGCCCAGTATGGATGCACCTGAAATCCCCACAACATTACTAAAATAATCTCCAATAGACTTTATAACAATATCCTGTTCTCCCAACAATGTATCCACAACAATCCCAATCTGCTTATCCTCAAGCCCTACAATAACGGCTGTGATGATATCCGACTCGTATTTAAAACCATTATTCATCTGGAGGAGGTCTGAAAGGGGAACAATGGTTAAGACCTTGCCGCGGAGCTTTATGGTGTCATTCAGGTCAAGCTTATGAATATCACCTCTCTTAAACCTTACTATCTCTTTTACTGAATCTAAGGGGATAGAATATATCTCAGTATTTATCCTCGCGAGAAGTGCAGAGACTATTGCAAGGGTAAGGGGCAGTTTTATGACAAACTTCGTTCCCTTCCCCTTCTCCGTTACTATGTCCACCTGCCCCCCAAGTCCGTCTATCTTCTGCCTGACAACATCAAGCCCAACACCCCTGCCTGATATATCTGTAATCTTGCTTGCGGTGCTGAAACCCGGGAGGAATATAAAATTTATCAGTTCCGCCTCTGTGAACTTTGATACCTTATCGGGGTCAGCCATCCCCTTTTCAATAACCTTCTGTTTTATCCTTTCTACATCTATTCCCCTTCCATCATCTGAGACCTCTACACATATATAGTTGCCAACCCTTGAGGCATTAAATTTTAATACTGCCACTTTATTCTTGCCCGATTTCTCTCTTTCATCTGAAGACTCTATGCCGTGGTCAATTGAGTTTCTGACCATGTGGGTAAGGGGGTCGCCAAGCTCATCAATGACCTTCTTGTCAAGTTCAGTCTCTTCACCTGAAATCTCAAGCCTGATTTCCTTCCCCCTGTCCTTCGCAAGGTCCCTCACAATTCTTTCAAACCTGTGGAATAGCTGGCCTACTGCCACCATCCGGGATTTCATCACACCGTTCTGAATCCCGAATGTAATCCTCCCGAGACTGTTAATTTCCTCCATAAAATCAAGGAGGATTGTCCTCTTCCTGTAAAGGTTTCTTATCTCCATTTCAAGCCCTGCTATATCGTGAGAAAGCTTGTCAGAGAGGTCAGAGATACCTTTTGCAGTTTCGGAAAAGAAATCTCCGGATGTCGATTTTTTATATTTCTGGAGTTCCAGACTACTCCTGCTTAAGTTGGAATTTATATTGTCAAGGAGTGAAAATATCTTCTGGTGGTCAAATATCTCCTTAAAATTTACACCGAACTGTCCCATCCTTGCCTTGGATATGACAAGTTCGCCCGTCAGATTCATCAGGTTATCAAGCCTTGATATGTCCACCCTTATGCTCTGAACACCAGGGGATACCTGACTTGCATCTGAGAGTCTCCTTCCTGTGCCCTCTGTATCCCTCCTATCCGAATTTGGGACTGCGGATTGCGGATTTTGGGCATTGGATTTAACTTCCGCATTCCTCATTCCACCTTCTACCCCCTCTTTCTCCCCCCCTTTATAAGGGGGGGAATGGGGGGGTAGGTATGGCTCTATATTTATAGATTCAACCATATCTATATCCACCACCTTTCTTATAACCTTGTCATCTTTATCTGTTGAGATTAATGCTGCAAATTGGCTGATATCTCCGCTATTATCCTGCTTATAAACTTCAGGGTCGGGTTCGCACCTAATTACACTGCCAATCTCATCAAGGTTATTCTTTATAAGAAATACCCTTTCAAAGCCCAATGGAGTATTCTCTTTTAAAAATACATTTACCTTGAAAAGTTTATGCCCCTTTTCAATAGCCTCCCTGATGACACTCATGTTGTATTCATTTACCTCTAATTGAATCGGTTTGCGCATATCTACTGCTATTTCAACCCCTTTTTTCCTCTCATCCTTCACAAACCTGACGAGCTTTCCCTTTATCTCTGCTATATCTATTGCAGTATCCTTATTGGTTTTTATCTTCTCAATGCTGTTATGAAAGAAATCCGCAACCTTTAGGAGTGTATCTATTACATCTCCATTTATAGATAACTCTTTATCTCTCAGTCTGCTCAATATGGTCTCACTGTCATGTGCAACCTCGCTCATGGATTTATATCCCATTGCCGCAGATGAGCCCTTTATCCTGTGACATAGTCTGAATATCTCATTAAATGTCTCTTGCAAATATTCACCCTTCTCAAGTTTCAGAATCTCTTTATTTAATATTTCTATTTCCTCTTCTGTACTGTCAATAAACGGCTGAAGATATTTTGAATTATCAAGCGGCGGCACCTCTTTGTCTTTTGCAATCTCCCTTATAGTATTCATCTTTAATTCACTGCTCCCAAGAAATGAGATTATGTAATTTGGGTTATAATTTGTGGACAGTAGAATAACTATCTCTATATCATATTCCTTGATGAGGCTTATATCCATCGGGAGAGGCTTTAAATTAAGAGGGACAACAGAGATTACCTGCCCCAGAGACTCCACATCCTTATAAAAATCTATAGGGCTTATGCCCCTCTCAAAGCAATCCCTGTTTAATCTCATGGTA
>Ga0209212_1003310_pt1 | contig 21461 bp, 17 predicted proteins | sample RifGroC2_FD_183996 | JGI IMG/M metagenome (GOLD analysis project Ga0209212, IMG submission 183996) | Groundwater microbial communities from Rifle, Colorado, USA - Groundwater C2 (SPAdes) (version 2) | ecosystem: Environmental > Aquatic > Deep subsurface > Groundwater | place: Rifle, Colorado... | reverse complement strand
ACTCGCGCCGGCCGAAGACATTAAGGATATTTATGAAAGCTCCGTGCGCTGCGGCAAGATAATAAGAAATCTGCTTATGTTCGTAAGGGAAACCCGCAATAAAAGAGAGACGGTTTCGTTGGAGCAGGTGGTGAACAGTTCAATAGGGCTGATGGAGTACAAACTGAAAAAGACGGAGAATATCAGCGTGACAAGCCGTATAGGGAGCCATTTCCCGCCCATAATGGCCGACTACCACCAGATAGAGCAGATCCTTGTGAACCTGCTGCAGAACGCCTGCGACGCCCTTTCCCAGAATGACGGCGATAAAAAAATAGAAATAGGCGTCCGGCACCACATAAACTCCGTTTTCGTTACTGTCGCGGACAACGGCCCGGGTATACCGCGGGACGTGCTGCCGCGGATCTTCGACCCGTTCTTTACCACGAAAGAGGAGGGACGGGGCACCGGTCTCGGCCTCCCTATCTGCCGGCGGATAGCCGAAGAGCACGGAGGGAGCATCACGTGCTCGAGCGCGCCGGGGGAGGGGACGCTTTTTACTCTTGAGCTTCCGATCGTCAAGGCCTCCGGAGCTGCGCCCGAAAAAGCCGAAGCGGTCCGCAAGCCGGCTCCGGGGCGGAGAATCCTGGTGGTGGACGACGAGCCCGCAATGCTTGCCATGCTGCGGCGCATGCTTGAGGACGCCGGGCAGGTCGTCGACGCCGCTTCCTCCGGAGCGGAGGCCGTCGATAAACTTAATGGCGGCACATATGACCTGGTGATCTGCGACGTGGAAATGGGGGCCGTGAAAGGGTTTTCGGTCAGGGAGGCCATGCTTGCGATGGGTTCCACGGCGGGTTTTATTTTCACCACGGGGAACGTGCTGAGCGCCTCGCTCATGGGGAAACTCAAGGGGTCAGGGGTGCCGTTCCTGGCTAAGCCTTTCAGTCTGGACGAACTGTACGGCGCAATGAACGACGTTTTAGGAGTTTGACCTGAAAGTTGCAACTGCAACTTTCAGGTCACTTCTTCAGCACCGCGCCAAGCGCTTCCTGTAGCGCTTCAAAGCTGAAAGGCTTGGCCAACACCGGCCTGCCGGTCTTCGCCAGTTCTTCTCCACCGCTGGAACCCGAGATGAAGATCCAGCGTTTTTCCAGTTCAGGCTTCAGCCCTATCGCCCATTTGAACAGTTCAAGGCCGCTCTGGCCGGGAAGCCGGTAGTCGCACAGCACCGCGTCGTAGGCCCCGGTCTCCAGTTTTTTTCTTGCTACAAAGGAATCCCGCGCCGTGTCGGGGGAGAGATTGATAAGGCGAAGTATTCTTACCGTAACGTCCATAACACATTGTTCGTCGTCTATTATCAGCACGCGCTGGCCTTTCAGAGGAAGAGGCGCGGCGCCGGCCCCTTTTGCCTCTTCGGGTCCGACGGCTTCCACTATCGGCAATTCCACGGAAAAACAAGCGCCCCCGCCGGGGAGGTTCTCAGCCCAGATCCTGCCGTTGTGCCCGGCTATTATGCCGAAAGAGATGGACAGGCCCAGCCCGGTGCCTTTGCCGGGTTCCTTGGTGGTAAAGAAAGGTTCAAAAATGCTGTTGATACATTCGGCCGGTATTCCCGGGCCGCTGTCAGCTATCTCGACGCGGAGGAAATTCCCTATTTTCCTTGTTCTCACCGTCAGGCGCTTTTCCCCGCTTTGCTGCGCCATCGCGTCCTGCGCGTTGCCTATCAGGTTCATGAACACCTGCTGGAGCTGGTGAAAGTCTGCCATCGTTTTCGGGAGGTTTTTCTCCAGTTCTTTCGTGACGGCGATGCTGTGCAGGCTGAGCTGGTGCTCCTGCAGCTGCAGGGAATCCTCAAGGAGCCCGTTCAGGCCTATAAACGTTTTTTCCGGCTTGTGCTTCCTGGCGAAAGTGGTGAGGTTGCGCACTATTTTCTGGCAGCGCTCGGCTTCGCGGAAGATGGTGTCTATATCTTCGCGGTGGCGTGAATTTTCCTGTATGGCTTCGTCCCGCAGCAGCAGCTGGCAGAAGCCCATTATCCCGGTAAGAGGGTTGTTCAGTTCGTGGGCCACGCCGGAAATCGTCTTTCCCAGGGAGTTCAGCTTATCCGCCTGGAACAGCTGCTGCTCGAGGATCTTCTGCTTCTCGGCGGCGTCCCTGGCTTCGGTGATGTCCCGAGAAACGATTATTACTTTTTCCACCTTGCCGTCCGGGGATTTTACCGCGATACCCTGGGATTGCATATGCCTGGTGCTGCCGTCCCTCAGCACAAGGCGGTACTGGGTGCTTTGGCCGAAGCCCGTGCGCACCGTTTCGAAGAAAATACTTTTTATCCTTTCCCTGTCCTCCGGATGGATATCGCTGAAAGAGTCGCTCCCGGTCAGTTTTTCGGGATCGCCCAGAAAATCATAATTCGGGGTGCAGTAAAGCCGGTGCCCGGAGGTGTCCAGCAGCGCTATCCGGTCGGTCAGGTTTTCCGCTATCAGGCGGAAATACTTGTCGACTTCCCCCGGCCCGCTATTGCTATTGTCGTTTTCTTCTCGCATAGGTTCTCCTGTCCGCAGCGCATATCGTACATCTTTTGTATAATCAAAAACAGGGGCGGAGCAGTCTGCCGCACGTCTGACCTTCATGCCAGTAAGAAAAAAAACCAAAACTAAAGCGTCGCAAACACCTCGCGATGCCAGGACTGCCGCGGCGCAGGACGACCCCGGTGCGCCCGTGCGCCGCGCAGTGCCTGGCGGCATTTCCGGGAGCCGGAAGACTGAAGAGGTTGAGAGCTGGCAACGGTTCCAGGGGATGATCGAGATGTTGTGCGACTGGGTCTGGGAGGTTGATACTGAAGGACATTACATCTACGTCAGCCCGCGGGTGAAGGCCGTTCTTGGTTATGAGCCGGAAGATATTCTCGGCAAAACACCTTTCGAACTGATGCCCGCTGCGGAAGCGCGGCGCGTGGCGGGGATCTTCGGCCCGCTCGTATTGCAGCAGAAACCTGTCCTCGCATTGGAAAACATCTGCCTCCACAAGGATGGGCATCCGGTCGTTCTGGAAACCAGCGGCCTTCCCTTCTATGATGCCGGGGGGAACCTGGCAGGCTATCGCGGCACCGATCGAGATATCACCGATAAGAAAAAAAACGCCAAGGGGCTTGAAAAAGTGAATTCCGTGCTGCTGTCGCTGGGGCCGGACGCCGGCAGGAACCTGGCCGCCCTGGCGGAACTTGCGGGCGGCCTGCTGGGGGCCGACTGCGCTATGTATAGCCGCCTTGAGGGTGAGGCCTTCGAGGTGAGGGCCCTTTGGGGCGACTGCCTTAAAAACTCTGAATTCAAAGCCAAAGGCACCCCTTGTTTCAAGGTGTTGCGTGACCCGAAGGCCGGGCGGGGGCTGGTTTTCAACGATCTGTCTTCGTTTACGAACGCGGAATGCCTGGGCAACAGGGGTTTTAAGTCGTATTTCGGCCATCCTGTAAAATTCGACGGCGGTAAAGGGGTTATCTGTGTCCTGTATAAAAAGCCCTATGAACCAGAAGAAGAAGACAGGAGGCTGTTCGGTATCATAGCCTCGGCTATCGGCATGGAGGAGTCGCGCAGCGCGGGCGCAACGGCGCTGCGCGAGAGCGAGAAACTTTACCGCTCCCTGTTCGAGAATATGCTGAACGGTTTTGCCTATTGCCGGATGCTGTTCGAAAACGGAGAACCGCGGGACTTCGTCTATCTCTCCGTCAATACCGCCTTTGAGGCGCAGACCGGGCTGAAAAACGTGACTGGCAGAAGGGTCTCGGAGGTCATCCCGGGCATCCGGGAGGCCGACCCCGGTCTTTTCGAGATCTACGGCCGGGTCGCCCTGACCGGCCGGCCCGAACGCTTCGAGATGTTCGTCAAAGCCCTGGATATGTGGTTCTCGATCACGGCGTATAGTCCGTTACGTGAGCATTTCGTGGCCGTGTTCGACGTGATCACTGAGCGCAAGAGGGTTGAGACCGGCATCCGCGAGGCTTTTGAAATGCAGCGGATGCTTAACGCCATGCTTAAGCGTTCACTCTCCAATGTCCCGCTGCGGGACAAACTGAACGATCATCTTTCCGCCCTGCTGGCCGCCCCATGGCTTTCGGTTGACTCAAAAGGCGCGGTTTTCCTTGCGAATCCGGGGGGGCGGGAACTGGTTTTAACGGCCCAGCAGGGGCTTTCACCCGCCCTATCATCCATCTGTGCCAAGGTTCCTTTCGGGCGCTGCATCTGCGGGAAGGCGGCCGCGACCGGGCAGCCTGTGGTTTCGCTCAGTGTGGGGCTTGAGCACCACATAACCTACGAAGGCATGACGCCGCACGGCCACTACTGCGCGCCGATAACTGCCGGAGGTAAAGTTTTGGGCGTGCTCAACCTTTATCTTAAAGAGGGAGACGTGCTCACGGAAAGCCAGGAGCAGTTCGTGAAGGCCGCCGCGGATGTGATGGCGGGAAATATCATCCATTCGCAGGTCGAGGATAAGTTTTCCCAGGCGCAGAAAATGGAAGCTGTGGGGATGCTGGCCGGAGGTGTGGCTCACGATTTCAACAATATCCTTACCGCCGTTAAATGCTACGCCGGATTTATTCAAAAAGATCTTTCTCCCGCTGATCCCAAGCTTGCGGATACGCAGGAAATATTAAACTCCGTGGAGCGGGCCATTACCCTTACGCGCCGGCTCCTGGCGTTCAGCCGCCGCCAGATAATGGATCCGCGGGTGGTGGACATAAATCAAATATTGGGCGATATGGTCAATATGCTCCGGCGCATTATAGGCGAGAATATATTGTTAGGGACCAGGTTGTTTTCCGCGCCGTGCGTGGCCAAAGTGGACCCGGGGCAGCTTGAGCAGGTAATAATGAACCTGGTGGTGAACGCGCGCGACGCCATGCCCGACGGGGGGGATTTGATTGTGGAGACGGAAATAATCAACCCGCCCGAAGAATTCTTTGACACGCGCCCGGAGCTGCCCGTAGGTCCGCTGGTCTGCATAAAGGTACGCGACAGCGGCTGCGGTATGGACGCGGAAGTTAAGAGCCGCCTTTTTGAGCCGTTCTTTACCACAAAGGAGCAGGGCAAGGGTACCGGGCTCGGGCTTCCTATGGTTTTCGGCATAGTAAAGCAGAGCGGCGGGGAAATAGAGGTTGAAAGCGAGCCGGGTAAAGGTTCCGTTTTCACGGTTTACCTGCCGTTCGAAGAAGCTCAATTGGTGGGGGAGGATAAACATAAGGACAGGGACAAGGATACTCCGGCAAAAGGGACCGAGACCGTGCTGTTCGTTGAGGATGAGGAAAGCCTGCGCCGCCTTGGCGGGCGGGTCTTGCTCGCCGGAGGCTATACCGCCCTTGTCGCCTCCGACGGTCAGGCGGCCCTTAAGCTTATGGAAGAGCGCGGCGAGCCCGTGGACCTGCTGATAACCGATGTCGTGATGCCGGGCATGAGCGGCCGCGAACTGGCGCTCGAACTGGCGCGCCGCAAACTGGTCGGCCGGGTGCTCTATATGTCGGGTTATACCGATGAGGCTATAGTAAAACACGGCGTGCTTGAACCGGGGATCGCCTTTATATACAAGCCGTTCACGGTGGACGCGGTACTGTCGAAAATGCGCGAGGTCCTGGACGGCCCCGCCGACCAGGCAAAAGCGTAAGCGGGAGGAAAAAGGGAATATGGAAAACCTTCAAAAACAGTCCGCCCGGCAGCCTGAAAAGAAAAAAATGGAAGCCCTCGGGCGTTTCTCCTGTAAGGTCGCCCATGACTTCAATAATCTCCTGGGCGCTATAGAGGGTTACGCCACGCTGGCCATGAACGGCGTTAGGGCGGATGATCCATTAAGGCAGGATTTACAGGAAATACGCGCCTCCGTCGCTAAGGCAGCCGCTCTCGGAAAACAGCTTATTGTTTTCGGCGGCAGGCAGCTACTGCATAAGGCGCCTTGCGGCATTAACGGCGTAGTGGAAAAAACCCTGGAAAGGCCGGAATTGGCCCAGGACGGAAATTTCAAGATCGAAACGCGGCTCGCGCCCGGACTGCCCGGCATAATAGCCGATGCCGCGCTGCTGGAGCAGGCGCTGGCAAACCTGCTGGTTAACGCGCGCGAGGCTATGCCGGAAGGCGGAACCGCCGTTATTGCCTCAGCTCTCCTGCGTCTTGAGGGCAATGCTGTAAATTCACCAAACCCGCCGGAGGCGGGCTCCCTGTTCGTGAAAATCTCCATCCTGGACAACGGCCCGGGAATCAGCGCGGAAACCTTTGAGCGTCTCTTTGAGCCCCTGTTCTCGACCAGTAAAAAAGGCGTGGGAGCCGGGCTTGGGCTGGCGAAGGTTTACGGCGTGGTAAAACAGCACAATGGCTGGGTCGAGGCAAAAAGCGAGCCCGGCCGGGGCAGCGAATTCACGCTGTTCCTGCCGGCGGCAAACAGCTAGGCGCGGCACGGCTGTCCCCGGAAGCCGCGAGATGATAACTCGCGATCCTGTAAATATGGCGAAAATACTTGTGATCGACGACGATGCCGCGCAGCGCGCGATCCTGCAGCGCTTTTTATCCCCCCTGGCGTATGAGGTCCTTGAGGCAGGGGGCGGGGCTGAGGCGCTGGAACTGGCGCGCGCGCGCCGGCCGGACATCGTCCTGCTTGATATTTACATGCCCGGGAAAAACGGCGTAGAGGTTCTTAAGGAACTGGCGCCGGAGATGCCGAAGACCGGGTTTATAATGATCACCGGCAATGAAGATGAGGAAGTGGCGCGCGACTGTCTGAAATTCGGCGCCTTTGACTACATCTCAAAGCCTATAGATCTCCACACCTTGGAGAAGACCATAAAAGCCAGGCTCCTGCTCCAGGAATAACCGCGGGTCCGTTTCTGTTTATTAACGGTTGATCCCCGCTGATTTAGGCGGGGTCTTCTTATGGGTACTTTGCCTTTCATTCCCTGGTCCTTTAGGCCCTTCAGCCGGGAATAGAAAGCCTGTAAAATATACCGGTACAGCCAGGAGGACTCATGTTAAAAAAAGCCGGCCTTTCAGCGTTGTCAGCCCTCTTCACGGTTTCCCTCGTTTCCGCGTCAGGTTTCGACCTTAACAGCGGCAGCCTGGCCGCCGGCTACGCCGACCTGGCCTGGGCCAAGGCCTCCCAGTGGGACGAGTTCGTGACCTGGATGAACCAGCCTTAAGGTTTAACCTTAACTGTATAAAAAGCCGCCCGCTTCCGCGGGCGGTTTTTATTGGCGTGAGATTGACGTGAGAGACATTTACGGTGGATATCGTTTTATATATAATACAGTAAGTTTAAACGCGAAAATAACCCATCGACCGCTGGCAGCTCAGGCGTGGCCGCGCGCCTTGCCGAACTTAAAGACTAGCTTGAAAACCTGGAAGTAACGTATAAATAAAATACTTTGCGTGGACGACGACAGGAAGATACTGAAACTCCTGACTGTTACCCTTTCCGGGGCGGGGTTCCAGGTGACCGCGCTCTCCGATCCGAAGGAAGCCGTCTCCTGCGCCGCCAAAACAAAACCCGACCTGATACTGCTGGACGTTATGATGCCGGAACTGAGCGGCTACGACGTCTGCGCGGCGCTGCGCAAGCATCCGGAAACCTCGGAAGTGCCGGTAATTTTTCTTACCGCTGTAAACCATAAAGACGCCGACAAGATAAAAGCGCTTTCACTGGGCGCCGTTGATTTCGTTCCCAAGCCTTTCGTGAAAGATCAGCTCGTTTCCCTGATCAACCACTACCTTGCCAAAAAACTTAAATGGGCGGCGCCCCAGGCGGCTAAACCGCAGGCCGAAAGCACGAGGTCCATAGCGGCGTTCAGGCAGGCGCTGCTCGTCCCGGGAGGCCCCGGCGAGCGCAACCCGGAAGCCGTAAAAAGAATGTCCTATGCCGATGTTTACAAGGTGCTCGGACAGCTGAAACTTTCCCGGTTCGCGGCAGCTCAAACCATAGCCGGGTTCCTGAAGCTGCCGTTCATTTCCATAATAAATCCTGACAATATAAAACTGGGCGTGTTCCCGGCCAGATTCGCGCGGGCCAATAATCTTGTAGCCATATTCGACGAAGAGAAAGGCCTGTTCGTGGTGATGCCCAACCCTTTCGACTTTGAGCTTGTAGAATCTCTTAAGCAGCTGATACAGGAGCCCTATTCGCTCGCCATTTCAGACCCGGACTCCATAGCTAACCTCTACCATTTCGGCCAGGATTCCGGCGGTGAGAACATGGCAAAGACGGAGGGCCTCTCCATGAAAGCCGAGGAAGTCGGCGATTCGACCGAAAAATCAGTCGCGATGTCGCAGGCTGAAGAAAGCTCCGTCAAGTATATGACCGCAAAACTGATAGAAGCGGCCATAGGCGGGCGGGCCAGCGACGTACATATAGAGCCCAAGGAAGATTTTACCTCCATACGCTTCAGAATAGACGGGGACCTCAGGGAATTCACCAAACTCAAGAAAGACTCAGCGGTCAAGGTGCTGACACGGCTTAAAGTTCTCAGCGGCCTGGATATAGCGGAAAGGCGCCGCCCGCAGGACGGGGCTTTTGTCGCCACGCTGAAAGGAAGAAGATTTACGCTGCGCCTGGCCACAACAGCCACGAACTACGGCGAGAGCATGGTTATACGTATCATTGAGCCCCATGCTAAACCAAAATCCCTGTCTGAACTCGGTATGGACAAAGACCAGGTCGAGATGATGACGCGGCTTTCGTCGAAGACCCAGAGCATGATAATTATTGCCGGCCCTACCGGTTCCGGTAAAACCACGACCGTTTACAGCTTCCTCTCAAATATGGACTCCCAGCGGCGCAGCCTTATCTCTGTCGAGGACCCGATAGAATTCCGTATACCCAACGCGAACCAGCAGCAGGTGAACGACAAAGCCGGGGCGACATTTGAGGCGCTGCTCAAGTCCTCCGTGCGCCAGGACCCGGATGTGCTCTTTATGGGGGAGATCCGCGACAAAGTATCGGCCCAGACAGCTCTGGATTTTGCGAGCACAGGGCACCTTACTATAAGCACCATACATACTTCCAACGCCACCACGGCGGTTTTCCGCCTGGAGCGGCTGGGGGTAACGCGGGCACAGATAGCCTACACGATGCTGGCGGTCGTTTCCCAGCGCCTCCTTAAGCGCCTTTGCCTTCAATGCCGGGTGATGAAACCTGTGGATGAGGAAATTGTCCAGGTTTTTTCCAGGTTAAACTACCCCGTTCCGCTCCAGACGGGGCATCCCGTGGGCTGCATCGCCTGTAACAACACGGGGTATAACGGCCGGGAAGCCGTTTACGAGATACTGATCATGACCCCTGAAGTGTCGGAGATGATACGTTTAGGGGACACGGTTCAAAAAATACGCGAATCCCTGCGACGCGGGAAAGTGACCCTTATAACAGACGCCGCGCTTCGCAAGGTAACCGAGGGAATCGCCTCTTTCCGGGACGCCTATGAAAAAGTGCTGGCCGAGGACCTTGGGGAGGAGTCGGCGGCTGAGCCTGAGGATGAAATTCTGGCTCTCCCGTCCAGATCCGGGCCTGCTGCCCCGCCTGAAACCAAGCCTGAAGCCGGGCCCGATTCAGAGCCTGAGACCTGGCTTGAGACCAAACCAGCCACCCCTTCCAATGCCGGCAATGAGGAAGAGCCCGTGTATATCGGGAGCCCGAAGCCGGCCAATAAGCCACTTCAGGCGGAGCAGCCTAAAAAGATACTTTTAGTTGACGATGATTCGAGCGTGCTGAAGCTCGCTAAAATAGTCCTCGAGTCAGCAGGCTATAAGGTCACGGCGGTGAAGGACGGCATAGAGGCTATTATGTGCCTGAGCACCGAGGAGTTCGACCTTGTGCTTTCCGATATAGCTATGCCGAACCTGGATGGGCTGCGCCTGCTTGAGATCCTTCGCGAGAAAAAAATAAATGTGGATGTGGTGTTTCTTACCGCTGAGACCTCTGAAGAGCGGGGTCTGGCGCTTGGCGCCCTTGATTATATACACAAGCCGGTCAAGAAAGAGATCTTGCTGCTGCGGCTTAAAAATATATTCGCAAGGAAGCGCTGAATTCTTCCCGCCCGCCTCCAGTTTTTTCCTTGCTATATGGGAATCCCGCGCTGTGTCAGGGGATAGATTTATAAGGCGGAGTATCCTTACCGTAACGTCCATAACGCATTGTTCGTCGTCTATTATCAGTACGCGCTGGCCTTTCAAGGAGAGAGGGGGCGGCACCGGCCCCTGGTTTCTCTTCAGGCCCGGCGGCTTCCCCTGTGCCGCCGTTACTGCCGTTGTTTTCATCTCTCATAGGTTCTCCAGTCCACGGCAGATATCGTGCGTCTTTTGTATAATCCGAAACAGGGGTAGTATACTGAACCTCCTGCCATTATGCCGGCAAGAAAAAGATCCAAGTCAAAGGCCTCGCAAGCTCCGCGCGACGCCATGCCCGACGGGGGAACTTTGATTTTAGAGACGGAAAGAATTAATCCGCCTGAAGAATTCTTTGATACGCGCCCGGACCTGCGCACAGGGCCGCTGGTTTGCTTGAAAGTGTGCGATGCGCGCTGCGGCATGGACGGTGAAGTTAAGAGCCGTTTGTTTGAACCGTTCTTTACTACAAAGGAGCAAGGTGAGGGCACGGGGCTCGGGCTTCCTATGGTTTTTGGTATAGTAAAACAGAGCGGCGGGGAAATAGAAGTTGAAAGCGACTTGGGAAAAGGCTCAACTTTCACTATTTACCTGCCGTTTGAAGAAACTCAGCCGCAGGACAAGGACAAGGACGTGGACAAGGATAAGGATATTCCGGTAAAAGGGAATGAGACTGTGCTGTTCGTTGAGGATGAGGCAAGCCTGCGCCGCCTTGGCGGGCGGATTTTGCTGGCCGGAGGCTATACCGCCCTTGTCGCTTCCGACGGCCAGGCGGCCCTTAAGCTTATGGATGAGCGCGGCAAGCCTGTGGACCTGCTTATAACGGATGTGGTGATGCCGGGCATGGGCGGCCGCGAACTGGCGCTGGAACTGGCGCGCCGCAAACTGGTCAGCCGGGTGCTCTATATGTCCGGCTACACGGATGAGGCTATAGTTAAGCAGGGCGTACTTGAGCCGGGGATCGCCTTTATATACAAGCCGTTCACGATGGCCGCTATCCTGCTGAAACTGCGCGAGGTACTGGACGGCCCCGCCGACCAGGCAAAAGCGTAAGCGGGACTTTTCTTTATGGGTCCTTTGTTTTTTTATTCTGGCCCTTTAGGCCCTTATATGGATTCCAGGAATCGGCTAAAATTTAAGAATACAGTCAGGAGGACCCATGTTAAAAAAAGCCGGTCTTTCAGCGTTGTCAGCCCTCTTTACGGTTTCACTCGCTTCCGCGTCTGGTTTCGACCTTAACAATGGCAGTCTAAATTTAAAAGAACGCCTTTCAGGCATAGAGGTGCCCGCCCCGCAGGCCGCGGAGGAGCGCAAGGACAGCCCTAAAGAATGGACCATCATGGTCTTCATAAACGGCAAGAACAACCTCGAGCCCTACGCCCTGAAAGACATGAACGAGATGGAAGTGGTGGGGTCCACCGCCAAGATGAACGTAGTGGTGGAAACCGGCCGCATAGACGGCTACGACGATTCCGAAGGCGACTGGAAAGGCACCCGCCGCTACCTGATAAAGAAGGACGACGACACCAACAAATTAGGCTCCACGCTGGTCGAGGACATGGGCAAGGTGGACATGGGCGACTACAAGAGCCTGGCGGCCTTCGGCAAATGGGCCAAGGAAAAATATCCTGCCAAAAAATACATGCTGATAGTCTGGAACCACGGTTCCGGCTGGGAGAAAAGCCTGAAAGCCCGCGCCAACAAGGGCATCTCCTACGACGACGAGACCAATAACCATATCACCACGCCGCAGCTCGGCCTGGCGCTGAAGGAGATGGGCAAGGTGGACGTGTACGGCTCCGACGCCTGCCTGATGCAGATGCCGGAAGTGGATTACGAGATCAAAGATTACGCCGATTATATAGTGGGCTCCGAAGAGACCGAGCCCGGCGACGGCTATACCTACGACCTGTTCCTCGGCCCCGTGGCAGCCAGGCCCGAGATGACCCCGGCCGAACTGGCCAAAGCGGCCGTCGACGGCTACAGCGACCATTACCAGTCGATAAACGGGGCTTCCACGCAGAGCTTCATAAAGAGCGCGGCCCTTGCCGGCCTGGTGGAAAAGACGAACGCCTGGGTCGACGCGGTCATGGCGGCGAACCTTAAGGCCGAGGTTTCCGCGGCCCGCGGCGCGGCTATGTCCTACGCCATCGCCGATAACAAGGACCTTTACCACTTCGTGCGCCTGGTTTCCGAGAAGACCCAGGACGCCGCCGTTAAGGAAAAGTCCGCGGCCCTGATGGACTTCATAAAAAAAGACCTTGTGCTGCATAACCGCACCAACAACAAGCCGTATTCCCCCGGGGGCGGCGGCGGCTGGGACGACTGGGACGATTACGGCGACGGCTACGACCGCGGCGCCAAGTCGACGCGCGCCAGCGACTATTCCGAATCTCACGGCATAGCGGTGTACGTGCCCGGCTACTCTGTTGGAGAGGGTTACAACGAGCTGGCCTGGTCGGCGGCTTCGAAATGGGACGAATTCATCGCCTGGTATCTGGCGAAGTAGAGGATTGGAGGACTAGAGGACTGGAGGATTTGCAAGAAAGGGAAAAGATTAAGAACTCCAGTTAAAAAGCGAACTGGCCGGGGAACCCCGGCCGGTTCTTTTTACAGTGGCTGGTCCGGGTATCTACCGGCTTCGGGTTTCCTGGCCTTGACTTCACCCGATTTATCCCTTATATTATATAGGTAAGAAGTCAGCGGGACGAGAGGATCTGATCATGTTGAAAAAAACTTTATACTTGGTCGCTCTGGCGTTCTCTTTTAGTTACGCGCAAAACGCGGGCCTGGCGGCCGAGGAAACTGCCGCCGGCGTTCAATGGCGCGCGTCCGGCTACACTTGCTGGGACTACCTGGAACAAAGACAGGAAGTCGATGAAGCGTCCTGGGACACCCTTACGGCCGCCGAGCAGAAAACCACGCTTGCCGAGGCGAAGCGGGCCTGCACGGAAGCCGGAAAATCCGTCAAACTGCTTTCCGACAGGCCGCTTGACGGCGATCTCCTGCTGGGAATCGATGCCGATGGCGAGGCGGACGCCAAAGCCTGCTATAAACAGGAAGGCAGGGTCCTGTCTGACAAGCTGCGGATCCTGAAGGGGATCGGCGCGCGCCGCGAAAACGGCGCTCTGACCGAAAATGACGTCAAATGGCTTGAAGATAACGATGTGTCGTGGGCCGAGCAATATAAAGAAGTGCACAAGCTCCAGGCGCTTAAACCCAAGATAGGCGAGGACGCCGCCAAACACCAGAAACAATTCGATAAATTCAACAAAGACGGCACCGGCAGCCGGCTTTCAGGCATTTCCGGCAAGGCGGGCGATTCCGCCGCTCTTGATAAGTTTTTTGACGGCGGGGCGGCCAAAAAACAAGCGGGGGACCTCACGGGCAGCGCTATTTCCGGCAAAGGCCTTTCGCTGAAACCCGGGGTAATGACGACGGCCGGAAAATCCCCGGAAGACCAGAAGATCGAATTGATGCAGAAAGGCAAAGCGCCGCCCGCACTGGAGGGCAAAGCGCCCAGTAATCCCAAGTTCAAGAAGGACGGCGTCGTCTACCAGAAGATCGAGGGCAATCTGTACGCCACCGGCGCGAACAAGACCGGCGATATCTATACCATGGCCATCAACCAGGGTCAGACCGGGGATTGCTACTTCCTGGCTTCGGCGGCCTCCATAGCGAAGCAAGACCCTCAGTTCATCAAGGACAGCATCCATGAGAACGCGGACGGGACCTATTCCGTCGATTTTTACCGCGAGAGACCGTGGTATAAATTCTGGGGGCCGGATTACACCAAGGAAACGGTCACCGTGGACAATCAGTTCCCGACCAAGGGGGGCAACCCCGAGTTTAATAACTCCAAAGGCACTACCGATGCCGGGAAGCGGGAGAACATGTGGGGCATGGTCTATGAAAAGGCCTACGCCAAGTTCCAGGGTTCTTATGACGCTATCGGCAAGGGCGGCTGGCCAGGCGTAGCAATGACGCAGATAACCGGCAAGGAGAGCACCACGCATTTAGCGGGGAAAACCAGCCTCGCGACGCTTGCCGAATGGGAAAAAAAGGGCTATGCCATATCGGCGGGCAGCTATAAAACCCCGACCGATACGAGCATAGTCGGCGGCCATGCTTACTATATCCTGGGCGTGGATACGGAGAAAGGGACCGTGACCCTGGGAAATCCATGGGGATTTAAGAATGTCACGCTCACTGAGGCCGAATTCCAGAAAAATTACGCGGGTGTGTACGTCAACCCGATCCAAAAGGAATGATCTTCATGAAAAAAGATATATTATTGTCAGCGTTGATGTTGGTCGGTCTGGGCGGCTGCGTCCCGGTGGAAAAAGTGCCCGGATCCGGAGGTGAGGTTATACAGATACAACAGAGCACTGTCGGCACTTTCCATGAACTCAAGATCGGCGTCACAAATATAATCAAAGCCGAGTATGCCGATGCGGCCGGCGCGAAAAAGCAGGGTTTAATAGCCGTCCTGACCTTGTTTATCGACGGGAACCCCCCGCAGGAAAAGGACTTCAAGGTTCATGCGGGGCAGACGATAGTAATGGGTAAATACTCGGTGTATACGGAGGAAATACGGGGAACTTCAAAGGGCCTGGTAACGCTGCGGATAGAAGAGGTTTCTAAACCTCCGGCCCGGTAAACTGCGGTCTGGATCCGGCCGGCCCTTCCCTGGATAGAGGGGTTTTGCGGTGACGTCCGGTCAGGAGAGGCTATGCGCGCGATGTCCGCCGCATAGCCTTCTTCTTTATGGCCGCTCCGGGCGTCAGATCCTGGTCTTGAAATAGGAGATGGTTTTTTTCAGGCCTTCTTCAAGGCTTATCTTGGGCTGCCATTTTAGTATTTTTTTCGCGCGGGTTATGTCGGGGCGGCGCACCTTGGGGTCGTCTTCGGGGAGGGCGCGGAAAACTATTTTGGACCTGCTGCGGGCCAGGCGCTTTATCGTCTCGGCCAGCTCCAGCAGGGAGATCTCGTGCGGGTTGCCTATGTTGACGGGGTTGTTCTCTTTGCTTATGAGCAGGCGGTAAATGCCTTCCACGAGGTCCGAGACGTAGCAGAGGCTGCGGGTCTGGGTGCCGTCGCCGTAAACGGTTATGGGCTTGCCTTTCAGCGCCTGGGTCATAAAATTGGGCACGGCGCGGCCGTCGTTGAGGCGCATATTGGGGCCGTAGGTGTTGAAGATGCGGAGCAGGCGCACCTGCATCTTGTGGTAGCGGTGGTAGGCCATGGTCATGGCCTCGGCGAAGCGCTTGGCTTCGTCGTAGACGCCGCGGGGGCCTATGGGGTTCACGTTGCCCCAGTAGGCTTCGTGCTGGGGGTTTATCAGCGGGTCGCCGTAAACTTCCGAGGTGGAGGCTATCATGAAGATGGCGTTCTTGGCTTTGGCGAGGCCGAGGGCCTTATGGGTGCCGAGCGCGCCGACCTTGAGGGTGGGGATGGGGAACTTGAGGTAGTCTATGGGGCTGGCGGGGCTGGCGAAATGCAGCACGGCGTCCAGTTTGCCGGGCACGTGCAGGTGGTTGGTGACGTCGTATTTCTGGAACTCGAAGCCTTCTTTCTTGAACAGGTCCTGGATGTTGTCGATGCTGCCGGTGATGAAGTTGTCTATGCCTATTACGGAGTGCCCCTTGCCCAGCAAATAGCGCGAAAGATGGCTGCCGAGGAACCCCGCCGCGCCGGTGACTAATATTCTCATTAAAAATCTCCAGTTCTTAAATGGTCGCTTCGGCGGCGGCCTTGAGGACCGGAACGCAAAACGCGCTCGGCCACACCGTGGCCTCGCTCCTCCTCAGGCCTCGGCGCTTACGCAAGCCTCGGCCTTCGGAAGGTTTTGCTAACCCGGTCCCCAAGTCCGCCGCGGGTTACACGAAAGGTGCAGGTTTTCTAATCCCCGATTCTCGATTCTCGATTCTCGATTCTCGACTTTCGACTTTCGATCTTCGATTCCCGATTCTCGATCTTCTTACGGTCGTCCCACGGATTTGTACGCCCAGCCCATGTCGCGCATTTTGGCGGGGTCGTAGAGGTTGCGGCCGTCCACCATTATCTGGTGCTTCACCAGGGCCATCAGCTTCTTCTGGTCGAGGCCGGCGAATTCTTTCCACTCGGTGACCACGCAGACGCAGTCCGCGCCTTTGGCGCAGTCGTAGGCGTCTTTGGCGAAATAGATGCCTTTCAGGCACTTCTTGGCGTTCTCCTGGGAGACGGGGTCGTAGCCGCGCACCTTGGCGCCGCGTTTGAGCAACTCGCGCACTATGTCTATGGACGGGGCGAAGCGCATGTCGTCGGTCTCGGGCTTGAAGGCCAGGCCCAGCAGCGCGACGGTCTTGCCTTCCAGGTTCCAGAGCTCTTCTTCGATCTTCTTGAGCAGCCACATCTTCTGGCCCTCGTTGATGTCTTTTACGGTCTTGAGGAGTTCGAAGTCGTAGCCGACCTGGGAGCTGAGCCAGTAGAAGGCTTCCAGGTCCTTCGGGAAGCAGAAGCCGCCGAAGCCTATGCCGGCTTTCAGGAAGGCGGGGCCGATGCGCTTGTCGAGGCCCATGCCCCTGGCCACGTCCTCGACGTTGGCGCCGGTCTTCTCGCAGATGTTGGCGACGGCGTTGATGAAGGAGATCTTGGTGGACAGGAAGGAGTTGGAGGCGTGCTTTATAAGTTCCGCGCTCTTCACGCTGGTGATGACCAGGGGGCCTTTTATGGGCTTGTAGACGCGGCGCATCAGTTCTTCGGCCAGTTTGGAGGCTACGCCCACGACCACGCGGTCGGGTTCCAGGAAGTCCCACACCGCTGTGCCTTCGCGCAGGAACTCGGGGTTGGAGGCCACGTCGAAAGGGATGTGGTGCTTGTTGTTGCGCTTCACGGTCTTCTCTATCCAGTGGCAGGTGGATACGGGCACGGTGGACTTCTCGACTATTACCGTGTAGTCGGTCATGTTGAGCGCCACCTGCTCGGAGACCTTCTCGATGGCGGAAAGGTCGGCCGAGCCGTCCTCCCGGGGAGGGGTCCCCACGGCTATGAACACGGCCTCGGCCCGGTGGCCGTCGTGGTGCATGCCTTCCTTTATGGAATTGGCGAAGTGCAGGCGCCCGGCTTTCACGTTCTTTTTGACCACGCGCTCCAGGTCGTCCTCGTAGATGGGCATGATGCCCTTCTCGAGCATCTTTATCTTGGAGGGGTCGCTGTCCACGCAGACCACGCGGTGGCCTACCTCGGCCAGGCAGGCCCCGCTGACGAGGCCCACGTAGCCCGCGCCCACTATGCAGATATTCACTTTGCCGTTCTTGGTCTTTTTCATTTATTGCTCCAATATTACTGCCGGTATGCCATCAGGATACGCGGATATTTAAGGCTTGGGGGCCCCGTTGGCGGGGTCGCAGACAAGCTCGGTGTCCTTCTCGGGCTCTATCTCGTGGGCCTTGGCCAGCTCGCAGGCGCGTTTTTGCTCGGCCTTGCCCATGAAGTAGATGGCCACGAAGATGGCGGCCAGGCCGAACCAGTCTTCCATGGACGGCGGTTTCTGGCCGGCTATCAGCCACCAGACCACCAGTGTGGCCACGGTGCCGGCGACCAGGGAGGTGACGCGGTTGACCAGGCCGGCGAAGGTGGCGGTGCGGCCCTTGAACATGAACAGGAACACCGAGAAGAAGGCCGCCGCGCCGAAAGGCAGGCCCGACATGATGCCCTCTTTCCACAGGGCCGGGGTGTTGACCAGCGAGTCCTTGAACTGGAAGCCGAAGGTCTTGGGGTCGGCGACGCCCAGGTCCACGGAGTGGTACAGGAGGACGGCGGCTATAAGTATGGCCACGGTGGAGGCTATCTGCTCCACGGCGAAGAAGCCCTTGGTGTCGTAGATGGCGTCCTTCTTGCGGGTGTTCTTGTAGTAATTGAATATATAGATGCGGATGGAGTAGGCCGTCAGGTACGCGCCCAGGATGGTCATGGCGGCGGCGTTGTTGATGAAGTCGAAGTCGCCCGGCTTCACGTAGATCATCTTGATGCTGACGGCTACCAGCGCGAAGACCACGGCCACGTTCTCTTCCCAGTACACGGTCTTGTGCAGGATGCCCTGCTTTATCTGGATCGTGTCGATGATGCGGCTGATGATGATGACGCTGGCGCGCATGATGATCATGGCGACCATCACCGAGATGGGCAGTACGTACATCAGGGTGGTGGTAGGTATGATGACGGCCGTGCAGACGCCGGAGGGGATGATATAGAGGAACTCGCGGGGCATCCGGATGCCCAGGATGGTGGTGTAGTCGGTGGACTTGAACCTGTACCAGCCCCAGATGATGACCACCAGGTTGCAGATGAGCATGCCGCCGATAGTGTTGTAAACCGTGTAGGTGTTTCCGCCCATGCTCAGCGTTTTGGCGAAATATTTCGCCAGGTATCCCGTAACGACGTAAAGCGCGAAATAGCAGAAAGCATATTGCAGCAGCCTTTCAGTGGTGCCCTCGTGGGTTTTTTGTGAGAAAACAGTTTTAAGCGTTCTGATCATAATTCTCGTTCCTTAATTGAAGTGTGCTTCGCACACCTGCTCCGCATTCTTGATAAACCAATTATATTATTATAAATAAGAAGGGCCGCCTGCAAATCAGGCGGCCTCCGGACCCGTCAACGGTGCGGTCAGGGTTTGGGGGGTTGTTTGCCCTGGGCCGCGCTTTGAACCCTCCTGCGCGAGAGCTCCGCCGCTTTCTTTATCTTGGCCGTAAGGTCGTCCATCGCGAAGGGTTTTACCATGTAGTCCATGGCCCCGAAGAGCAGCGCGTCGTTGAGCGTGGCCGCGTCGTTAAGGCCGCTGACGGCGATTATCGGTATGTGGGCCGCGGCGTCCTTGGAGCGGATATCGCCCATGAGGCTGATGCCGTCCACGCCGGGCATCATGATGTCCATGAGTATCACGTCGGGCATCTCTTCCGGCTTGGCCACGGCGAAGAACTCCCGGGCCTTTTTGGGGTCCGAGAAAGTGCGCACCTCGCAGCCGGACGCGGCGATCCCGGTCTCGTAGATCTCGAGTATGGTTTCGTCGTCGTCGACCGCCACTACTTTTATCCTGGGTTCTTCTGGCATAGGGTTATTCTAACAAAAATAAACCGCGATTAAAGACTCAAGGCCCGCGCTCCGGGGGCCGGCTTTCGCTCCGCGGGATTCAGGCCCTGGCCTTCGTCTTTTTAGCCGGTTTAGGTCTCGCCGGCGCGGCGGGTTTTTTCGCCGGGGCGATCACCTGTTTCCGCTGGGAGTCCAGCAGCTGGCATTTAAAAGTTCCGCGCGTGCTGGGCACGTAAAAAAGGGCGCGCAGGCCGTAAAGCTGGCGGGAGGAAATAAAGTCCTGCAGTTCTTTAAGGGCCTCCGGGTTCTCGATGGGGATCATGCGGTAAGGCTCTTTAATGGCGGCCAGCAGCGGCTTTACGGTCCTCAGGTCTTCGGTCTCTATGTTCTTCACTTCCCCGTTCACTTCGGCCTTCACCCTGAAAGTGTCCAGTTCCTCGCCTTCCACGGTTTCGGCGCGCAGGAAGGAGTTCACCTTCGTTTCCAGCGGCAGCACGGCCACCGCCCTTCGGACTTCGGTGAAGGCGTAGGAAAAGGCTTCGCCGAAATTGTTGAGGGGGGCCTCGGTGCGGGTGAGCTCGCCGCTTATGTAGGCGGAAATTTTAAGCAGGTCGCCGCGGTAGAACACCATCTTGCTCCGCTTTATGTTCTGGGAGTTTATTATCTCGGAGTTCTCGATCTCGCGGAAGAAATCTTTTACCAGCTGCGGCTTTATGCCGCCGCGCCTGGTCGTGATGTTCTTTGCGGCTTCCACGCGCATCATGGCCTGGCCGTCCTGCGAGACCTCCAGGTAATACTCCTGGCCGGTCTGTATGGAGGAGACCGTCATCCAGACGGACTTGACGCGGGCGGATTGGGAATAGGGCCTGAAAGCGGCCAGCGCGGCGGCGCAGGCGGCCAGGGCCGCTATCAGCAGGAGGCGTTTCACAGGGTTTCAACCGCCTTATCGGCGGAATAGGCGGAACCGTATTTGAAGGCCGCCCAGGCCAGCGCCAGGAAAACCAGGTTCTGCGTGAATTCATGGGCCAGGGAATTTCCGTAGCCGCTGCCGAAGCAGCCGCAGGAGGTTATGGGCAGCCCGCGCAGCCAGGCCTGGCCGAGCATCGCCTCGAAGAACAGGAGCATAACCCCGCTGAAAGCGGCTGAAAGGCGGGTGAAAACCCCGGCCGCCAGCAGCAGCCCGGCGTAAAGCTCCAGCCAGGGCGCGGTATAGGCCGCCCAGAGGGAGAGCTGGGCGTTAAAGACCTTGTAGCTTTCAATGGCGTAGCCGAATTCCTCGGCCGGGGCCAGGGCTTTCAGGAGGCCGGCGTATATGAACACGCCGCCCACGGCCAGCCGCGCGATCAGTCCGAGGATATCTTTGGGTTCGAGCTTGCCGTTCATGGTTTCGCCGCCCTGAGTAGATTGTCGAATTTCCTGGCCTGGTCCACCAGCTGGCCCGCGCCCACCGCCCGCTTGCCGTTCACAAAGAAGGTGGGGGTGGCGTTCACGCCTTTAAGGTCGGCTTCGGCCATGTCGAGCTTCAGGCGCTTGTGTGTTTCCGGGGCTTCTGAGCAGGCCTGCATTTTAGGCCAGTCCAGCTTGAGCCGGGCGGCGTAGGTTTCGAATTCTTTCGGTTTTTCCTTGGCCTGGCCCCATTTTTCCTGGGTTTCGAACAGGAGGGCGGCATATTCCCTGAACTTGCCCTGCTCGCCGGCGCAGTCGGCGTAGGCGGCGGCGTGGAACGACCAGGGGTGGATCCTGAGCAGCGGGTAATGCTTGAAGCTGACTCGCAGGCCCGGCCCGAAGATCTTTATCATCTCGTCCACCTTGGCGGCGGCGTGGCGGCAGGCGGGGCAGGCGAAGTCGGTGTATTCGTAGATCTGTACCGGCGCGGTTTTGGGCCCGAAGGTGCGGAAGTCCGGCGCGGGCCGTTCGGGTCCGAGGTTGAACTGGCGCGCCAGCAGCACGGCTATCGTGGAGACGAAGATAATGATGCCGGCCAAAGCCGCCAGCCGCGCGTTCTTACGGTCTGTCATATAAGAATTATACAGTAAGTCCCTCGTTGAAATCTATATGTTTAAATAATTTTAAATGGGGAACCGCGGGTGGAGCGAAGCGACACAATTCAACTGTATCCAACAGGATGCGAAGTCGGGGGCCTACCGCAGGGGCAGCCACACCGTGAGAGTTAACACGCTTTTGGGTGGCATACCGTGTGGGCCGGAACGCAAAAACAGCGTCGCGCACACCGTGCGCGCGCTTCCGACTCTCGCCCTCCGCGCTTACGCAAGCGTCGGGCTCCGA